>Ga0105099_10001187_pt1 | contig 16670 bp, 15 predicted proteins | sample PPLLak3cmMay2015_2_FD_79138 | JGI IMG/M metagenome (GOLD analysis project Ga0105099, IMG submission 79138) | Freshwater sediment microbial communities from Prairie Pothole Lake near Jamestown, North Dakota, USA - PPLs Lake P8 Core (1) Depth... | ecosystem: Environmental > Aquatic > Freshwater >... | reverse complement strand
GAGGCCGAGGCCGTCTTTGTCCCGATCGGCGGAGGAGGATTGATCGCCGGAATCGCCGCCTATCTTAAGAACCGGAATCCGACCATCCGGATCGTCGGCGTCGAGCCGTCGGCTTCGGCTTTTATGAAAGCGTCCTTTCGCGCCGGCCGGCTCGTGTCCATACGGGAAGGACGGACGCTGGCCGACGCGGTGGCCGGGGGCATCGAGCCCGGCTCGATCACCTTCCCGCTCTGCCGAACGTACGTCGACGAAATCCGGTTAACCGGAGAAGCCAGACTCATGGAAGCCCTCACCCTCATCGGCCGGTTTCATCGGCGCCGGGTCGAGGGTGCCGGCGGCCTGCCCCTGGCCGCGCTTCTCAAGTGGAAAGACGCATTCCGCAAGCGGACGGTCGTTCTGGTTGCCAGCGGCGGCAACATCGACCCGCTCCGGTGGCAGCGGATAACACGTTTACGGTTGGGGGATTGAGAGCGGGGAAAAGACCGCCCGGCCTCGCCCGATGCGGACCGCCGTCCGGATCGCCCGGTGAGTCCATTCCGTTGCCGCTTCGGATGCGGCGATCAGGTCACCTGTTTTGACGAGGAAACCGAGCAGGGCGGCCGAAAAAAAACAGCCGGTCCCGTGAACGTCGCGCCGGAGGCGCTTGTTCCCGAAGAGAACGGTGCGGCTCCCGTCATAGAGAAGATTGACCGGGTCGCCGGTCAAGTGGCCGCCTTTCACCAAGCAGGGGACCCCGGTCCGGTCATATATGGACCTCGCCGCGTCGCGCATTTCGGCGATGGTTCGAACCGGACGGCCGCTGAGGCGAGACGCCTCCTCGAGATTGGGGGTTAGAACATCGGCTCGACCGGACAGCGCCCGGAGAAATGCCGCAGCCGAAGCCGATCCGGCCAGGGAACAGCCGGATGTTGAATGAAAAACGGGATCGACAACCCTCGGTACGCCCGGGAATCCGGCTAAAAGCCGACCGATTTCCGTTAGATTGGCCGCCGACCCGGACATCCCGACTTTCAATCCGGCAATGGCGAGGTCGCGCCACAAGGCCCGGAGCTGGTCGCGAACAAGATGCGCCGGAAGCGGCTTGACCTGAAAGACGGCCGCGGTGTTCTGGACGGTGACGGCGGTCAGGACGGCCAAACCTTCGAAGCCGAGGGCCCGGAAAACCGCCGTGTCGAGAAGGGCGCCCGCCCCTCCGCTGGGATCGAAACCGGCAATCGTGACGAGATTCATCTCCCCTTCTCCTTACCCCGGGCCGACGGTTTTGTCAAATCGGAGGCCCGGACTTGAAATTTCCCGCGGTCTGGGATATCTATGATGGAAGGAGCGGACCATGAACAAAGCCGTCGTCCAGTTCATCGATGGACGGGAGAAGAAGGGGACGATCCCGTTCTTCAACTTGGCCAAGCAAACTTTCCCGTTCGAGACGAAATCCGATGATGGAAAAAAAGACGTCCTCCTGACCGTCCACATCGAGGAAGTCCGGAAGATCCTCTTTTTGAAGAAAGACCGGGAGTCAGCGCCGGTCAACAAGGAGAACATCTCCCAGACCCAGTTCGCCGGAAATATCGCCTACAAATTGGTCGTCGAAATGAACGACGGCGAAGTACTCACCGGAACGACCTTGAAATACAGCGCGGGAGAGAAGAGCTTTTTCCTCCAGCCGCTCAATCCCTCCGACCGAAGCGAGCGGATCTACATCAACGCCCGGTGCGTAGTGAAAGTCGATCAGAAGCGCCTTCTGGGAAAAATGCTCGTCGACGCCAACTTGATCGACGGGAAACAGCTGCAAAGCGCCCTGGACATCCAGGCCGATAACCGGAAGAAGATGATCGGCCAGATCCTCGTCGAGCAGGAGATGATCAGCCGCAAGCAGCTTGATGAATCGCTGGGCATGCAGAAAATGACCCGGGCGATGCTGGGCGAGATCCTGGTCGAGGCCCAGTACATCTCCCGCGACCAGCTCGAGCAAGCTCTCTTCTTTCAAAGCGAACACAGGAAAAAACGGCTGGGCCAAATCCTTGTCGAGATGAAGTACGTCACCGCCAACGACATCTGCCTGGCCGTCGCTTCCCAACTCGGCTGCAATTGGATCGACCTTGCCTCTTATCTCATACCGGCCGAAGCCCTCGGTCTCTTGCCCCGCGACTTGGCGCTCAAATACGAGATCCTCCCGGTGGAGTTGAAATACGGCGAGCTCTTGGTCGTCGCTTCGGCCCAACCCCGGGACGAGGACATGCGCCGGGACGTTTCGGCCTGGACCGCCCTCCGGACGGAGTTTGTCGTCGCCTTCGACGGCTATATCCTTCCGTTGATCAAGAAGCATTACGGTGTGCCGGAAGAGAAAGCGAAGAAGGAGCTCTCATGATCAAGGAAATCACCGTCGCCGAGCTGAACCCCGAGCGCTTCATCGCCGAAAACGTCGCCGACATCCTGACCGCCGTCGGTGACGGCCGGGCCATTAACGCCTTATCCGGCGGGGTTGATTCCTCGGTCGTGACGATGCTCGGCCACCGGGCTCTCGGCTCCCGCCTTCGGACCGTCTTCGTCGACAACGGGATCATGCGCGAAGGAGAGCCCGAGCGCGTGGCCGCCCTGTTTCGCGACCTCGGAGTTCCGGTCGAAGTCGTCGACGCCCGGGACGAGTTTTTCGCCGCGCTGAAGGGCCTGACCGACCCGGAGGAAAAACGGGAAGCGATCACCCAGACCTTTTACCGTCAGGTCTTCGGCCGGATCGTCAAGGAAAGCGGCGCCCGGCACCTGCTCCAGGGCACGATTCTCACCGATGTCGACGAAACGGTCGCGGGGATCAAACGGCAGCACAACGTCTTCGCCCAACTGGGGATCGATCCCGAGAAAACGTTCGGATATCACATTCTCGAGCCGTTGCTGCCGCTGCGCAAGGACGGCGTTCGCGTTGTCGGCCGGGCCCTTAACCTTCCCGAGGAAATCTTCAACCGCAAGCCGTTCCCGGGACCGGCCCTCTCGGCCCGGGTGATCGGGGAAGTGGACCCGGAACGCATCGCCGTCGTCCGCCGGGCGACGGCGGTCTGCGAACGGCATTTGGAAAAAGCCCCTGTTTTTCAATACATGGCCATCCTTCACTCCGACCGGGTTCCCGGCATGCGAAACGGAAGGCGCGTCTACGGCCGCCAGATCGAGGTGCGGTGCTGGAACAGCCTCGACGCCCGGCAAGCCACGCCGACCCGGTTGCCCTGGGAGACGCTGGAGGCCATCGCCGCCGATCTTATTCGGGAGCTTCCGGACGTCGTCAGCGTCACGTACAACATCGCTCCGAAGCCTCCCTCGACGATGGAAGCGGTCTAGCCTGCGTCTTCAAAGCTGAGAGGGCATGAATCAGCGGTTCCGGGCGTTCGTCCGCGGGTATGTTCAGGGGGTTGCCTTTCGCTGGTTCGTCAGCCGGGAAGCGTCGGGCTTGGGAATCCGAGGGTGGGTTCGAAACCGGCTCGACGGCCGGGTCGAGGTCCTGGCCGAAGGAGACCGGGATTCCCTTGAGGCCTTGATCGAAAGCCTCGGCCGGGGACCGCGATTGGCCCGCGTGGACGAGGTGGATGTTCGTTGGGAAGAGCCGACGGGGGGCGAGCCCGATTTCCGAATCGAGCGGACGGTCTGATCGTCTGCCTTCAACGATTATTTTTTCGGGCTTCGAGGCATTTTCTCCGGCATTCCGAGGAGCAGAAATACCTCTCTTCGCCGTCGATGACTTCCCGCAGGGCGTTCTCCCGGGGGAGATATGTCTGACAGATGTCGTCCCTGACCATCAACCCCGATCCCGATGTCGGCGGAGCAGGCGTTCGTTCCTGTTTTTTCGGCTGGCCGAACTTCCGCCATGCGGATACCAAGCGGAAGACGAAATATGCTACGAGGCAATAGAAGATGAATTTCATCATCGGCCGGACCGTCCTACCCTCGGGGGGAAACGCCTTTTTCGGAGCTGCGGGCTTTCATGTGGCGGGCGAAGACTGCGGCTTCGGCCAAGTCGTGGGTGTCGGGGTGGGAGGCCGCCGAGGGGGCCATCTCCAACCATTCGCGATGCTCGGGCGATTTGGCCAGAACGTCCAAGGCCTGAAGCGAGAGCTTCCCCCGGCAATGGAACGTCCCGAGCAGCCGGCAATGACTGGAGAGAACGGCGGCGTATTCGAGAGCCTCCAGGGCGATGCGGTGGTGGGGAAACGCCCCGTGGGTGCTGAACAAGGCGATCCTTTTCCCTTTCGGCAGGGATTTGAGAAACGTCTCGACGGAAAAAGGGACGCTGTGGGATTGGACGGGAAATCCGATGAAGATCAGGTCGTAAGCGTCCAGGGCTTCAGCCTTGTCGATGGTCGTGAGCGTCCGGTCGCCTGTCATTTCCCCATCTATCGCTTCGGCGACTTTTTGGGTATTGCCGGTCCGGCTGAAATAGGCGACCAACGTCTTGCTCATAACGGATATTCTTCCATAGACGGAACGAAATTGCCAGCCCGGGGCGAGGGGAAGAGGTCCGGATCAGCTCGGGAGCTCGATGAGAATGGTCGTCCCTTGGCCGGCCTCGCTCCGGACGCGAATCGTGCCGCCGTGGTCCTCGATGATTTTTTTCGTGATCGGGAGACCCAGCCCGGTCCCGGCCGATTTTGTCGAAAAATGGGGCTCGAAAATCCTGTCCAGGACGTCCGGGCTCATGCCGGACCCGTTGTCGACGACGACGACCAAGAACTGGTCTTCCGCCCGGCGGGCTTCGACCCGGATCTCCCCATGATGGCGGATCGATTCGATCGCGTTGATCATCAGGTTGCGGAATGCGATTTTAAGCTTGGCCCGGTCGCCGTCAAAAGCGAGATCCGGGTCAATCGCTTCGTGGAAGACGAGACGATCGGCCAGAAGCTTCTTGTAGGGGGCGATCGTTTCGATCAGAACCTCGTCGAGGGTCATGGGCGCCTTGTTTAAAACCGCGGCCCGGGAGAGATCCAAAAAGTCCTCGGCGATCCGCCGGAGGTTGTCGACCTCGCCGACGATATAGGAGATGGATTCTTTCAGGGCGGGTTCGAATTCGTCCGGCCGGTCTTTCCAGACATGCAGCAGGTGCTCGGCCGAAAGCTGGATGGGGGTCAGGGGATTTTTAACTTCGTGGGCGACTTTCCGGGCCATTTCCGCCCAAGCCGCCTTGCGGCCCAGGTCGGCCATCTCCTGTTGATGGCTCTTCAGGTTCCGGATCATCGCGTTGAATCCGTCCACCAGCGTTTTCATCTCGTCCCGCCCCCGGTATTCGACCTCGAACTCGAGGTTGCCCAGGGCCGCTTCCCGGGTTCCGGCGAGGAGGCGGCGGACGGGCGTCACGATCATCGCTCCGATGCCCCGGGCGAGGACTAGGACCGTCCCGACAAAGAAGATTCCGATGAAGACCAGAAATTCGAACAGCTCCCGTCCCGCGGCCGATATCTCCTGACGTTCGAAGGGGAAGGGGAGGGACAGGAGAAGAGAGGGGGCGATGGCGTTATAAGGAACGGTCAGCGTTCGGAAGGAAAACGAGCCCAGGCGGCTCGTCTGGGCATAGTACGGGTGGTCGGCGAACTGAATCTGATAATGGATCTCGCCGTCGAGGAGCTCGGGCAGGAGGCCGTCGTCGAACAACTCCCGGCGGCTGGATGAGGCGAGTCGTCCGTCCCGGTAGAGATTGACGTCGTTGGCGATTGTCGAAGAAATCCAAAGAACGAGGTCGTCGGGAGGCGTCTCGACCGGGGCTTTATCCTCTTCCTGAAGGGCGGCCAGGTCGGCCATGACGTTGCGGGCGAGATTGGCGTGGATCTCGGCTTTTCGGACGAATTGCTGGGTGAACACACGGTTGAAGAATCCCCGGGAGAAGACGGCAAACAGAAGGAGGGGAATGAGAGCGACGACAGCAAAGGACACATAAACCCGGTCGGCAAACGACCACAGGGGGCGGAGGCGCGTGCGCCGAACGGCCATCCAGGCCGCCGCAAGGCCGATCGGGGCCAGCAGCAATCCGGCCAGGAAGATCGATTTGAGATATTCCACGGCCCGCCCGATGACCCCGGGGCGCGGAGTCAGGATGGCATAAACCCGGCCGTCGGACCGGAAAGCGAACAGGTCGAAGAGCTCGTTTTTGTCGCGGAAATCCGTCCGGATGCCCGGGCCGTCCAGATCCTTGCTTTCCAACAGACCGGGAGGCAGGCCGGAGGAAAGCTTGCCCGGATTGAAGACGAGACGTCCGGAGGAATCGAAAATGGCCAAACGGAAATCGAATTGGACCAGAGACGGCAGGGAGTTGGAGCGGAGCAGCTCAAAATAGGGATTGGCCGAATAAAGGAACGGCAGCATGTCGTCGTCCAGCGAGAGATAGATGATCGTCCGGCCGAGGCTCTTCCCCTCCGCTTCCCAATCCTTGTAGCCGATCAAGAAATCCTTTTCCTTTCCCATGAAAGGAAGCGCCCGCCGGACGATATTTCCCTGGGCCCGGAAAGGCAGATCGCCGCTCGGCCGGAAGATCTTCGGCACGTTGAGAGCGAAACGCGACAGGAGCGTCCCTTCGGCATCATGGATCTCGAGGCTGGAGTACCACCGGAACCGGGCCGCCAAGGTCTCATTCCACAGCCGGCGGGCGGCGTCGGGGAGTTCGAAGCTCCCATCCAGATAAGCGAGGATGTCCCTCCTGGATCGATCCAGGGTTCGGAGCGATTCCTCGAGCAGGAACCGGGCCCAGGAGTCCCGGGTCTCAATGGTGTCCCGAAGAATCCCCGCGGCCAGGCGTTGGGTTTTCGCGTCCGTCGCCGTCCGGATCGGACCATAGATGCCCGCCCAACCGATGAAGAAAGCGAGGGCGGCGGCGGCGCTCTTTCGCCGCGATAGCACGGGGACGGACCAGACGGCGGCAAGGCCGAGTCCTGCAGCCAGGGCCGCGCCCGAAAACGCCTCGGCCGGCCGGAGGAGAATCAGGGCGAAAGCCGAAAAGACGGTGAAGGCGACCGTCCTCATCGCCGGGTTCCGGCCTTCCTTCAATGCCGTGCGGAAGAGAGCGATCGACGGCCAAAGGGCGGCGGCCAGGAGAAATAAAATGGCCGCATGAAGAAGGAGAAACGGACCTGTCGGCTCGAAGCGGAGGAGGGGCACGTTGGCATGGACCGTCAACTTTTCGATTCCGCGGACGCATCCGGCGACAAGCAGCGGCGGGAGAATCAGCGCGATTCGGCCGAAGGCCGGTCCTTTGAACCGGCCGGAGAGAAAATGGGTCAAGCCGGCCGAAAGGGCGAACAGGCACAGGGCGGTCAGAAGGATCTCCATCGGCGAGCGGGTCAAATCTCCCCAGGACATGAAGCCGGCCTGGTCAGGAGAAAATAAAGGGGAGGACGAGGCGGGCCCCAGCCGGCTGAGAGGGAAGAAGACGGCCCGGAAAGCGATCAGGCCCGGAAAGAAAACGGCGGCGGCGGGATGGCGGTTGCGGAACGACGGGGAGCCGGCGATGCCTCCGATGAGGAAAAGAAGGATGGCGAGGGCCAGGGCGGACAGGGCGGAAAAGACCAGGGCTTCACGCAGGGCCCGCCGGTGGGCGAAAGCGGAGGGAGAACGAAGATTGACGGTGGCGATGATGCGGCCTTCGGCCGTCCGTAAGGGAAACAAGATGGAAGGCGCGTTTTCCGGCCAACGGGGCGTTCCCAGGAACTCGTCCCGGTCGCTGGAAAACAGCCGCTCGTATTCGAAAAGGCTTTCGCGAAAATCCCAGAAATCGACGGTTGCGTTTCGCCGCAGGCGGGTGGAAAGGAAACCGTATTCGTCCAAATTGGCGGAGCGGAATTCCGGAATAAAGGCCAGAAGACGATGGAGAACCAGGACCGCGCCCGATTCGAGGCGGACGATCAGCGACAAGACGGAGGAGGCCCGGTCGCGGACAAGGACTTGTTTCGGCCGGAAGGACGGCGTCAGGGCCGGCGGTGATCCGGAAATAAGAGGTTCAAGGTCGACGACGCGGCCGAGCCAGAGCAGGATTTTCTTGTCGGGGCCGTAGAGGGCGACCCCCTCGGTCTCGATGTCAAGGTTGAGCGACTTGAACAGGGCGTACTGGTCCTGAGCCGTTTTAGGAAAGAGCCCCCGCGTCAGGCGGTCGAGAGCCTGCTCCTGGTCCCGGCCGATGACGGCATAGGCCTTCTGGATCAGGCTTTTTTGTTTGCGGAGGATATCGAGGGATTTGTCCGGGCTTCCCGAAACGACGAGGGCAGGGAGAACCAGGGCGAGAAGGCCGACGACGGCCGCCAGGGCTGCGACGGCAAGCGCCGGAACGAACGGCCGCCGTTTCACCGGCGTTCCATTCGGATCTGGATCAGGGACCAGGATCCTCCCGCTCCGTTCGGGGAGCCGGCCGATGACGGCCGCATCCGAAGCAGGAAATAGATATCATAGGCCAGCGAAAGGCGGTCGGAAGTTTCTACCTCCCAGCGGGCTTTATAGATGACCGCGCCGCGCTCGAGAAGGGGGGCGTCCGGATAAAAGCCGACGGTTCGGCGGGAGCGAAACAGTTTCCGAAACCAAAGAACGGTCTGTTCTCCGGAAAGGAGGTCGGAGAAGGCGGCTGGGCCGGAAAGGGAAACGTTAAGAAACGACCCCGGGAGGGTCAGGCGTTTTAAACCGGAAGGATCGCCGCCGAGAAAGACCCGGTCGATCTCCCGTGTGGCGGGGGAAACCAGGGACAGGACGAGGGAGACCAGTACCGGCCCGAGATGAATCACGCGGGGACCCGGGCAATGCGTTCCCGGTCAGGCTTTCTTCTTCTCGTCTTCCTTCACTTCCGCTTCGAGCTGCTTGGCTCGGGAGGCGTCCTTAAGGCTGCTGAGGCCGGCAATCAGGGCGATCAGGCCGCCGAAGAAAAGGATGGGAGGAATAAAGCCTTTGACCAGAGACTTGAACGCCCACCACCACGACGTCGAGGTGACCAGCAGAACCACGCTTCCGACCATGGCGATCAGGCCGCCGAGAATCGCGATCATTTTGCCCATGAGAGTCCTCCCTCTTTAACGGATGTTCGTCCGGGAACAATTATATCAAAACAAATTCGGCCGGCGCAACCATCAGAAGGAAACGTTGAGGACCGGGACGGGCTGGTTTGGCGGAGCCGTACATGCTACAATTTCTCATCATGAAAAACGCGAAGAGGATCTGGGCTTGCGTGATCGCGTCCGGGGCCATGGTGTTCCTTCCGGCTTCGGCCGGCAAACCCGTCCGGGTGAGCCAGGTTTCTCCGCCCGGCCAGGTCGTCCATGAGGTCGGCGTGACGAACGTCGAGGTCCCGGTCCGGGTTTTTAAGGGCGATGCGTTTGTCGACACGCTTCAGAAGGACGACTTCGAAGTCCTCGAAGACGGCGTTCCCCAGGAAATCGACGCCGTATACCTGATCCGAAAAACGAGCGTCGCCCGGAACGAAGGGGCGTCCGTGTCCGGCCTGCGGACGGGCCGTCTCTTCGTCCTGCTTTTCGAAATGTCCGATTACCAGGCCGAGATCGGCCGGGCGATGGATTATTTCTTCGATCAGGTCATTGAAGCCCAGGACGAATTGATCCTGATGACGCCGATGAACACTTACAATTTGAAGCCCGGCATGCTCCTGAAAACGTCGCGGGCGAAGATCAAGGCCGAGCTCCTGGCCAAAGTCCGGGCGGGCATCATCCTGGGAAGCACCGAATACCGGGCTCTCATCCGGGAGTTGGTCTCGGTCATGGCGTCGGACGGATTTCTCGACCAGAAGCTCCTTCTCTACGGCGAGACGATGAAGCGCCTGGAGACTCTGCGCAGCGTCGACCAGCGGAAGCTGATCGAGTTCGCCCGCTTTCTCAAGAGCCGCGAGGGCCAGAAACACGTCTTTTTCTTCTACCAGAAGGAACTGGTCCCCAAGGTTAATGCCAAGGAGATCTCGCTTCTGATCGAAGCCAACCAGGAGCGGCCGGATCTCATGTTCGACATGATGGACAAATTCGAATTTTACAACCGGGACGTCACCTTCGACGTCCGGGCCGTCCAGGAAGCGTTCTCCGATTCCTCGATCGCCGTCCATTTTCTTTTCCTGACGAAAACGTCCTTCCCGTCCATCGAATTCGGCGTTGGGAGAGGTTCCGCATTGAAAGAAAGCTCCGAATCCAGCGCCGCCTCGGAACCGATCGCGGGCGGGGGATCATTCCTGACGTTCGAGGAGCAATCCGAAGACATCTTCAGCGCCTTTTCCGAAATCGCCAAGGCGACCGGCGGGCTGGTCGACAGCAGCGCCGCGGCCGATCAATCGTTCAAACGGGCGGCCGGAGCGACCGAAAACTATTACCTTCTCTATTATCGGCCAACCAATACGAAAGCGGACAAGGCCTTTCGGAAAATCGTCGTCCGGGTCAAAGGCGGCGGTTACCGGGTCACGCATCGGCAGGGATACATCGCCGGATGATCTCCGCCTCTTGATATTTCCTCCGGAGAGGGCCTCGCATGAATGCACGGCGATGGGGAATGCGGGCAATGATTGCGGCCGCGGTAATGACGGTCCTGCCGTCCGCCCAAGGGCGAGGCCGGGCGGCGTCGCAAGCCGCGCCCCCGGGGCAAATCGTCCACGACGTCAAGGTGACAAATATTGAGGTTCCGGTCCGAGTGTTCAAAGGAAATGCCTTTCTGGACATGCTCGGGAAAGAGGACTTCGAGATCTTGGAAGACGGCATCCCCCAGAGCGTCGACGCCGTCTATCTTGTCCGAAAAACGAGCCTGGCCCGGAAAGAAGGCGGCGGTCCGGCCCTCCCGCGGACGAGCCGGCTGTTCGTTCTCCTGTTCGAGATGTCCGATTATCAGCCGGATATCGCCCGGGCCATGGATTATTTTTTCGACAACGTCATCGAGGCCCAGGATGAGCTGATTCTTATGACCCCGATGAGCACCTTCAGCCTGAAGCCCGGAATGTTTCTCAAAACGTCCCGGGCCAAGGTCAAGGATGAGCTGCTGTCCCGGCTGAAGACGGGCATCATGATCGGCGGGTCGGAATACCGCGGACTGCTTCGGGAGTTGGTGACGGCGATGTCGGGACCGGGCTTTCTCGATCAGAAGCTGCTGGTGTACGGCGAAACGATGAAGCGGCTGGAAAACCTTCGCCACGTCGACCAGAAGAAGCTCATCGAATTCGCCCGGTTTCTCAAGAATCGGGAAGGACAAAAGCACGTTTTTTTCTTCTATCAGAAAGAGGTCGTCCCCAAGATCAATCCCCGCGAGGTTTCTCTCCTGATCGAAGCCAACCAGGAGCGTCCCGACATCATGTTCGATCTGATGGAAAAATTCGAATTCTACAATCGGGACGTCACCTTCGATGTGCGGGCCGTTCAGGAGGCCTTTTCCGATTCCTCGATCGCCGTTCATTTTCTCTACCTGACGAAAGCCAGGCCCCTGCAGATCGACCTGGGCGTTGGAATCAGAACGGCCCTGAAGGAATCGAACGAAGAAATTCCGCCCGATGCCAACGCCTTGGCTGAGCCCGTCGCCGAACAGCCGGTCGCGAGCGGGACATCGTTCCTGACATTTGAGGAGCAGTCCGAGGACATCTTCAGCGCCTTTTCCGAGATTGCCCGGGCGACCGGAGGATTGATCGAAAGCGGGGCGGCGGCCGACAAATCCTTTCAGCGGGCGGCCGAAGCCAACGAGAATTACTACCTCCTGTATTACCAGCCGAAGAATGCGAAAGCCGACAAGTCCTTCCGGAAAATCGAGGTTCGGGTCAAGGGCGGCGGCGTCCGGGTGACTTATCGCCGGGGCTACGTCGCCGGATAGAACTCTCCCCGGCCGCAGGCTCCTTGATTCCCGGACGTCCTTCGAGGACAATAAGCGGGTTCGATCCTCGCTTGGAGAAGCCTGAAAGGAGCCCGCTGATGGATCCGTTGCTGCTGATTCCCGGGCCGAGCCCGGTCGTCCCGCGTATTTTGGAGGCCTTGGCCAAACCCACCTTGTCCCACACAAGCGCCGGCTTGGCCACGGATGTCCGTGAAACCCTCGATTTTTTAAAAGCGTGCGTCTTCACCGCCTCGGGAGAGCCGTTTGTATTCGCCGGCGCGGGAACGCTGGCGATGGAAGTCGCCCTCTTGAATGTCGCCCGAAAAAACGACCGAATTCTCATTCTTTCCCAGGGCTACTTTGGCGATCGCATGGCGGCGATCGCCGAGGCGTTCGGTCTCGGCTTCGACGTCATCCGCAGCTCCTGGGGGAGTGCGGTCCGGGACGAGGAGCTCCGAAAAGCCGTCGACTCCATCCGCTACGACGTCGTGGCCGTCACCCACGTCGATACGGGGACGGGAGCCGCCGCGCCTCTCCGGGCGTATGCCGAGGTCCTCAAGGGACGCGACCTCATGTGGATCGTCGACGGCGTCTGCGCCACGGGCGGAGTCGAGGAGCGAATGGATGATTGGGGGATCGACGTGATCCTGACCGCCGCCCAGAAATGTTTCGGCGCCCCGCCCGGCCTGGCTATCGATATCTTTTCCCCGAGAGCAATGGCCAAGCGAAGAAGCCTCCCGTCCGTTCCGGCTTATTATTCCGATATCCTTCGCTGGCTCCCGGTCATGCACGATCCGCAAAAGTACTTTTCGACCCATGCCGTGAACGAGATCCGGGCCTTCGCCGAAGCGGCCCGGATCATGGCCGCCGAGGGAATCGCGGCCCGCTTTCTTCGCCAGAATCGGCTGGCCCGAGCCATCCGGACGGGCCTGGCCGCCCTCGGATTCGGCCTGTTCACCGAGTCGGAATTTCTCGCCCCGACGCTGTCGGTGATTCGGTATCCGGAAGGAATCGACGATGCGTCCTTTCGGGCGAACTACCTGACGGCCGGATACGCCGTCGCCGGCGGCCTGGGCGAGACCGCCGGCCGGGTCTTTCGGATGGGGCATATGGGCAACCTGACCGACGGGCAAGCGCTCGGCGCGGTCGAAGCGCTGGGAGAAACGGCCCGGGCGATGGGTTGCAAAGCCGACGTCCCAGCCGCGGTCGAGGCAGCCGCGGCGGTCTTTCACGAATAGGGCGATGAGCCGTCCAGACAAGAAGAGCCGGGTTTATTTTGTCCGGGCCGAGGGAACCGAGGCGGCGAACGCTCTCGGTCAGAAAGCCCTGGCCGTTCTTGCTCCAACCGGATTCCTCGCGTGTCTGGCGCCCGAAGATTTTGTCGCTCTGAAAATCCATTTCGGGGAGAAAGGAAACGCCGGCCACATCAAGCCGGCCTGGATCGCCGATCTGACCTCGGAGATCGTCCGGAAAGCGCCCCGGACGTTTTTGACCGATTCCAACACGCTTTACACGGGGCCCCGGTCCAATTCCGTCGAACATCTCCGCCTGGCCTGGAGCCACGGCTTCACCCCTGAGGCGGTCGGCGTTCCGATCGTCATCGCCGACGGGCTGACCGGAGGCGATGCCGGGGAAACCGCCGGAAACGCCGGGCGCATTTCCTCGGCTAAGATCGCCGGGGCCATCCTGAGCGCCGACGCGCTTCTGGCCTTGACCCACGTGACCGGCCACGTCCAGACGGGGATGGGAGCGGCCCTCAAGAACCTGGGAATGGGTTGCGCCTCGCGGGCCGGGAAGCTTGACCAGCATGCGGTCGTCCATCCCCGGGTCAACGCCAAGGCCTGCCGGGATTGCGGCGCCTGCCTGGACCATTGTCCGGCCGGAGCCATCATAAAAGTCGAGGGCGGGGTGGCCATTTCGGGGCCGAAATGCACCGGCTGCGGCGAGTGCCTCGTCGCCTGCAAATTCGGGGCGATCCGCATCCGTTGGGACGAGGATTCGGTCCGCATCCAGGAAAAGGTTGCCGAATACGCCCTCCTCGTCTCCCGGAATTTTCCCGGGAAAGCCGCTTACCTGAATTTTTTAATCCGGGTGACCAAGGACTGCGATTGCATGGCCCGGAATCAGCCGCCGATTGTCCCTGACATCGGCCTTCTGGCATCGACCGATCCGGTCGCCATCGACCGGGCTTCGGCCGATCTCGTTCTCCGGAGGTCGGGGGGGACGGATGTTTTTCGCCAGGGATACGATATCGATTGGTCCCGACAGCTTTCTCATGCCGAGGCGATCGGTCTTGGCTCGAACCGCTACGAGCTGATCGCCCTGAAATAACGGAATCCGCCGGAAGCGTCCGGCTCACTCGACCGCGCGCAGCTTGGGGACGAAAACAGCGACCAGGCCGGCAAACAGAAGCGCGATCAGACAGTTGATCACAATGGCCGGCGGCTCTCCAAGACGCTCGGCCACGCTCCCGATCAGCAGAGACCCGAGCGGCATCGAGCCGAAAAACGCCAGGGAATAGATCCCCATGATCCGTCCGCGGAGATGATCAGGGGCCAGGCTTTGAACCACGGCATTGGACATGTTGAAAACGAGGATGATCGCGAAACCCGCGCCGAAAAGCAACAGGTAGGACAAGAGGGGAAAGCGGATAAAGGCGAAGCCGATCATCAGGACAGGGAAGGCGATCGAACCGAAGGTCAGAATTCTTCCCCGGAAGCTGAATCGGCCGAGCGAGGCGATGAACAGGGCCGCGCAGACCGAGCCCAGGCCCCGGGCGGAGGTGAGCAATCCGCTCGTCGCCGCGTTCCCGTGAAGGATATTGACGGCCCAGGCCGGGATGAGGTTCGTAAAAGCGAAACCGAACAGGCTGATCACGATGATCAGGAGCATGATGGTCCGGATGATCGGTTCCCGGGCAACGTAGCGCAGCCCCTCCTTCAGCTCGGCCGTCATCGAACCCGAGCGGGGTCGGGGGACGAAGGCCGGAAGCTTCATCTTCGCCAGGGCGGCGATGATGGCGATAAACGACAGGCCGTTGATGAGGAAGCACCAGCCGGGCCCGAAAAGGGCATACGTCACGCCTCCGAGGGCCGGCCCGATCGCGGCCGAGGTATTGAACATCGCCGAGTTCACGGCGATGGCGTTCGTCATGTCTTCCACGGGGACAAGGTCCTGGACGATCGCGTGGCGGGCGGGGGCGTCGAAGGCGTTGGCGGTCCCGAAGCCGAAGGCCAGGAGGATGATCTGCCACGGGCGGATCGCCCCGGAAAAGACCAGGGCGGCGGCGATGAAGGCCATGAGCATTTCCGCGGCCTGGGTGATGATCATTAGCCGGCGGCGGGAGACGCGGTCGGCGACGACGCCGGCCACGAGCATGAACAGCCAGGTCGGCACGCCGGCGGCGAAACCGACGTATCCGAGAAACTCCGGCGATTTCGTCAGCTCGAACACCAGGAATCCCAGGGCCGTGGATTGCATCCAGGTTCCGAACAGCGAGGTCAGCTGGCCTTGGAACCAGAGGCGGTAGTTGGGATGTTTGAGGGCGAGGAACATCCGGTGCTCGGGGCTTCGCCCTCGCCATTGGCTCCGGATCGCTCGAATCATTGCCTGGTCGCTCCGCTCTGACCCGGAATCCTGCACGGAACGGATTGAGGGTTGTGTTATCGGGGAGGTGGGATTCGAACCCACGACCCCAGCGTCCCGAACGCTGTGCGCTAGCCAGGCTGCGCTACTCCCCGACAAGGAACGCTTATTATAGCCGGATCGCGGAAAAAGGCAAATTGTTTGTCGGAATCGCTTCCGGGACCGCGGAATCTCTGATGGCCGAGACGATTTCCAAAAAATATTTATCGCGCGTCGAAACGGGCGATGTCCGGCGGGGGGAGGAAGGTCCAGGAGCCTGAGGACCCGGACGATCGGGCGCCCAGCTCAAGATGGAGCATGGCGATGCCGCAATCCAGGCTCTTGGGATAGCGGTCTCCGTCCGGACCGGAATCCCGGCGAACCGTGATGGAATCCGGAGACAGGACAAACGTCCAGGGCTGGCGGTTTTTGGCCGAGGGGGCGATCCGGGCCGCCTCGACGGCCGCGTCCTGCCAGGGCAGGGGAGAGCTCCCTTCGATCAGATCATCCTTGGATTTCCGTTTGCGCGACCCGGCCCCGAGGATGTACAGCTTTTCCTTCAAGGAAAAATCGCGTTCCCCGACGCCCAGCGGGGTGATCGCATAAACGCGCTCTTCGACCGAGAGGGTCGCGGATTTCCGCACTTCGTCATTCTTGAACATGCCGCTGACCCAACAGGTTGCGAGGCCGAGGGCCGTCGCTTCGAGTATCAGGCCTTCTCCCGTATAGCCGACGCGGACGGCCGCTCCGGGATCGGAGGCGCTTCCGATCATGACGGCGTAGGCCGGCGCGCCGGTGATCCGGCCATAGCCGCCGACGAGGCCGCGGAGGACGTCGTCGGGCGCCCGGCGAACGATTTCGAACCGGGCGCCGGGGAATGGCCGGAAGTCCCGGCTCAGCCGCTCCAGCCGGGCAAGTTGGTCTTCGGCGACCGGCCGGCCGGGGATGAAGCTGCGCCGCGATTTCCGAAAGATAACGGCCTGGTGCCAGGCGGAAACGGGAAGATCCATCACGGGTGAACCTCGGACACGATTCGGACGGCCGATGGGTGGTCAAAGCGGCTATCCTTTATGTATAATAACACTCTTTCTGACCGACCGGTCAGGAGACTTTAATCCGAAAGAGACCTGACATGACGAAATGGTGGCATCTCGACCCTCAAACGACCGCCCGACAGCTCCAAACCGACCTGCAATCCGGGCTCCCGGAAGACGCGTTGGAAGCCCGCCGGGCTAAGCACGGACCCAACCAGCTGAAGG
>Ga0105099_10001186_pt1 | contig 16678 bp, 10 predicted proteins | sample PPLLak3cmMay2015_2_FD_79138 | JGI IMG/M metagenome (GOLD analysis project Ga0105099, IMG submission 79138) | Freshwater sediment microbial communities from Prairie Pothole Lake near Jamestown, North Dakota, USA - PPLs Lake P8 Core (1) Depth... | ecosystem: Environmental > Aquatic > Freshwater >... | reverse complement strand
GAAGTAAGCAGGTCAATGATCGTGCCTCAGCTGGTCACAGCATCACTTATTCTTCTGATAGGAGTGGCCTCCCTCCTCTTTGTGAAGCCTGTTTTCAATATTGTTTCGGATGCATTCAGTATCCCTGGTTCAGGGATTATTGCTTCACCCTCAATAATCAGCCTGTCACAGATAAGTATCCTGGGCGGCATATTTGTAGCAGTATCAGCTGTCATCCTGCTTTACAGATATTTTCATCTGAAGGGCAGACCCGTATCAGCAGGTCCCACATGGGGCTGCGGATATACTGCAGGCTCATTTAAGCAGCAGTATACCTCAACCTCATATGCTTACAACTATAATCACCTGGCAAGCCCTCTCCTTCAGACAAAAAAAATAATGGAGGAGATAAGTGAAGATGAGATATTCCCGGCAGAGAGAACTTTTGAACAGCATAGCGATGACGCATTCAAAAAAGTTCTGATCGATAAGCCGGTCGATTGGTTTTCAGCCTTGCTGAAAAAAATAGCAATGATGCAGACAGGCGAGATAAGGCACTACATACTTTATGCATTCATCTTCATGCTTATTGTGTTCATACTAACCTTATTCATGATCATCTGAAATGACCGGACTTATTCTCATACTGATCACAGCTCTCTTCTTCCCGGGGATAATCCTGAGGACAAAGAGCATTGCATCGGGAAGAAAGGGTCCGGGCATATCCCAGCCTTTGAAGGACATTCTCGTATTGCTCAGGAAGGGAAGCGTTTTCAGCAATACAACAGGCATTATTTTCAGGATTGCCCCTGCCATAACGCTTTCTTCGATAATCTGTGCCGCGCTGGTAATCCCGTTTGCAAACCAGAAGGCGCTGATCTCGTTTGAAGGCGATTTCATATTCTTCGCATACCTGCTTGCGCTCGGGAAGTTCTTCATGATAATCGGAGCCCTTGACACCGGAAGCAGTTTTGAAGGCATGGGCGCCAACCGTGAAGCATTCTTCTCGATGCTCATCGAACCTGCCTTCTTCATCCTGCTTGCTACATTTGCCATGTTCACCGGATATACCTCATTTTCGGATATTTTCAGGCACTTCTTCGTTACAGGCGATGACTATGTGCTTATTTACAGCATCATAGGGTGTTATCTTTTAATCCAGATAGCCATGATCGAGAACAGCAGGGTGCCTGTTGACGATCCGAAGACACATCTTGAGCTGACGATGATCCACGAGGTGATGATACTCGATAACAGCGGTTTCGATAAAGCCATGATACATATCGGATCTTACCTGAAATTCGCTATTTACGGGTCGCTGGTCTTCAACGCACTGGTGCCGGCAGGATGGAGCATCTGGCTTCATGCCGGACTATTCATTCTCGTGCAGGTTCTGTTTGCAGTGATAATCGGATTGCTTGAATCGTTCAGGGCCAGGAACAAGATGAACAAGAATCCGAAATTTATCCTTACGGTATCAGCGATTGCCACTATAGCATTTGTAGTGATACTTATAATGACAAGTAAATTAACATAACAGCCGGTATGGTAAATTATCTCATAGTATTATTTGCCATTACTCTCATCTACTTCGCCTCGGCGGAGAGGCTGATCATCTATATCAGGCTGATCGCCCTGCAGGGATTGCTTCTGTGCGGCATAGCTATCTTTGAGCTTACGGAGATAACCACTGCAAACCTGCTCTTCATAGCTGCAGAAACTCTGCTGATTAAAACATTGCTGGTTCCTTATCTACTTTCAGGCATCACAAAACGGTCGGGAGTGGTAAAGGTCCACCGACAGGCGATGCCCGGATTCTACCTGCTGATATTCTCGATAGCCGGACTGCTTACAAGCGTCATCCTGGCGGGCTCAATGCCCAATCCGTTCATCAATACAATATTCCTGGCTGTTGCGCTGTTCACACTGTTCACGGGACTTCTGATGATCGTAACACACAAGTTGATAATCTCGCACATCATTGGTTTCCTGATAGTTGAGAATGCAGTGTTCCTCTTCTCCCTTGCCGTGGGCAACGAGATGCCGATGCTCATAAACATCGGGATCCTCCTCGATATTTTCGTGGGAGTGCTGATAATAGGTTTCTTCGGGCTGCGTCTCAAACCACATACAAACGAGTTAACAATACTTAAAGACTGAGCGATGATGGTACTCTCATTCTTTTCGGCGTCACTACTGCTCAGCCTGCTGATACTGCTCTTCAGGAACAAAACAGCTACAAGAATAGTCTCGCTGGGTTATGCCCTGACGCTGATCGGATTCACGGTATATTCCTGGACCAGTCTGAACAGTACCGAGCTCAGCTACTTCACATTCAGCAGTGCAGGGGTACTTCTTCTCTCAATACTTGCACTTCTGGCTCTACCCACTTTTTATCATGGGTTTATTTACACTTCCGGTGATGATGTGAAGAAGCACACCATCTACCATATCGCCATGATAATGCTGATGACATTCATGGCCGGAGCCTACCTTGCCAACGGGATGACGGTGCTCTGGATCTTTATTGAAGCGACCACCCTGGCTGTTGCGGCGCTCATTTATCACGACCGCACCGAGGCGGCGCTCGAGGCAACATGGAAATATGTGTTCATATGTTCAACAGGCATAGCCCTCGCTTACCTGGGCATACTGTTCCTCGGACTTATTTATGGCCGCGGCGATGCAGCAAACCTGTCATTTGAGGCCCTTGCGGGCATCATCAGCCAGGCCAACCCGCTATACCTGAAGATAGCATTCATTTTCGTGCTGGTCGGGTTCAGTACAAAAATGGGGCTCTTCCCGATGCATACAGTTACTATTGATGCACATTCGGTTGCGCCGCCTCCCGTTAGCGCACTGATATCAACCACCCTGATGAACGTGGGCTTCCTTTCCATATTCAGGGTTTATTTCCTCTTCTCTTCGTCGCCGGTGCTTGCGTTCATGAACCATGTTCTCATTCTCGCCGGCATCCTTTCACTGCTCATCTCTGCAGGCTACATGCTGAAAGCAAAGCACCTGAAGAGAATGCTGGCATATTCCAGCCTGGAGAATATGGGACTTGTTGCCATTGCCATAGGCGCCGGAGGATCAGGCTATTATGCTGCATTCCTCCTTATTGTGCTTCACTCGCTTGCCAAGTCGAGCCTCTTCTACCAGATGGGGCAGCTGTCAAGGGTCCTCAGGACATTCAGTCTTGACAACTGCGGAAGGTACATGGCGCTTTACCCTGCAGGAGCGCTGGTGCTTCTGACGGGAATGATCTGCATCCTCGCCTTCCCTCCTTCGGGACTCTTCATCAGCGAGATAATGATTTTCAGGGCGATGGTGTTCAACGGCCAGTGGATAGTGCTTGCAGGGGTGGTAATACTGCTCTGTTTCGTCATCTATGCAATGAGCATAAGGGTCATGCACATAGTATTTTCTGATCCCCGGAATGAGCCCGGCACGCAACCCGCAGCTGCAGTCAGTCCTGTTGAGAGCATCAGCCAGTTCGTGCTTCTCGCTATCGTAGTGGCTCTCTGCTTTTACCAGCCGCAGTTCCTCTCAGACCTCATAAACCAGAGCATTTCAATCTTCTTTTAACCCTGAAGCTCAATGAACGGTAAAACATATACAGCATTAAAAAACAACTCCTCACCGGCCGGACTGAAAGAAATTCCCATGCTCGATTATGAAACTTTCAGTGAAAGGATCACAGGGAGCCTGAAGGATGAGGCCAGGCATTGTACTGCATACTACGGCGCAATGATTTCAGGAAAGCTGACCCTCATCTGCTGTATTGCCGACGACAGGAACAGCACTATTGAAGTCTTTGCATACGAGGTTGCTGAAGGTGCCGGATTAAGATCCCTGACGCCGGGATTTCCGCAGCTCCACATATTCGAGCGTGAGATACATGAGAATTTCGGTGTGAAATTTGAAGGCCACCCCTGGCTCAAGTCTGTGAGATATCCGCACAACCGTGCTGACAACAGGCAGATTATGGATAACTATCCCTTCTACAGCATCGACAGCGAGGAGCTTCATGAGGTTGGCGTCGGTCCGGTACATGCCGGTGTGATAGAGCCCGGCCATTTCAGGTTCATCTGCAACGGCGAGAAGGTGCTCCACCTTGAGATCCATCTCGGATACCAGCACCGCGGAATTGAGGATTTATTCATCTCAAAGAACAATGCCCTGCAGAGATGCATCCTTTCTGAGTCAATCGCCGGCGATACAGCTGTGGGACATGCTCTTGCACATTCACAGCTCATTGAATCGCTTGCAGGAATTGAAGTATGTGAAGCATTACAGATTGAAAGGTGCATTGCCCTGGAGCTTGAAAGGCTGGCCATACATATCGGAGATACTGCAGCGCTCTGCGGCGATGTGGCTTACCAGCCCGGACAGGTTGTATGCGAAGCACTCAGAACAAAAGTCATCAATACCACACAGCTATGGTGCGGGAACCGGTTCGGAAAAGGACTAGTGCGACCGGGAGGAAGCAATTACCAGTTAAGCAGGGCGGTTGCGGAAGAGATACTTAAGCTGACTGATGATATTGAAAAACGTTTCGGTGAAATAACTAACAGCATATATTCATCCCCGAGCGTACTCGGCCGCTTCGATGAAATAGGCACAGTCACACACAGTCAGGGACTCACCATTGGTACAGTAGGACCATCAGCACGGATGTGCGGAATACCAAGAGATATAAGAAAAACACATCCTTTCCAGTATTTCAGGAACTACCCGGTTGAACCGGTTGTACTTGAGGCGGGCGATGTGCTTGCCAGGGGAATGTTAAGAAATCTTGAAGCTAAAGAATCGATGAGGATCATCAGGGAGCTTATCGCGATATGGTCAGACAAGGAACAGCCTGTTACCAAACCGGTTTATGATTACAGGCTTAAACCTGACAGTTTCTCATTATCCCTGGTTGAAGGATGGCGCGGCGAGATATTTCATTCGGCAATTACTGACAGCCTGGGAAAGATCGTTCACTACAAGATCAAGGATCCTTCGATGCACAACTGGATGGCCCTTGCGCTTGCGGTCAGGAACCAGGAGATATCTGATTTCCCGGTATGCAACAAGAGCTTCAGCCTCAGTTACTGCGGATATGACCTTTAAAGTGATTAACAATAAGTTATCATGTTAAAAGAGATAAAGTCACTGGCACATCACGGGAAGCAGTTCGTACCGGATCTGCGGACGCAGAGTGTTTCGCCCCTGTTCAGGGGAAGGCCATCTATCGCAGGCGATATAATCGCTCACGATATAAAAGCTGCTGCCGCTATTTGTCCGTCCGGGGCAATTGATAGCAATACCGGATCAATTGACCTCGGCAGATGCGTCTTCTGCAGGGAGTGTGAATTCCTCAATCCTGGAAAGATAAAATTCACAAATGATTACCGCATTGCATCAAACACCCGTAATGCGCTCATAATCAAACCAGGAGATAATAACCCGCTACGGCTTGACAAAACAGCAATAAGAAAAGAGGTCAGGAGGCTATTCAAAGGCTCCCTTAAGCTGAGGCAGGTATCTGCGGCCGGCGACAACTCATGTGAAATGGAGCTTGGAGCCAGCGGGAATGTCAACTTTGATATGGGGAGATACGGTATTGAGTTTGTTGCCTCACCGCGCCATGCCGACGGGATTGTGATCACAGGGCCGGTTTCTGAGAACATGGCCAGGGCACTCGAGCTGACCTGGGAAGCAGTGCCGGAACCTAAGATCATCATACTTGCCGGAACAGATGCGATCAGCGGAGGCATCTTCGGGGAGAGTCCTGCGCTTGACAGGAGATTCATCGCAACCCATCATATTGACCTTTATGTTCCTGGCAATCCGGCTCATCCGCTTACATTTATAAACGGAGTGATTGATATGCTGGGAATCAAATAAATACGGCGCACGACACACGACTCACGACACAAGGTGAAGAGAACAAGCAACAAGCAACCAGCAACATTTTCTTAAATGCACAAATTCCTCATAACTAAGTGATATAAATAAGATTAAAATTTGAAAAATTCTTCTACCTTGCATTGAATTTTTAAAACCCAACTAAAATATTGAATATGAAAACCATCAGAACATTTGCATTGGCATTTATTGCTCTTTTTTGTGCATTCCCGGTATCAGCACAGACTGTTGATGAGATAATAAATAAATATCTTGATGCTTCAGGAGGCAGGGATTTCCTGAGCAAGGTCACATCGGTCTATTATGAAAGCACCATGGACGTGATGGGCATGCAGGCTGCCGTAAAGACCACTACTCTTAACGGCAAAGGCATGAAGCAGGAGATCGACATCATGGGAAGCATTATGACAACCTGTTATAACGACAAGGGCGGCTGGAGCACAAATCCTTTCATGGGGAGCAGCACGCCTGAGGACATGCCTGAAGCACAGTACAATGCGGGGAAGGATAATATCGTGATCGGAGCCCCATTCATCAATTATGTCGAAAAGGGGTATAAGGCTGAGCTTGCCGGAACCGAGACTGTCGGTGATGTGAATGCTTTCAAGCTCAATATCACCACACCTCTGAATACAACATCTGTTTATTATTTTGATCCCAACACTTTTTACCTGATCAAGTCAGTTGAGCAGTCTGACATGCAGGGACAGATGGTTGAGAACAAAATGAATTTCTCAGACTACCGCACAGTCGAAGGTTATTCAATGCCTTACAAGATAGATATGGACATGGCCGGAGGGCAGTTCCTGATGTCTATGAAAGTGGATACGGTTATGCTGAATGTTCCGGTGAATGATAGCATATTCCTGAAACCATAAGAGGCAGTATGACGGTTAGTGTTCAACCATTTCAATCCATTCCCAAACCTCTTCCTTCTTTGGCACATGTACCCACCCCCAACCCCCTCCCTACTTCGTAAGGAGGGGGCTAGAAACACACCTCCCCTTAGCCTTATAGGGAGTAACAGGAGAAGGGGTTTTTAGTCCCTTCAACTGACAAAACCTCCTATTCTTTGTTATACATAGTGAACTTAATAAAAGCCTGCTATGAATAACGCTATATTCAATTTCACCGAACCGAAGAATGAACCTGTTCTGTCTTACCTTCCCGGAAGTACGGAGAGAAGGCTCCTCGAAGAAGAACTGAAGGCTCAGAGAAACAAAGTTATTGATATCCCGCTGATCATCGGCGGAAAAGAGATAAGAACGGGCAGGACGGGAAAGGTTGTGATCCCCTCCGACCATGGACATGTGCTGGCCACATATCACATGGCCACCGAAAAAGAGGTGAAGCTTGCCATCGATGCCGCCATGGGGGCGAAATGCGAATGGATGTCGCTGGCATGGATGGAGAGAGCAGCAATAATGGCTAAAGCCGCAGAGCTCATCTCCAAAAAATACAGGTACCTGCTGAATGCCGCCACCATGCTCGGACAAGGCAAGAACCTGTTCCAGGCTGAGATTGACGCTGCATGTGAGGTAATTGATTATCTTCGTTTTAACAATTATTTTGCATCCCTCATCTACAGGGAGCAGCCAAAATCGGAGCCTGAAACAATAAACCGTATTGAGTACAGGCCTCTTGAAGGATTCATCTACACGATAACCCCGTTCAATTTCACGGCAATAGCTGCAAATCTGAATGCAAGCGTAGTGCTGATGGGCAATACAACCCTGTGGAAACCGGCTTCAACTGCTGTACTTTCAAACTATTATCTCATGAAGATATTTGAAGAAGCCGGAATGCCTGCAGGTGTCATCAATTTTGTCCCGGGTCCAGGGTCGCTTATCAGCAGTGTCGTTCTGAAACACAGGGATCTTGCAGGGCTCCATTTCACAGGATCAAATTCGACTTTCAACTTCCTCTGGAAAGAAGTGACCAGCCACCTGAACCTATACAGATCATATCCTAAGATAGTAGGTGAAACAGGCGGGAAGGATTTCATCTTTGCCCACAGCTCGGCCGATCCCCTGGCGCTTGCAACAGCGATAATTCGCGGTTCGTTTGAATACCAGGGACAGAAATGTTCTGCAGCATCGAGGGCATATATCCCGGAATCGCTCCGGGAAGAGACATCCGGCCACCTGATGAGGATGATCACTGAGATAAAAACAGGTGATGTGTCGGACTTTGACAATTTCGTAAATGCCGTGATTGATGAAGCAGCATACGACAGGATAATGTCATACATCGATATTGCGAAAACATCGAATGATGCTGAGATAATAGCAGGAGGAAATGGCGATAAATCGAAAGGCTGGTTCATTGAACCCACTCTGATTGTTACAAAGGATCCTCATTTCGTGACCATGGAGGAAGAGATATTTGGTCCGGTGATGACCATTTATATTTATGACGATGAAAAGTACGATGAAACCCTTAAGTTATGTGATGAGACCTCGCCTTTCGGTCTCACGGGTTCTATATTCAGCAACGACAAATATGCGATGATGAAGGCATGCAGGGCGCTTCGCTTTGCTGCCGGCAACTTTTACATCAACGACAAACCCACGGGGGCCATGGTGGGGCAGCAGCCTTTCGGCGGCGCCAGGGCATCAGGCACGAACGACAAGGCAGGCAGTCATCTGAACCTCATACGATGGGTCAGTCCGAGGACCATCAAGGAGACGCTTATTCCTGAGACCGAGTTCAGGTACCCGTATATGAAATGAAGGCGGGAGGGCGGGATGGTGAGCCTCCTACGCTGAAGCTACGGAGGCTGAAAGAGGGCGGGAAAAACAGGCTATTTTGGTGATTCTATTCACTAAAATGTAGTATTTCCGGGGATTACAACTTCCAAAACAAGAAATTATTGATTCTTATGATCGTAAACGCAAATATTTATATATATTTGCGTTTATGAACAGAGAATTATGATTAAACGAATTATCGATCCGGTTATAAAATCTGAGATGTTCTCGGGAAAAGTAATAATAATCACCGGGCCCAGGCAGGTTGGTAAAACAACTCTGGCAAAACAAATAGCTGAAACATCAGGCGTAAAATACAAATGGTTCAATGCAGACGAACCCGATATCCGCGATTGGCTTACAGATACAACGTCAACAAAGCTTAAGCAGCTTTTTGGCGATGCCAGGCTGGCAGTAATTGACGAGGCACAAAGGATCCGGAACATCGGTATAACACTGAAACTGGCTGCAGATAACCTGAAAAACATCCAGATCATAGCTACCGGCTCATCCGCACTGGAACTTGCAGGAGGAATAAATGAACCCCTCACCGGAAGAAAAATTGAATTCACGCTTTATCCTTTTTCATTTCAGGAACTTGCAATTGATTCTTCGGCAATGGAAGAAAAACGGCTTCTTGAACACCGTATGATCTATGGATACTATCCTGATATTACAAATAATAAGGGCAAAGAGCAGCTCCTGCTGAATGAACTCGTAAACAGCTATCTGTATAAGGATATTCTCCGGCTTGAACAGATACGGAAGACTTCACTGGTCGAAAAGATAGTGCTGGCACTGGCCTTGCAGGTTGGATCTGAAGTATCATATAATGAGCTTGCAAGAACGGTGGGTGCTGATAACCAAACTGTTGAACGGTATATTGATCTTCTGCAAAAAGTGTTCATCATATTTCAGCTTACCTCATTCAGCAGAAATCTTCGAAATGAGCTGAAAAAAAGCAGAAAAATATATTTCTGGGATAACGGCGTAAGAAACAGCCTGATCAATAATTTCAATCCTCTGACGTTAAGAATCGATAGCGGGGCATTATGGGAAAATTTCCTGATAACGGAGAGAATGAAATATCTCAGATATAAAAGGGTTCTTGCTAACTGCTATTTCTGGCGTACCAACCAGCAGCAGGAAATTGATTATCTTGAAGACAGGAGTGGGATGATCAATGCTTATGAATTCAAATGGCACGAAAAGGGAAGAACAAGACTCCCCGGGACATTCATGAGTGCGTACCCTCAGAGCAATTTAAAAGTGATCTCAACAATAAACTTCACCGGGTTTATTATGCCTGATGCCTGATTCAATAACGGCATTCATAAGAACAAAAGGATAAAGGATGGTATGACGGCATGAAGAAAGAGGGCGGGAGGGCGAGAGAACGAGAGAGCGGGAAAGTGAAAAGTAAATTTTAGAACTGTTTTACAGGATATACCTGAACGCTATTTTAAGACCCATGGAGCTTGCTTTTACCTGATCGCTTCCTGACATGATACTCTTTATATGATCAGTCCGGGTCGAAAGCCGGAAATCCTTTGTTTCCGTGTACTCAGATATATCTGTAAGCATTCTGTTATAACAAAAACCAGCTGACAGCTGAATCCTGCTTTTTATATTGAACCACAGACCTGCTGATGAAAGCAATTCGGGACATATTTTCTTTATATTTAAACTGCCTGCCTTGTTAACCCCGATATCACTTTTAAATTCTTCATATGGGATATCTTTAATCAGAGCATTATATGCCGGATAGAACCCTGTATAGGTGAATGTTCCATAGCTGGAGTATTCGGTTTTAAACGGAAATGACAGATTCAATCCTGTCTCTAAATAGAGTCCGAATCTCGACTTTACCGGTAACTGGAACATAAATAAAACCGGAACATTAATGAATGTGACTTTTTGTGTTTCCTTTATCTCATTCCCGGCCACTCTTCTGTTATAGCTTTGTTTCTCTGAGTCAGTAGTATCGAACGAAAGAGTATAAGAGTCAACCGAAATATCTGTCACAAAGGAGCTGAACCCGATACCCGCAGATATTCCAAAATATTTTGAAAACTGGTACCCGGCATTTATTGAACCGCCCGGCGACAATCTATACTCAGATTTTACAGGGAAACCGGTTAAGGAATCGGTATTCATAATTCCGGTTTGCAATATGCTGAAGCTGCCGCCGGCAAAAAGATATTTCTGTTTTGAAGGACTGAAATTAGTACCCTGCGAAAATGAAAATGGATTAACCATTAATACAAGAAATAACTGTATTATGATAATCCTGATTTGATACAAAATGAGTTTCATACCGGATTTCTTGAGTTTATTTTATTACCAGAATCTTTGAATGATACAGGCTTGTGTTATTGACTGTAAGCCTGATAAAGTAAGCGCCTTCATCAAGATCTGATACTGGAATCTCATAGATGAAGTCCGGATAGGCCTTCTCTGTCTTGATATGCTTTAGAATAATCCCATTCTCGGTGATGATATTAATAACAACCTCCCCGGTAGATTCTTCATTCAAACTAATGGTTAAACTGCCTTTAGATGGATTAGGATAGAGAATAAGTGATTTTGAACCTGCTATTGTTATTTCAGATGATACAATTTCACATCCGTTAATATCGATAATCCTGACCTTGTAATCTCCGGATATTTTGGATGTTACAAAGTATTGTTTGTTTTCAGATGGTATATCTGTATCGTCCTTTATCCATTGATAGCTTGTGATCAGGTTATCTGCATTTGAACAGATAAGCACATCGTTCCATTTTAATACTATTTCAGGTACTTTGATAGAAAAGATCGTTGCTGTCAATGCGGTTCTGGATTCAGTCGTACACCCATCTGCAGTAGCATCGACGTAATAGTCCCTGGAAGCTGACAAATCGGGTGTAATAAAACCTGAACCTGTAGCAACAGCGGAGCCGCCTGTCGCGCCTGTATACCAGTTAACTGTCCCCGAGCCCGGTGTCGCTTCCAGTGTTACTTTACCTGGACCACAATGTGAGCCATTTATAATACTGGTTATTGATGGCCGCGGATTTATTTTCAGGATTCCGCTATCCCTTGCAATGCTGCAACCTTCTGTTGTTTCAACTACATAGTTATAAATACCCGATGAAGAGGGTACTCCGCTAATAGTTACAACATTTGCAGCCCAGGAGCCTGTTACTCCGGGAGGAAGTCCTGTAAAGCTTGCTCCGGTTGCAACTGTAGTGGAATATTTAATATTTAAAATTGGTGCGTTTACACATACAGTCTGATCTTCTGTTGCCTGATTTGATGTAAGCATAATTGTATTGTCCGGCTTGACTATTACCGTTCCTGCTTTTTCAATGTTTCCGCAGCCGCCGGTAAGGGTAATCTTATATGTCCAGGTACCTGATTCAATGGGAGTACCGCTTATGGTAACAACATTCCCGGACCATACGCCTGTAACTCCTGCAGGCAATACGTTTGTAACTGCATTAATAGCGCCGGTAGTAGAATATGTTATAGTGGTAATTGGAGTGTTGATACAAACTGTCTGATTATCAGTTGCGGATGCAGAAGTTAATGTAATTGTATTATCTGGTTTGACCGTAATCTTACCTCCTGTTGTTATAATTCCGCATCCTCCGGTAAGCGTGACAGTATAATTAAATGTCCCGGATTCAGCAGGTGTTCCGCTGATTGTTACGGTATTTACTGACCATATTCCTGATACTCCTGCTGGTAATCCTGAATAAGTTGCATCTGTCGCACCGGTAGTTGAATAGGTTATTGGAGTTATCGGTGTATTGATGCAAAGATTCTGATCGATTGTGCCAGGCGCCGAAGTAAGTACAATCGTATTATCGGGATTGACAGTGATCGTCCCTTCTGCTTTGATACTTCCACAGCCTCCCTTGAGTGTTACAATATAATTAAATGAACCAAATTCAGATGGTGTTCCGCTAATAGTCACAACATTTGACAACCAGCTTCCTGTGATACCTGTCGGCATTCCTGCAAATTCAGCTCCTGTGGCATTTATGGTAGAATACGTTATGGGAGTCATTGTTGTGTTGATACAGGCATACCGGTTATTTGAACCTGATCCTGAAGTTAAATTGATTGTATTATCAGGATTCACAGTAATAGTACCGCTGGCTTTGATATCACCGCAACCTCCTGTAAGTGATACAGTATAATTAAATGTACCGGACACAGATGGAGTACCGCTTATAGTTATGGTATTGCCTGACCAGGTCCCTGACACTCCTGTCGGAAATCCTGAATAAGTTGCATCTGTTGCGCCGGTAGTCGAATAGGTTATTGGAGTTATCGGAGTATTGATACAAACAGTCTGGTTATCAGTGCCGGTTGCCGATGTTATTGTAACTGTATTATTGGGATTAACTGTAATAGTCCCGGATGCTTCAACATTTCCGCAGCCTTCAATAAGAGTGACTTTATAATTAAATACACCGGCAGAAGTAGGTGTTCCGCTGATGGTAACAACATTTGCTGACCAGCTTCCTGTTACTCCTGATGGCAAACCGGAGAAGCTTGCACTGGTTGCTCCGGTTGTAGAGTACTTTATATTCGTGATTGGAGTATTGATACAAGCTAACTGATTATCAGTACCTGCTGCAGATATTAAGCTGATAGTATTTGCAGCATTTACCTTTATGGTTCCGATTGCTGATACATTACCGCAGCCTCCTGTAAGAGAAACTGTATAATTGAATGTCCCTGATTCTGAAGGAGATCCTGTTATGGTTACTGTATTTGAGGCCCAGCTGCCTGATAGGCCGTCAGGCAGACCCGTGAATGTAGCATCCGTTGCTCCTGTCGTTGAATATCTGATTGTCTGGATACTTGAATTAATGCAGACATCCTGATTTGTTGTTCCGGCAGCTGATGAAAGAGTTATAGTATTGTTTGAGTTAACGGTCAGCTGCTGGTACTTGCTTACGATTCCTCCGCATCCGCCTGTAATTGTATATTTAATATTGCTTGTTCCCTGACCTACAGCCGTTACTAATCCTGAAGAGATAACTGTTGCGACATTTGTATTGCTGCTGCTCCATTCTCCGGTTCCTCCTCCTAACTCGACAGAGCTGGCAGAATAGGTGGCTGTACCTCCAATGCAAAGGGGACTTGTCCCTGAAACAGAACCAATGCTGGCTTCAGGAGTAACTGTGACTGTGACACTCGCACAAGAAGTAATATTACAATCTCCTTCAGCTCTGACATAATATTTCTTAGTTGATGTTGGTTGTATCGTATATGATCTATCATTATCATTATCAATAAATGTTCCTCCACAATTACCGGTATACCAGTACCATTCTGCACCTGACCCTAATGATCCGCCTGATATTGTTAATTCGACAGGACTCTCTGAACATACATCATTTGGATTTGCAGAAGCACTTGTGGGTGATGTAGACAGTGTTTTAACAGTAACATTTTTACTGCATTGAGTGCCTGTACAACTACCATTCTTGGGAGTTACATAAATAGTACCTGAACTGGTTCCTACTGTAACTGTAATAGTATTTGTTGTGCTAGAACCTGACCAACCACTAGGTAAGATCCAAGTATATGATGTTGCATTAGTTGCTGTTGCAGAATAAGTTTGAGTACTACCGGGGCATACCGGACTAGGGCCACTTATTGATGCAGTCCCTGGTATTAAGCAATAAGTTACTTTCAATCTTGGCTTATAAGTAGAATTTGAATGTCCATATATTTCGCAATCATCATCATTCTCTTCATATTCTCTCATTCCCACTCCAAACCAATTCCAATCAAGTGAATTATTTTGAAAATAACTAATAGCACTACTATTCAGGGTAATATATTTGTAACCAGTTGAAGTACCTTCTGAAGAAAGAGAACAATCATAGCATGTCCCATTATCAATATCATTCCTTACATCTGAACCTGTATTTTGGTTAGGCCAAAGCGTCAATCTGCCAAAATCAATGTCATGGTTAGAAGAAGTTGAAGCTACTTGCACCCTAATTCTTAGTTCCAAAGCCATTATTGTTGCATTATTTGGAATGTCAGATACATCAAATGTAGCCCAACCTCTAATATTTTGTCCTAAGCTTCCATTACCTACACTTATCACATCATCGTACTTCCCATAAATGTCAACACGTCCTGTAGATTGTTCAGCACCACTAGGATAACAATAAGCATCAGTTTGTCCAAAACTGTTAAGGAGAACAGTAAATAATGCTAATAAAGCAATAATTATGCTTTTAAGTATTTTATAATCTGCGAAATTTTTCATTTTTCTTAAATTCTTAATCACTTAAGTTCCACAATTAATTTAAAATATTGATTACTAATACTGCTCTATTGGATAACTTCTAAATTATAAAGCGTTGAACATAAAAACCATAACTTTTATTAAGGGGCATCTCAAAGAATTTTTCTATTTTTTAAAATAGAATTCTCCCGTCAGATACGACCATTCCGTTGGTGTCTGCTGTCCGTTACTGCGTTCAATTACACTTTTACGTGTGCTCTTGAATACACTCTCTATTGGCTGTGAAATAACCATCTGCTTAACCAGCTCCTCCGTAAAAAGGCCGTTTGAATATTCTCCGTCAGCTGAAGTAGCACCCTCCGATGTGGCAAAGGAGATTATTGTTCCCATTATTGGCGCCAGCGCTTTGAAACCTGCCTCTTCACCTCTTACCCAGCTCCGGTATGGATTGTTCCTGCATGCATCAAGAATGACTATATTGATATTTGTCGGATGCTTTTTGAATTCATCAGTTACAAAATCAACTCCAAGAGCTTCAAACTTACAGTCAATCTTTTCCTTCAGCTCTGCATCCGACGGGATCAGATAATTGATACCATCAACCTGGAGACCATGCCCGGCATAATAGAATAATGCAACATTATAGTTTGGAAGCCTCCTGGAGAAATTACGGATTGCATTCTCCATCGAATCTTTAACCGAATTTAGTTGCTTAATCACATCAAAGCCAAGTTCTTTCAAAGTGGCTTCCATAAGGTTTGCATCATTCACCGGATTCCTGAGACTAACCTTATTAAGATAAGCCGCATTTCCTATCACGAGGGCCAGCCGTTTTTCATTCAACGCCGGGTGATACATAATTAACCGTTCCTCCGATAAAGCAGTTCCTGCCTCGTTTGTGGCCACAACAAAAACATTATTTTCTCCTTCTCTCAGGACTACCGGTTTCTGCCATATAAAATCACAATCATCTCTGTTTGCAGGAGTAAATACATTATCCTCATGCAGGCTTGTACCATTAACCAGCATTTTAATGGATTTAAGACCTGTGGTTGATTTTACACAGACTTCAACATTGAAACTTGCTGAGGCAGCAACCGAAGACTGCACAGACGGATTCTTCCAGGATACGGCAGGAATTGAAGCTGCCGGATTGATAAAAGTCCTGGACTGCGACCTTATGGAACCATCCATATTATTGGCGACAATAAATACACTGTTCTCACCAGGTCCGAAATCCAGTGTCTTCTCTATCAGGAACACACCTTTTTCAGCAGGATCATTTTTAAAGTCCGGCTCCCCTCTTGAAACGCCGTTTATGTAGATCAACACTCCATTAAGTCCTGATACTGACCTTATCGATGCTTTGATCTTTGCTGAATATGAATCAAGATAAGTTTTTTGTCCTGCCGGACTTATCCATGTTATTTCCGGGCTTTTACCTCCAATCCCGGGAGAAGCGGGTTTTTCCCTTTCAGCCTCAGCAAGAGTAGTTTTATTCAAAAGCTGATCAACTTTCAGATAGTCAACAGATATTTCAGATTTCACCGGAACGCTGAATCCGATATTCTGCCCATTAAGTTCTACTCCGTTAAGCTGGCAAAAGACCTTGTCGTTCAGCAGGAAGATATAATCACCGGAGATTTTGCGTACAGCTATTTTATACGGCAGATCTGAGCTCTTTAAAGGTTTTATTGACCCTGAATAGAGGACTTCAATCCTGTTTTCTGCAGGTATGTTCTTTAATATGTAAATGTCCTTTTTGTCTTTT
>Ga0105099_10001183_pt1 | contig 16689 bp, 11 predicted proteins | sample PPLLak3cmMay2015_2_FD_79138 | JGI IMG/M metagenome (GOLD analysis project Ga0105099, IMG submission 79138) | Freshwater sediment microbial communities from Prairie Pothole Lake near Jamestown, North Dakota, USA - PPLs Lake P8 Core (1) Depth... | ecosystem: Environmental > Aquatic > Freshwater >... | reverse complement strand
TTCTTCTGGTTGTCTGATCGAAGATAAACTCCGGGACACCCTGCAACTGGTTCAGCGTAACCGGAAGCGAGTCGGGCAAAAGCACCTGTACCGTGCCGACGAGGGTTCCGGCTGGTGAGTGTTCCAGCACGGAGAAGGTCTGATCGGCGATGATATCTCCCCAATCTAAATTCAAAATATTCACGGTTATCGAAGCTGTATCCGGGAAGCTGTCCTTATAGATGACTTTCACCGGAAAAACATACTGATTGACCGTTTCATAGTCCAGGTTCGCCCCATTGGCGACAGTAAGGATGCCTTTGTTTGCATCCAGCACAAACTCCGGAACTGTCGTTAGGAGAGAAAATTTCAGGTTATTGGTATCCGACAGTCTTGTCTTGAGCTTTCCTACAAAGGTGCCTCCTATGGAATTCTCAGGAACCGAAAAGGCCTGGTCGTCAAAAAAATCAGTGATGGGATGCGTTCCTATGGGGCCGATTTTAAATTTGAAATTACTTAAAAACACACCGGCGTCAAACAAATCATCTCCTATATCGCAGATGCCAAATTTCAGGATATGCCTGCCTGCTGTGACGGCTGCCGATGTTCTGAGTGCCAGAGTAAAACCGTTATATTGCAGATTTATCGCACCGGTTTGATTGTTTATCTTGAAAAAATTGTTATTGACAGAAATGAGTTTTCCCAAAGTGTCGAACGCTATGTTTTTTTTGTCCAGAAAGGCGCAAAACACATCATTATACATGCTGCCGACGAATTCAGGGAATTCATCCGTACCATAGACAAAATCAAACGAGACGCCTTTTATTGAGGTATCACAGGTAAAATCGATGGTCAGCACCGAAGCATCGTATGATTCCCCGTATGGAATTGCTGCGGCTTTCTGGAGATCCAAATCGCCGGCAGCTCCGTTTCTAACGGTAAAACTTTCATCGTCATTGGGGCCTTTGACTCCGTTGGCCGAACCGCTGGTGAGTACAATGCCATCCTTAAGTTGAACGCCTTTAAAAGGAGGCAGATATTTATATGAGCCGGAAGCGGAATCGGTGCCGGTATAGGTGACCGAGTTAATCGTGACGCCCGCCGGCAGCGTATCTGCAAGCAGTTTTTGCCATAATTGCTGTGCCGTCAGTTTAGGCAGTATCTCGATATCCGGCAACGGATATTTTCTGGTAACGGTCTTTTTTATCGGTGGTTTCTTTTTAAGTAACTCATACCTGCTTAAATTTTTTCCGGCCGCAAAACAAGCAGCCGTGAAAAAGAACAACATAGTAATAAACAAAGCATTCAGCCGTACACCATTTCTCATACGGGACTCCTCCGTTTATTGAAGTTATTAATTTATTGCAATATTTATCATAAATAAATTCATGTTAACATCAAGACTCGATCCTCCACCGATCGTTTCAAGCGGCGCATAACCGTTTGTTTAATTCTTTGCTGATAGCCTTTAAAAGGGGCCTCTTTGGATACCAGTGGATCTTTGGAGCAATCCTGCCAATTCGGGGAGGAGGTCGATTGATTCCGCATTTCCACCAGCCGGCAAAAAACGCCCTGTTGATATCTGTCTGTTCTGTAAAGCAATACACGTGCTACGATTGCATGAATTTTCGGGAAGCTTCCAAAAGTAAAAACCCCAGATAGCCCTCATACCAATGTTTCCGGCAAAGATTAAAAAACAACAGTGGACCGGTCCCCGTATTACGAGGCTCTTTTATAGAAGCACATTGATTATTCCTCCGGGCGGGTATAGCAAAAGCTGTTTGCATCCTATCCCTCGCTTGCACGCCGGCCTTTAACCTTTTTTCGATGACAGTCTCATGATTATCTCGGAAAAAGGCTGATTTTTAAAATCTTGTTAACCCGATCAATACTTGTTAAACCGGATCCTATTTAAATATTTTTAACACATATAGTATATTTAACAATAAGGGCTATGGAGCACATCGGTATCCTGTTCCTCACAGCTTCCCGGCAGTCGGAACAGTGATATAATGTCTCTGTAGTCTTTTTTTTAAGTTTTCATTTGCATTGGAATAGATACCCCTCCTCGTTGTGATCATTTAATTTTCGGCCTGAATGCGATAACCCCGTCTAATTTGGTGCATAGCCACGCGACACCCTGATTATCAAAAGCAATATCATGTATTATTTTGTCTTTTAAAAAGCTGTATTGTCCCGAGTTAAAATCATGCCAGGTTGTACCGTCATACATTGTCAGGCCTGTTTCCGTACATATCCAGATATTATTATTTTTGTCGGGAACAATAGAATAGGTGCAGCCCTGGAGTATCGCCGAGGTTCCATAATTGTAAAAGAACCACAGGGAGCCGTCATACCGGGAAACTCCGTCTATATGTCCGAACCACAAGTGATTATTCGAGTCAGCGGCAACACTTGTTACAGTATCGTTCGGCGTATAGACCTTCCATGATACACCATTAAAAGTGCCAACACCGGAGTTTGTGGCAAACCACGGATTGCCGTTTTTATCTATCGTTACACTCGAAACTGAATGGTCGGACAGCCCGGTCGTTTTGGTATCATATATGGTCCATAATTCCGTCTCTTTATCAAAAAACCCGATACCGTTGCGCATGCCTGCCCATATATCCCCCGTACCGGTAAATGCAATGCTGGTGACATTATCCGACGGCAAGCCATTCTGAGTATTCCATATATTCCATGTATAACCATCGTATTTTATTAAACCGTCAAAACTGGCGACCCACAGGACGTTGTCATATCCGAGGATTTGATTTGGTAAATTGGACGGAATTTCGGTCGTCGCGGTGTCATATGTTTTCCACGTACTCTTGTCAAATACCGTAACACCTGAAATGTAGGTTGAAAACCAGAGTGTCGGAGTGGCGGGAAGCCACGAAAAACCATTGAGGCATATATGAATTTCACGTAGATGATTTTCCGGCAGATCCGAGTTGTCTGCAGTATACTGAATCCAATTAACCACAACCGGGTCAATAACGGTTGTATCGTTTGATAGAACTTCCACCGGCGCAGAAAGTAAAACAGGACAGGATGGATTATTTATCCGGTCGAAATAGATAGGGGGTATTATTGCGGCAAAAACAGAGTCTATTATGATTGACAAATCTCTACTGTCAGAAAAAGCTCCTGACAGCCGCTTATACATGGTTGTTCCTTCTATATACATATATCCGTTTATCGTATCGGTAGTATCGGGGAGGAATATTTTAACTGTTCCGGTATTTTTTAAAGTATCTGCAGGAAGAACAATCGTGTCCGGTTGATCGCCCACAACCACACCCCGGCAAAGCGCCTTTGTCCTTGAAGAGAACTGAACAGCCTGAACATTATACACACCAGGACGTGAAACGGTAAACTCAAACACTCCCCTATCATCGGTTGTATCGATACATGAATCCGAAATCGCAGGATCCCGAAGCGGATTATAGTGTTCCGGAATCAGTTGCACCTGCGTGTTGGGAGCAGGTTTATTATCCGTACCGATTACAGCGCCGATAACCTTGGCTTCTCCTTCCGACCCCCCGCCTGCGAACTGTACGCTGCATCCCAGGTATGGCATTAAAGAGCATACCACGCAAAACCATATCGTCTTTATTTTTATACTGCTCTGCATAATCGATATCCTTGTTATTTTGTATATGGTTTTGACATAGGGAAGAACTGAAAATTGAATTGATACACCCTGTTTGCTTTATTGTCGGTTTTAGCAATCTCCAACGCCTGCCTCCTGAAAGACCGTAAACACTCCTGAATCTGGTTAAATCCCAGATCCGAAACATTGAGCGTCATCCAGGACAGGTTTCTCTCTTTTTTAGGAAACCGGTCTATCGCCAATTTCGCAAGTTCCATGGTATTAATCGCAAAATTGGTCAACGCCAGGGACTGTGCCTCGTATCCGGTTGAAATAACCGCATCGGTTTTACGATAATACCCATGTTGATCTTTCTGTATTAATTTAAGTTCTTCCAGCAGATCGATCGACTTTTTTACTTCGATATACGACAAAGGAGGAACAATGAGTTTCCCCAATTCTTCAAGATTAGTATCGTCGCAGGAAAAAAAGTCCAGAACTTCACGAACAGCTGAGTAGTACCATTTATCATAAAATTCATATTGTTTGGAGTCAACAATTTTAACCGTGGATTCCTTAAACGAGACCATTTTCTCAAAATATATCTTCTTATCTTCGTGCCGTTTTGACTGATTATATAAGACCATATTACGGAAATAATCGCTCTCCCGTTTTTTCAACTTGAAAGCTCGCGCAAAGCGCTCTATTAATGAAATAGAGATATTCGCTTTGCCCGAAAGAATCTGCGTGAAATGGCCGGGAGATTTGAAACCCGCTTTCTCCGACAAGTATCTATAGGTAAATTTTTTATCTTTAGATTTCTCAATTTCATAGAAATCTTTTAAAAATTTCCTGTAGTCGGTGTATTCAAATACATTACACATAAATTTATTTCATTCGGTTGGATTTTTTTAAATATATCCCTACCACTAATATAACAAAAAAAAACGAACTGCGCAACATTTTTATTTATTTTTTTGTTTAATTTATTAAACAAACATATTTTAATTTAAAATTTACATATTTCTTATATCTACATTATTTTCAGCTTGTTAAATGATATTATTAAATTAAATTATCCTTTCTTTTGTTTAATATATTAAACAAATTTTTACGTATTTTTATATTCTATTAAACTTTAAATAGGATAAAAAGAAGCAGATACCACTAGAATAATTGGCGAGAGACTTGTATCAAGTACTGTTTCCAAGGCACGGCGCTACCGATCCCCAGAATAGTAGCACATGATTTTATGGTAGTGCTAGTTGAGTATCATAGAAACGCGTTATTATCATTGAAATCGCAATAAATGCATACCTTTTTAGCAAAGCCGAAAATTTATATCGAGGGAGCCATCATAATCAATTATTTTACTATTTGTCACAGTATGCAAATAATAAAAACTATAAAGAGGATTATATGAAATTAATAAAAAATATTACCCCTGTCTTGGTTATAATAATTTTCTGTATGTTTTTTACGGCTCTCTTATGCACCGACCCGGTACGACCGGATTTTAGCGCTAAATTCTCAAATAAACAGATCCAAACCTTTGGTACTCCGGTTGCCGGTTCGGATTTTGGGCTGTATGTTCTTGCTCAAGGTGATGAACCGCTCTCGTATATCTGGCTGAAAAATAGCACACAGATCCCCAACGCTTCCAACGATACGTTCAGTTTCGACTCCCTGATACTATCCGACAGCGGAGACTACCGGTGCATTGTATCGAATGAATCTGGTGTTGATACAACCAATGTCTATGCATTAAAGGTTTTTACGCCGCCTTTGATCACCACGCCAAACAAAAAAATCCAGACAAGCACTTCCAAACCCAAAATAGACAGCAGTTATTACTTATACATAAAAGCGACAGGCAGTGATACGTTGAAATATAAGTGGTATTTTCAAGGCGCTCTTAAACCCGGATCCGACAACGATACACTACTGTTTCAAAAAATATCCTGTGACGATACCGGAATATATAAATGTATTGTAGAAAACAGTTACGGCAAGGATTCTACACCCCTGTGTACACTTACAATCACAACTCCTGTTAATAACCCGCCGCAATGGGATGATGATACAATAATCGACACTGTTAAGGAATCCATAACCTATAAAATTCCGTTGTCCGATACCTGTATTGATCCTGACGGCGACAGTATTACTTTCAGACTCCAGAATGGACCTCCTGCCAACGACTCGTTGTCATCCGGGAAGGTTTACACCTATACGCCGTTGTATAACGACTCCGGCACATACACGATTGTTTTATGGGCGAAAGACGGCAAGGATTCAAGCAAGGCCGTGCTTATCCTTCGTGTGCTTGATGTAAACAGAGCGCCGGACTGGGTGAGGGATACAATGGCATGCACCTTTGACGCCTCTTCCGGGGCCATGCTGAAAATTGCCCTTACCGACTCGTGCAAAGATGATGACCATGACCCGATTAAATTCAAGCTTTTGGATGGCCCGCCTGCCAATGATACGATTCTGAATGACACCATGTATTCTTTTACCCCAACATCCAATACACCTATTGAATACTACATTTCTTTTAAGGCCAGCGACGCCAAAGATTCCAGCTTTGCCGTGTTGAAGCTGAACATCGTCAATACGGTAATCAAACCGGAAATAACACTTCAGCCGCAGAGTAAAAGCATACTTGTGGGCGATAGTATCACATTTACCGTCAGCGCATCCGGAACACTTCCATTATACTGGCAGTGGCAAAAAAACAAGACTGATATTCCCGGTGCGCAGAAAAACACCTATACCACGCCGCCAGCAGTAAAAACGGACAGCGGCTCTGTTTTTCGCTGCATCGTATCCAACAGTGCGGGCAAGGATACAAGCACAGAAGCAGTGTTAACCGTAACCACGACCGTCGTCAAACCGAGAATAACCATCCATCCCCAGGGACAAAACGTCGGCAAGGGTGACAGCGCTCTGTTTTCTGTCACCGCACAAGGCACGGAGCCGATCTTTTATCAGTGGCAGAGAAACAAAGCGGATATCAACAGCGCATTCAGCCCGGTCTATACGCTTAAAAATGCCTCGCTTTCGGATGACAGCGCTAAATTCCGATGCATTGTCTCGAACACGGCGGGAAAAGACACAAGCGCAGAAGCTCTTCTCACGGTCAGGTATATGAACCACAAACCTGTCATTCTGATAGCAGGATATTCGGACGGACAAGAGGTTAAAATCAACGAATACCAGACCTTATCCTATGTCGTTTCGGTATCCGACAGCGACAGCGATAAGGTCACCCGCCTGGGAGTGCTTAATCCACCCAAACCCGGCACAAGCGGCACTCTTGCATACGATACTGTTTCCGGCATATTCGTGTATAAGCCGGATTATACCATATCCAGTCTCTTGTCACAGAATACCGAATTTAAAAACATCACGTTCCTCGCATTTGATAATGGACAGCCTGCCTTATCGGATACCTTTGTTCTTCATTTCACAGTGACAAACGTTAACCGCGCCCCGCAGTTCAGAGACAGTATGCCTGCTGCATCATATAAACTCAAAGGCGGCGAGCCGCTCATGGCCACGATCAAGGCCGACGATCCTGACGGCGACAGCGTGTTCTTCAAACTGAATCTTGACAGCACGACCGTTCCCCGGAAAGACAACATCGTTCTTACCGGAACCTCGCTGGTGTGGCCTTCAGAAACAGGCGACAACGGGCTGTTTTATATCATGGTCGGTGTAACCGACATGAAGGACACAACCTGGAAGAAGGTCAGTGTTGGCGTCGGGGTGAATGTGCCGCCAGCTCTGAAAGTCGGCAATTATGCCAAAGGAGAAACTGTACGAACCCGTGAGGGCAGGCTCTTGGAGTTCACCGTCACTGTAACCGATCCGGACTCCGGTCAGCATCCGGTTATCTTAAGCCCGCAAAACCTGCCGCCTCAGGCAACGTTCAATATGGGAACCGGAATATTTTCGTATACACCCGATTTCTCTGTATCCAATAAGGATTCCGCCACCACATTTAAAAACGTGACGTTTTACGCAACAGATATGATCAGCCAGGATACGTTTATTATCCATATCCAGGTTGCGGACTCTAACCGGGCGCCTGTGTGTAAAGATACCAGCGTATCCGTGTCCGAAGGTGGGCAGGTCGCAGTGAATATCTTCGCAACCGACCCGGACGGCGATCAGGTGTTCTGGAATTTGCCGGTTAAACCTGGCTTTGGCACAACCGATACCAATAAGGGAATTGTAGGCTCCGGATTGGAATTCACCTATACGCCGAATAACCTTTCAGCAAATAGAGTCGATACATTGCTTGTCTATGTTCATGACGGCATTGTCCAGATACAGCCCAGGGTAATCATCACCATAACCGCAGATAACGACAAACCGGTAATAACCCAGATACCAGCGGTGCATGCTGTTGAAGACAATATCTCCAACGCATACTCCATCAATATTTCGGGTTTCGATCCGGAGAGCACCGCAGTAAAGTGGTACGCGGACAAACTCCCCAGAAAGGGTAATCTTGATAAGTTATATGGCGACCTTATACCGGGTATCGAGATGCTCTATACGCTCAAACCAGACTCCTGCGGTAGGGACACCATCTCATTCTACCTGAAAGACGCGCAGAATATAAGCTCCGATACACAGAAAATCATCATAGTCATAGACAGCATTAATGATAAACCGGTAATTAACGGATATAACAACGCAGTATGCGATGAAGATAATAACATAACGCTGCAGATAACCCATCTCCAGGTGACCGATGTTGATAACTCCATCAGTGACTTGAAACTGCTGGTATTTGATAGCGCCAATTATTCCATAGTTTCAGGCACGACCATTAAGCCGGATTTGAATTTCAACGGGTTTATGCTGGTCTATGTGAAAGTGTCGGATGGAAAAGATACTACTGCTCTGTACCCAATGAGGGTGACGGTAAATCCGGTTAACGATAAACCGGAGATTACAATAACAAACACTGCATCAAGTTTGAATTTCGGCGGGAATGTAGATATTAAAACCTCATTCAACGACGTTGACGCCAATATCGACTCTATTTTCTATTTTATTGACGGCGTATTGATGAAAAAGGATAAAATCAGCGCCATAGCATCGAATGATACGTATAACTGGACCCCGGTGTTTGGGCCGTATGTGATTGATAAGCATGATGTTATAACTATTGTTAAGGATAGCTTGGGAGCGAAGGATACAACAGATGTTTTTAAAATTGAAGTTCTGGGGACTTTGGTTTCGGATACGCTTTCGGTGAGGGCGATTTTGGATGCGAATGGAGATAATAGTTCTATCAATGACTACTGTCATTTTAATATAGAAAACAGAATTGATACCATAGCAATTTGGTATGCCAGTTACACTCAACTACCTTCACATATAGGAAATATAACAAAACTCATAAACTTGATTTTAATAAAAAGCAAACTTTCAACCTTGCCAACAACTATCGGAAATCTGACCAATTTAATGATGTTAAATTTATTTGACAATGAACTAACAACACTACCAAATACTGTAACACACCTTAATCAAATCACAGCTCTTGATTTATTTCAAAATAGACTGCCAATAAACTCACATGAACCGTGGGCAGATAATTGGGCGGATATCTATTGTGAAGGTTGGAGGACTAACCAAAAATCAAAACAATAGAATTTATTTATTAATAAATGTCTGAGTTATACAAAATGATAAATATTATATTAACAAACAGAACCAACAGGCAATTTTGAAGATGGAATGATGTCTTTGAGATGATTGAAAAAATTAACCAAAATATGAAAAAAAAGGAATTGACATGGCTCATATTTATTGCGACACTTCGGTTTTGGGCGGTTGTTTTGACGATGAATTTAAAGAATGGTCTTTAAAGTTGTTTAAAGAATTCCAGGAAGGTGAGAAAATATTGGTTATTTCCGATATTACATTGGAAGAATTAGAACGCGCACCTGTAAAAGTCAGGGATATTTTACATACTGTACCAAATGAACATATCAGTTTTATTTCAACGAATAATGACGTTGAAAAACTTGCCAAAGCATATATCAAAGAAAAAATCATTACTAAAAATTATTATCAGGATTGCCGGCATATTGCCCTTGTTACAATCCATAAGGTTGATGTCTTGGTCAGCTGGAATTTTAAGCATATCGTAAATTATAACAAGATACGACACTATAATGCCGTTAATCTTAAATATGGTTATGGTCTTATAGATGTGCGCACTCCACGGGAGGTATTAAATGAAAAAGGGTAAACGTTTTGACGCAGTTAAAATGATGCGATCCATACGGGATACTCTGCAAAAAGAGATTAAAGAAGGCAGATTAGATGAGAAAAAAGAGCTAAAGAGAATTCATCAGAAATACGGTTTTAGCAGTCGGGGAACTTCATTGTCTGTAGCTGAAGATAGTAAAAGGTACGAAACTGATTGATACTTTATCAAAAAAAAACGTTGCAATCAAGCGACTTATTTAAAGCATTATTCGAAATAAACCGAAGATATTTTTTTTAATACGGAGCTAAAACATGGGAAAACCAGCAGCCCGCCTCATGGATACCACAGCCCACGGCGGCATGATCACCGGCCCCGGCTGTCCTACGGTTCTTATCGGTAAAATGCCAGCAGCACGTATCGGCGATATGCATGTATGCCCCATGGTAACGCCCGCAGTCCCGCCAATCCCCCACGTCGGCGGCCCCATAGTCGGTCCCGGCTGCCCCACGGTGCTCATCGGCAAAATGCCTGCCGTGTGCCTGGGGGACATGGCAATATGCGTTGGCCCGCCATCAACCATCATCATGGGCTGCCCCACGGTTCTTATCGGCCCCTCCGGCGCAGGAGGCGGCGGTGGCGGCGGCGGAAGCACTGCTACAGCTCAAAAAGCGAAAACCACGTCCGGTAAAACGCCGAAAACCATCAAAGGCCTCGAAACCGCGCCTATCGAAATACAGCAGGCTATGGCGGAAGCGGCCAAAGTAATGACGCCGGAACAACTCGAACTACAGATAAAAATCATCAACGATGCAATCCAGCAGGCTGGGGGCGGACAAAAAGAGGATGATAAAAAGCCGTTAACCATAAAAGACCTTGCCGATATTCTTGAAGCTATCGAAAGCGAAGAGGGATACGAAGCTGCCCGCTTCTTCGCGTCCCACCTCGATTTCATAAAACTGACGTATATGGCAATGGGCTTTATCAGCGGCAGAGACACCGACGCCAACAACGACCCCAACGTCATGCCAACCCGGTTCATGATCCTGTACGGCGCCGATGACAGCAAACTCCAGCAGATCGACGATCATCCGGATAAATTCGAGAACGAAGAGCATAAAATAAACGTCGCCAACCTGCGTAAAGGTTTGAAACTGCTGGGGTACGAGGTTAAAGATAGCGGGCCGTATGATGAGGAATTACTGCGGGAACATATCCGGTATATAGCAACAACTATGAGCAGCAGGGCGTATCCGTATGATGAACTGGAGGATGATGAGGAGCTGCAAAAAGAATCCGGGGAGGAGAAAGAAACAGGCACCCTGTCCATTAAGCTGGATATAGACCCCAATGATCCGGTTGCCCAGGATGATACTTTCTCGCTTTACAGCACCGACAGTAAAAAAACATATAAGCAGGTGAAGACCGTAAAAGACGACGCTGATTCAAAAAACAATACTTTGGAGCTTGTTTTTACCGGATTGGATAAAGCATTGAATTATACGCTTGAAATAGATCCCGGTTCGTCGGGAAAGGTGGAGTATTTGTTTAGAAATCGTAAATATGGAAAGTGGGTCTGATAATGCCGGATACAACGTATACAGTCACGGGAAGTACAAGTGATTCGTTGAGTGTAAAACGAATAAAAACTGGAGCTGTTATTATTTATGGTAGAGGTGATACACTTGGCGACTTTAAATATTTTGCTAACCATCTGAAAGGTGAGATATCCTCTGTTTATGGTTTAAAAATTGAAGTAAAAAATATTGAAAGGAAGGAAGCATTTTTTAATTACCTTTTCAATTTTTCTGCCGATTATAAAATCAAAGAGCTTCATATACTTTCTCACTCCATTGGTGGTGGACTTTTTTTAGGGTATGGCGGTGAAGAAGGCTCAACAAGCCGAATAAACGCGTATAATAATGCCGCGAGGGCAGGTAGAAACATAACCTATGAAGAAGTCAGAGATGCTGAAATTGGTGCGATTTTATCAGATGACTTTTTAAATCCTCCAATTATATCAAAGCAAAATGATATTAATTCAAAATTTGCATCGGGTGCTTTTATCAAATTATGGGGATGTAATGCCGGTTACGAAAATTGGCCATATTCTGATGATGATTGGGATGAAGATGGTACACCTGAAATATACTGGTCAATGTTAAATACAAAAAATGTCCCAAAGCCCAGTGTGTCTAAAGCGTTTGCCAAGTATTTTAATACAAAAGTATATGGTGCAAAAAGTGGTTCCCATGTTGAGGTTCTCGATGGGGACAAATGGATAAAATCAGAAGAATATAAAAAAAAATACGGTAAATGGGCTAATCCAGCAAAAATTCCCCATAAACTTGTTCCAGATAGTGGACCATATTATGAATATAATCCATAAAGCTCTATTAATTATTACCTTACTGAAAAGACATGCTGTTACAATATCAGTTTTAGTCTTTTTATTCTATTTCCATATTTCAGCCAACGATTCGTTAATATTGCTCCAGCGCATAAAACAGAAAAAATACCAGGAAGCAGAAACGCTTCTTATAAAAGGTTATGATCCAAATATTAAGGATAGCGAGGATAAAACAACATTAAACCATGTTTGCCTGTCTGGAGATATAACGGCTGTGAAATTATTGTTGCGTTATAAAGCAAATATAAATACCACAGACGATCAAGGTATGACTCCTTTGATGCATGCTTGTTGCGGCCCCGCACTGCAACCTCAAAAAAACAATAAAGATGCTCAAAAGATAAGGAAAACCATCCAAAATATTCGTAAACAAAAAGCAGAAATTTGTTCTTTGCTTATTGACATAGGCGCGCCAATCGATTCTCGCGATACAAGCGGTACAACAGCACTTCATTATGCCGTAATATGGGGATATTTTGATGTCTGCCGTTTTCTGATAAAAAATAAAGCAGATTTAAATGCTCAAAATAACCAAGGCCTTACGCCATTACATCAGGCTGCGCTGAAATATAATATGCAGATATACTCTATTTTTATCAATGCCGGAGCAGATACTACGTTGTTGGATTCGCGTGGGAAAACTGCAAGAGAATTACTGGTTTTTACAGGCAGTAAAAAATCAACAAAGGATTAACCTTTGAAAAAATACACCGTCAAACCCAACGAAGACCTCGGCAGCATAGCAAAAAAATTCTGGCTTCCGTCGTGGAAATACCTGTACGAGCTAAACAAAGACGTGATCGGCGACAACCCGGATTTGCTGAAGCCGGGCACAAAGCTGAAAATCCCGCAATGGGACTCAACATCCGGTGATGAGAAGATCAGAGAAAAAGGCGCAGAACCTTATGGGTATTGTAATGGGTTGAGATATATGTATCCGTGGGCGCCATACTCTGTTTCGCTAAAAAAGAACGATGATGACCTCTATACGGATAAAAACAGCAACGACGAAATGTCGCCCCAGTATGATAAAGAAAAGAAGTATACTATCCAAGATTCTGAAGGTAAGAAGATTTATGCTGAAGGCAACATAAAAGACGCGGAACAGCTTGAACTATTGATCCCGGACGATCCTGATGCAAAACTGAAGATTGATGGAATACAGTTTGATTGAAAAAAGATACAGCACAGAAGGAACGAAAATATAATGAGCGGAATATGCAAATCAGTTAAACCCTTTATATATCTCCCCTGCTTTTTCGACTCGCACATGCACATCCAAAGCGGCAACTGCACTCCCCTGCCGATAATGTGGATAAAAATACCCGGACTAACAAAGCTTGAGCCTGGAAGAGACTCAGTAAATACGTTAAGCGAAGGCGCTTTGGGAAAAGGCGGGCATACGTTGAGTAGCAGTACTGTCGAAATAGCGGATAAAGCGATTGCCGCGTTGAACGCGTTTCTTGATTTACGGAGAGAAGAGAAGGCGCTGAATTGCTATCGAAATTTATACGCCGGCACCCCGGAACCCCCTCTGGCGTGCATGTTCGCCATGACTATGGATATGGAATATGCGCATATCGCAGGGTATGACGGGCAAACGATTTACCATGTTGATTATGAGAAGAAACTGTATTTTTATTATAAAAGAGAATCTGGCGTTGCAAAAGAATCTGCAGGGAAAAAAGTATTGCTTAATAGAGAGGAATTCAAACAGTTCAACACATGGAAACGTCAAATTCATGACTCAAAAACAGCCGCATTAAAAAACCCTTGGCGGTTACTGCTTTTATATCATTATGATCCTCGACGCTGGAATTACTGGAATAGAGAGGATGTTATTTCAAACAAGTTATTGCTTTTGTCAAATACGACATCCTTAAAAACGCAACCGGAGCCTGAAGGTTTTGCCGTCACCGATCTTTCAAAAGGAACCTGGAACAATCCTTTCAAAGAAATTGCCGGCAGAACTGAAAAAAATAAACCAGGGATTTTTGTCGGGTTTAAAATGTATACAACCCAGGGTTATATGCCTTTGGATGAAAAGTGCGGGAGCCTTGCTCTGTTTTATAAAAAATGTCAGGAGGAACAAATTCCAATTGTAACGCATTGCTCTCCAGGCGGCAATACTATACCCGAAATGAAATATTATAAAGAATATTTGTTCGGCAAACGAAGTAACTCAACTACAGGCGGGGACACAGACGCTACACAGGTATCAATAGATAACAGAGAAGGCGCCGAAGAGTATTTCAGGGATAACTTCGTTCACCCTCGTGCCTGGCGCAAGGCTCTCCGGAAATATCCCCAGTTACGGTTATGTCTTGCGCATTTTGGCGGTGATGACTGGGAAAAAGGCAGAGAAAAAAGCGACTGGATAAAAGAGCTGATAGCAGTTATGGACGACTACAAAAATGTGTACACTGATATTTCGTGTTTCGATATCGGGAAAAACCAGAAAGGATTTGAGGTGTTTTTAAGAAATTTTTCTTCGCATGATTACTGGGACAGAATCCTCTTCGGCACTGACTGGTATATGACCCTTTTAGTATTGACCAACCTGGATTTAAAAACAATATCATACGGAGCAATCTGGGCATATCTGTCAAAACACGGGCTTATGAAAGGAAAAGAGTATGGCACATTCTGCACGGAAATTAAACAGATGCTGGATAAGATAGATTTCAGACTGTGGATACGATTTACTATATTGAATCCGATTAAGTTTTATGGACTGGATAATCCGGTGTTTCTGGATAATCTGGAAGCTGGTATGCTCAATGAATTATCTAAAAAAGAGGCTGGCGAGGACCTTTCAATAAGTTCAGATAAGGAAAGATTAAAAGGACTGATAATCGAGGGGAAAAATAATCTGAAAAATCTAAAACAGCAGATTGAAAAACTTGAAAACATTGTCAATAATCAATAGTAGTTTTATGAAAAAAAAATCGTTATTCATAATAATATTAATAATAACCATCTTTCTTTCTCTTACTATTTTAAAGCAACTATATGAAAAAGTAGAAAAAAACACCCTAACACGAGGTGCAAAAAAAACTATGGCAGAATATATAAAATTACCCGATTTTCTTGAACCAGTTATTATTCCTATCAGATACGAAGATGACGAAGATAATCCAATCAGAATATTTAGCGTTCCGTTTAAAAACAGTGTCGGTACATTCGATTTGGAAAACGCATCTACAGTAATAGAATTTAACGATAAAGATGTTGAAAGAAATATAATTATGAAACTGCCAGACGACTTTCCAATAGGTGGAGAGGATTATTTCGGATATCAACCAATAAGTAATCATGAAGTGTATTACTGGGGGTTGAAACTAATGGATATTTTTAGTTTTGATAAAAAATTAGATGTAGGTTTCGGAATAGAAACTTATGGGGAAGACTATCAAAATGTGTTTCCTTTAGATCCTCTCAAATACCGCTTTTTATGCAAAATGGACGACGGAATAACTCGCCTTAAAATAATCGAACTTCACCAGCCGGTATACCCTGGCGATGAGAAGGGGTATGGAAATTATACAACTGTTGCAAAAATTGATTACGAACAGGATGTAATTATTACCGGTGGAACAGACTCCTGGATAAATAAAAATACAATTTTCACTCATGCTCCAGAAAAGAGAGAGATGTATTCGTATGATTTTAATCTGAAAGAAGTGGAACATCCGATTTGCAGTTATATCAACGAAAAAAAAGTATGGGTCAGGGGCTTTGCTATTCATCCGAAATTGCCGTTTGCGGTATTCGGTACCACTCTCGAAAATCCCAATACTCATAAAGATTACCATTTATATTTTATATTTCGCTGGGAATTTCAGGATAAGGATAAACGATTGATTCCATTCCCCTTGCAGAATATCATTTTCCCGGAGCAGGATAGCATTTACCACTTTTTGTATAATTTTCAATTCTCACCTGACGGAAAATGGCTGCTCATAAAGGACTTGTATGGCGGCAATTACCAGAATCCGGAAATGTTTGTCTTTCCCGTTGAAGAATCCAACCCTGCATTCATCGGCAAGCCAATAAGACTCGGTAAAGCTTTCCGCCAGGAAACAAAAAAAGTCTCTTCCTGCTGGATAGCTGATCCTTGCAGTTATGTTGTCTGTGATGGTATGCTGTTGTATAAATGGGAACTCCCGATAAAAAAGCAGTAGAAAAAGGTGTTATAATGGAATTAAAACTTGAGCAATTAGAGTACCAGCAATAGGCGATTCAATCGGTAATTGCCGTATTCAGAGGGCAGGAAAAGAATACGTTTGACAATGCCTGCAAGGAAGGAATTCGTTCAAATAGTATTTCTCTATCTTATAACGAAATTGCGTATTATCGCCGGTTCGGCAGGTTAAAATCGTTTTATCCGGCTTGACATTAAACGACAAAGCGACTTGAATAAAATATAATTCAGGGTGCCGAACGGCGATTAGTTTTTCTCATCGA
>Ga0105099_10001182_pt1 | contig 16700 bp, 16 predicted proteins | sample PPLLak3cmMay2015_2_FD_79138 | JGI IMG/M metagenome (GOLD analysis project Ga0105099, IMG submission 79138) | Freshwater sediment microbial communities from Prairie Pothole Lake near Jamestown, North Dakota, USA - PPLs Lake P8 Core (1) Depth... | ecosystem: Environmental > Aquatic > Freshwater >... | reverse complement strand
TCTTCGCTGAGGCCCGGATTCCGTTCCTGACGTCCGACCGCCCGGTGGACAACCACTACAAGCTGCTCCTCGGATTCCGGTACATTTTCTAAGACGCGATCGTCACTTCGGCCGCCCCGCCTAAACGGCGGGGCGGCCTTTTTTTTCTGGATTATGATCCGGATATTTGTTAGTTTTATTAAACCAATAGAGTTACATTAAACAATTAACATTTCTATGACGAAGCCCGGGTCCCAAAAAATCGCGATTATCGGCGCTGACGGCCAACTCGGCTCGGATCTCGTCCCGGCTTTGAAGGGTCACGAAGTCGTCCCCCTGTTCTGGCCGGCGTTCGATATCGTCAAGGCCGATGATGCGGCGGGCGTACTTCGCCGGATCCGGCCGGACGTCGTCATCAATACGGCCGCCTTTCATCGCGTTGATGAGTGCGAGGACCGAGCCGACCTGGCCTTCGCCGTCAACGCGTTTGCCGTCCGCGACCTCGCTCGGACCTGCCGGGCCCTCGGGGCCGTCTTGATTCACTTCAGCACCGATTTTGTCTTCGACGGGGAAAAAGGCTTTCCGTACCTGGAAGAAGATTGCCCGGGGCCGCTCAGTGTCTATGCCGCCTCGAAGCTGGCCGGAGAGCACTTTGTTCGGGCTTATGCCGACCGGGCCTTCGTTATCCGGACCTGCGGATTGTTCGGGCGGGCGGGATGTCTCGAGAAGGGAAGAAATTTCGTCGAAACGATGCTGTTCCTTCAAGCCTCGGGCCGGAAGGAAATCAGGGTCGTCTGCGACCAGATCGTCACGCCGACGCCGACCGAGGAACTGGCCGCCCGGGTCGCGGCGTTAATCGGGACGGAGGCCTACGGCCTTTATCACATGACCTCCGAGGGATCGTGTTCCTGGTTCGAATTCGCCCGGGCGATCTTTGAGCTGTCCTGCGGCGACCCATCGATCGTCATTCCCGTTGACACGGCTGCTTATGGGGCAAAAGCCCGGCGGCCGGCTTATTCGGTGCTTGAAAACGGTCGGATGAGAAAGATCGGCTTGGCGCCGTTTTCCTTATGGCGCGAGTCGCTTGCGGCTTACCTTAAGGATAAAGCCGGGGAAAAAATTTTAAAGCCTCGATAAGAACAAGACGTGCTTCCGCGACGGGAGAAAAAGGGGAGAGGGACGGCTCAATCGGCAAGCTTGCCGAGTTTGGATAATTCGTCGTTATAGTACTTGCGGTAAAGGATTTCCCACTCGCGGCTGCCTTCCTCAATGGGTTTCTTCTGGGATTGGATTTTGTCGATCGCCTTTTTGTCCAGCTGGTCGTACAGGCGCATTTCTTCTTCAATCGCCCGGACGATGCACAACCGAACCTCATTGGGCTCGTCGAGGTACTCGACCGAGTCATTTTTTGAAAGGACTTCGAGAATCTTGGCGCTCAAGTAGTTGATCTTCTCCCGGGACAGGCGGCTGCTCATAGGACGATGTTCCTTTCCCGGGCCAGCTTGGTTTTGATCATCCGGAACATTGTCTGGTATTCCAGGTTCTCCCGACGGATTTTTTCCATGTGTTTCGTCAGGATTTCGCGCACTTCGAGGTCGAGACGGTCCTCTTTCTGGAACTCGTCGGTGATCTGAAGGGTGATCTCCTCGAGGATCCGCTCCTTGTTTTCAACCAGAATCTTGCCGTCCTTCAACAACTGGCGCAGGATCAGCCCGGCCAAGTGTTCGATCTGGTTCTTATTGAGTCTCATGTCCGGAATACCATACACTAAAAGGCGGGGTTAAATCAAGACTAAAAAAGGACTTGCCTCGGATTCCTTGAGGCGGGCCAGGGCGGATAAACGGCCGTCGGGGCCGAACAATCGGACTGTTTCCGCCAGGGAAGGGCCTTTTTCGAGACGAGCGACCTGGCCCGGATCGTCGAGTCTCACCGGCCGGCCGTTTTTAACCCGGTCCCGGCCCGCGGCCGTCAAATCCGCCCGGGAAAGGTCCGGAAGCAGCTCGTCTAAAGGGATCAGAAGCTCTTCGGCCCGGCCTCCTTCAACCGCCGTTTCGATGTCCTCCAGCGTCCGGGCGTTTTCGATCCGGTAGGGTCCCGAAGACGTCCGGGTGAGGTTCGCAAGATGAGCGCCGCAACCGAGAACTGTCCCCAGATCATGGGCCAAGGCCCGCACATAGGTCCCCGCCGAGCAGGCGACCTCGAAATCGAGAGAGGGCGGCTCGTAGGCTCGAAGGTTAAACCGATCGATGCGGACATTCATCGATCGGCGCTCGACCTCGACTCCGACGCGGGCGTAGACGTACAGGGGCTTCCCGTCCAGCTTTTTGGCCGAGAACGGCGGGGCCAATTGGATTTGTTCGCCCAGAAAACGGGCCATCGCCGTGATCACATTCTCCCGCGACGGCAAGCCAACGGTTTCCGGACCAGCCGGCCGTCCGGTCCGGTCGTACGTGTCGGTTGCGAATCCGAAGCGTATTTTTCCTTCGTACGTCTTGTCGGAGAAGCCGAAATACGGAAACAACCGGGTCGCCTTCCCGACGCCGGCCAGGAGGAGGCCTTCGGCGAAGGGGTCCAGGGTACCGAAGTGTCCGATTTTCTTGGTCTTGAGGATGCGCCGGAGCCGGGCGACGCAATCGTGGGAAGTCGGTCCGGAGGTTTTGCGGATGAGGACGAGGCCGTCCATGGCTCCCGTTAACGGGATCCCGAAGCCGCCGCTTGGGCGGCCAGAAGGCGTTCGACGGTCGCCATGACCTCGGCCGAAACCTGGGGGAATTCGCCGTAGACCGTGAATCCGGCGGCGTGGGCGTGGCCGCCGCCGCCGAAATGCTCGGCGATCGCCGCGGCGTGGGCTTCACCCTTGGACCGAATGCTGACCCGGAAGACGTCGGGATCCATCTCCTTGAAAAAGAGGACGACTCGGACGCCGATGATCGAACGGGCCAGGGTGGTGATGTCTTCGGTATCGACTTCCCGGAGGTTGAGCTCGTTCAAATCCTTGCGGAACATGCCGATCTGGGCGATCGTCCCGGACGCATTCAGGCGGAGGGTCGAAAGCACGCGGCCGAGGAGAAGGATCTTTTCCGGGCGGTTGTTATGGAACAGCGCTTCGCTTGTCTCGATAGGCCGGGCTCCGGCCAGCACCAGGCGGTGGCAGGCGGAAAACGCCCTGGCGGTCGTGTTGGAGAACTGGAACGAGCCCGTGTCCGAGACAATGGCGCAGTAGAGATGGTCGGCGATTTTGGGGGTCAGGACGACGCCGGCCGCCTCGCAGAAGTCGAGGACGAGCTCGGCGACGGCCGGAGCCTCGGCGTCGACCCAGTTGATGTCGGCGTAATGGCTGTTGGAGTAATGGTGGTCGATATTGATCTTATAATAAGCGTCCAGTCCGGTTTGGCCGGAGCGGGACACATCGGCGCATTCCAGGAGGACGATCGCGTCGTAGCCGGCCGAGTCGAGCTGCCCAATGCGGATGCGGCGGCAGTCGGGAAACATGTTGAAGGGGACCGGGATCGGGTCGGTGATGACGTAATCGGCCGTTTTTCCCAGAGACTCGAAGGCCAGGGCCAAGGCCATGCCGGAGCAAAGAGAATCGCCGTCGGGCCGCAGGTGGGAGGTGATGCCCAGGCGCCGGCATTCCCGGATTTTCCGGACGATGTCGTCAACCGGTCGGGTCGTCGTCATGGGCTCTCTCTTCCAGGATCCGCGAAATCCGTTCGACCTCATCGGCCGAGGCGTCAATCACGAAAATAAGTTGCGGATTATACTTGAATTCGGCGATGGCGGCAAGGCGATGGCGGATCGCTCCGGTCCGTTTCTCGAGATGGCCCCGGACTTCCTCGGGATCGGCCGGGCCGAAGATACTCAGCAGGACGCGGGCCGAGCGGAGATCGGCCGCGACCTCGACCCGGGTCACCGAGACGAGCGAGGATGGGTACGAACGGAGCTCTCCGGGGAGGAGGGCGCTCAAAGCCTCCCGGAGGAGGCTGGCCATCCGTTTCTGCCGTCGCGACTCGTTCCGCATCGTTACATCAACCGGATTTCGGCATTCAAGACCTCGCCCTGGACGTTGGCCTCGATGTCCCTCCGGACGGCGTCGAGAATCTGCTCGACGATGAGACGCTCGTGGTTGAGGGTGACGATCCCGAGGGCGGTCCGCTGCCACATCTCATGAAAATCGAGCTCCGCCACAGCGGCGTTGAACCGGTTCCGGAGACGGCTTTTAATCCCGGAAAGCTCCCGCCGCTTGTCCTTCAGGGACCGGGCGTGAGGAAAATGGATTTCGACGAGGAGCAGACCGATCACCATGGCGGCCGGCCTTTCAGACCGCGGCCGATTTCTCCGTCAGAAAAGCTTCGATCATGTCGCCTTCCAGGACGTCCTTGAAGTTGGCCACTCCGAGGCCGCATTCGTAGCCGGCCTTGATCTCGTTGACGTTCTCCTTGACGTGCTTGAGGGAAGACAACTTGCCTTTGTGGAGAACCATCCCGGCCCGGATGACCCGGATCTCGGCGTTGCGGGTGATCTTGCCTTCCTGGATGTAACAGCCGGCGATCGTTCCGACCTTCGGGATTCGGAAAACTTTCCGGACCAGCGCCCGGCCGAGGAAGATTTCCTTGATGACCGGCTCGAGCAGCCCGGTCATGGCTTTCTTGATCTCGTCGATGAGCTGGTAGATGATTTTGTAGGTCCTGATTTCGACCTTTTCCTTGACCGCCATCTCCTGGATCTTCGGCGCGGGTTTGATGTTGTACCCGAGGATGACGGCTTTCGTCGTCTGGGCCAGAACGATGTCGGATTCGTTGATCGAGCCGGTGGCCGCATGGACGATGCGGATCTTCACTTTATCCGTGCTGAGCGATGGAAGAAGCCCGGACAGGACTTCGACCGATCCCTGCACATCCGCCCGGAGGATCAGGGCCAGCTCCTTGACCGTCCCCGATTCCGCTTTTCGGAACAGGTCGTCCAGCGAAATCGCGGCCGCCTGCTTTTGCGGCTCCGCTTTCGCGGCCGCGGCCGTCCGCTGCGCGGCAATCAGCCGGGCTTCCTCTTGGCCGGGCAGGACCTGGAGGAGGTCTCCGGCTTTGGGGACTTCGGCGAAGCCGAGGACTTCGACGGGCTGGGAGGGACCGGCCGCTTTAACCATTCGGCCGAGGTCGTCGGTCATGGCCCGGACCTTGCCGAAGGTCGTTCCCGACAAGAACGCGTCGCCCGAGTTCAGGGTCCCGTTCTGGACGATGATCGTGGCCAGAGGGCCTTTTTTCGGGTCGAGACGGGCTTCGAGGACGACGCCCTGGGCCGGGGCCTTGGGATTGGCCTTCAGGTCGAGGACGTCGGCCATCAGGAGAACCATGTCCAAAAGCTCGGGGATGTTCCGCTTTTCCTTGGCCGAGATCTCGACACTGATGACGTCGCCCCCCCATTCCTCGACCAGCAGGCCGTCCTTCTGCAGCTCCCGCTTGATCCGGTCGGGATTCGCCTCGGGTTTATCGATCTTGTTGATTGCTACGAGCAGGGGGACGCCGGCGGCCTTGGCGTGGTTGATCGCTTCCCGCGTCTGGGGCATGAGGCCTTCCTCGGCGGCGACCACGAGAATGACGATGTCGGTGACCATCGCCCCGCGGGCCCGCAGCTGGGTGAACGCTTCGTGGCCCGGAGTGTCGATGAACGTGATCGATTTTTTATTCGCCGTCACCTGGTAGGCGCCGATGTGCTGGGTGATGCCGCCCGACTCTTTGCCCACCAGGTTGGATTTGCGGATTGCGTCCAGAAGCGTCGTCTTGCCGTGGTCGACATGGCCCATAATCGTGACGACGGGCGGCCGGTGAGTCTGAAGCTCGGGCTTGGCCGAGGCTTCCTGGCGGTACGATTCTTCGACAGGGATGATTTCCAGGACGATGTTAAGGTCTTTGGCCAGCGAAGCGGCGAGGGACGGATCGATGATATCGGTGATATCAAGCGAGTATCCTTTGACGGCGAGCTTGTCGGCCAGATCGCGCGGCCGGAGCTTGAACCTATCGGCCAGATCCTTGATCGTGGCGCCTTCGCGCAGGCGCGCTTGGGGCCGGGGTTTCGGCGGAGCGGCGGCCGCGGGCTTGGCGGCTTGCGACGCGGCCGAAGGAGAAGCGGGACGTGGCGCCAGTCCGGGTGTCGGGGACGCCGGCGCGGCCGGCTTGGGAGCGACTGGCGCGACGGTTGCCGGCTTGGGCGCGGGAGTCGAAGCGGGTTTGGCGGCGTGAGCCGCCCCGGTTCCGCTGGGCGAAGCGCCGGCTCCGCGCGGGACAGACCCCGATGCCGGGGTCGGGACGGATTTCGCTGCGGTCGCCGCGGGTTTAGCCGCAGGGGCTTTGTGGACCCCGGTCGCGTGCGCCGCGGCCGGTTTGGGTGGCGTTTTGGGCGTTTCCATGTCGCTCAATGGAGGTTCCTTTTCCGAAAAAATTATCCCAGTTCCCGAATCGCGATTTTCCAACCGGTCAGCTTGGAGGCCAGCTTCACGTTGATGCCTTTTTTCCCGATGGCCAGAGACAGCTGGTCGCGGGGCACCATGGCTTCCAATGATTTGTCAGCCGTATTGACGGGGACGACGCGCTCGATCTTGGCCGGGCTCAGGGCCGACTTGGCGTACGCTCCGGGATTGGCCGACCAGAGCACAACGTCGATCTTTTCCCCGCCGAGCTCTTTGCTGATGGCCAGAATCCGGCTGCCCTTGGGGCCGATGCAGGCTCCGATCGGGTCGACGTCCCGCTCCCGGCTCCAGACGGCGACTTTCGCCCTCTCTCCGGGCTGGCGGACGATATCCTTGATTTCAATGATCCCGGAGGCGATCTCGGGGATTTCGGTCTGAAGAAGGCGGGCCAAGAAATCGGGGCTGGAACGGGAGACGAGGATCTGGGTTTCCTGGCCTTTCAGGCCTTTCCGGACCTGAGTGATAACGGCGCGAACCTGGGAGCCCCGATCGAACGTTTCTCCTGGGATCATCTCCCAGGAAGGAAGGACGACGTCGAGGTTATTGACATCCAGGACCAGGGCCCCGTTTTCTATCCGGCGATACGTCCCGGCGATGATTTCTCCCACCCGGGCGGCGAACGTCCCGTAGATCTTTTCCGACTCCGCGTCGCGGACTTTCTGGACGAGAACGTGTTTGGCCGCCTGAGCGGCGATCCGGCCCAAGGTATCGGACGGCAGGTCGATTTCGATCGTGTCGCCGACGGCCGCATCGGCTTTCAGTCGCTGGGCTTCGCCCGGGGCGATTTCGCGTCCGGGATCGGACGGAGCCTCGACGACGGTCTTGAGGCAAAAGACGCGCAATTCACCCTTTTCCGGCTTGAACGTAATCCGGACATCCTCATTTTTAGTATAAATGCGGGCCGCGGCCACCTGGAGCGATTCTTCGATCGCCGCAACGATGGCCTTGGGTTCCACCCCGCGCTCCTTGCTGAGCTGCAGAATGGTATTCCAGACATTAATTTTCAAAGCATCCTCATGTTTCGGGGTCCGGTTGGAATTCTGCATTATATCGAAACTCCGGGGGAAGTTCAATTGGGGACCGGTTTGGGACCGGCGAAGTCCATTTTGACCGAACGGGGGAAATTTGCTATATTGAGCCGACTTCCGGGCGTTGATCGGCCGTTTTCAAGGAAGAGAATCCCGAAAATGGCCGTCGGGGCTCGTCCTGCGGAACCGTTGGACGGTGAAGTGAATCTTGAAGCGAAGGGAAAAGATGATGGCTGATTTATTGTTCTGGCTCGCCCCGTTAGGCTCGGTTCTGGCCTTGATTTTTGCTTTGTATTTCTACCGGCAGATGAAAAAGGCCCCGGAAGGCAACGAGCGGATGGCGAAAATCGCCCTATACGTTCGCCAAGGGGCGATGGCGTATCTGAAACAGCAATACAAAGTCGTCGGGATCGTCTTTATCGGCCTGGTGATTCTCCTTTCGATCCTGGCGTTCGTATTCAAGGTTCAGAACCCCTGGGTTCCGGTGGCTTTCCTGACCGGCGGATTCTTTTCCGCCCTGGCCGGATTTTTCGGGATGAAAACCGCGACCTACGCGGCCGCCCGGACGACCGAAGCGGCCCGCAAGTCGCTCGATGGCGGCCTCCGGATCGCCTTCCGCAGCGGCGCTGTGATGGGCCTCGTTGTCGTCGGTTTGGCCCTCCTCGACATCTCCCTGTGGTTCCTCATTCTGAAGGCGATTTACCCGATCAACGACGGCGGACACAACCTGATCCTGATCACGACGACCATGATCACCTTCGGCATGGGCGCTTCAACCCAAGCGCTGTTTGCCCGCGTCGGCGGCGGAATCTACACCAAGGCGGCCGACGTCGGGGCCGATCTCGTCGGCAAGGTCGAGGCGAACATCCCCGAGGACGATCCGCGCAATCCTGCGGTCATCGCCGATAACGTCGGCGACAACGTCGGCGATGTGGCCGGCATGGGCGCGGACTTGTACGAATCCTACGCCGGCTCGATTCTGGCCACGGCTGCTCTCGGGGCCTCCGCTTTCCTGGGAACGCCCGGTCTTCAATTCAAAGCCGTCATCGCCCCGATGGTGATCGCGGCCGTCGGTACGCTTCTTTCCATCCTCGGAATCTTCCTTGTCCGGACAAAAGAGGGCGCGTCGCAGAAACAGCTTCTCGGGGCTTTGGGCCGCGGCGTCAACGGCAGCTCCCTCGGGATCGTCATCGTCTCCTTTATTGTCATTAAGATCCTGGGCCTTCCTCTGGGCATCTGGCTGGCGATGATCGCCGGCCTGGCGGCCGGGATCGTCATCGGCAAGGCAACCGAATACTTCACCTCTTCTTCTTACAAGCCGACCCAAACCGTCGCCGACAACGCCAAGACCGGCCCGGCCACGGTTATTATCGCCGGCTTGGGCGTCGGCATGATGTCGACGACCATCCCGGTTCTGGCGGTCGTTGCGGGGACGCTCCTGGCGTTTCTCTTCGCCGCCAATTTCGATTTGAACAATGTCGGCTACGGTTTGTACGGCATCGGGATGGCCGCGGTCGGAATGCTTTCGACCCTGGGCATCACGCTGGCGACCGACGCTTACGGGCCGATCGCCGATAACGCCGGTGGAAACGCCCAGATGAGCGGCCTGGATGAAGAGGTCCGGAAACGGACCGACGCCCTTGACTCCCTCGGCAACACGACCGCGGCCACGGGCAAGGGCTTCGCCATCGGCTCGGCCGCCCTGACCGCCCTGGCCCTTCTGGCTTCCTACATCGAGGAGCTGAAGGTCGGTCTGACCCGGATCGGACGGACAGTCATCGAATTCGCCGACGGGACAACGATTAATACGGCCGCGGCCGGATTCATGGACTTCATGCGGTACTACAACGTCAACCTGATGAATCCCATCGTTCTCATCGGCATTTTCCTCGGCTCGATGATGGCCTTCATGTTCTGCGGCCTGACGATGACCGCCGTCGGCCGGGCCGCTTCCCGGATGGTCGATGAAGTCCGGCGGCAATTCAAGGAGATCGCCGGGATCATGACCGGAAAAGCCGAGCCCGACTATGCCCGTTGCGTCGCCATTTCGACCAAGGGAGCCCAGCGGGCGATGCTCCTGCCTTCGCTGCTGGCGATCGCGCTTCCCGTGGCGACCGGCCTAATTTTAGGCGTGGCCGGGGTCATGGGCCTCCTGATCGGCGGCACCTCGACCGGTTTCGTCCTGGCCATTTTTATGGCCAATTCGGGCGGCGCCTGGGATAACGCGAAGAAGTACATCGAAGAGGGGCATCTCGGCGGAAAAGGCTCGCCGGCTCATAAAGCCGCCGTCATCGGCGACACGGTCGGCGATCCCTTCAAGGACACGTCCGGACCCAGCCTGAACATCCTCATCAAGCTCATGAGCATGGTGGCGATCGTCATGGCCGGCGTTACGGTCGCGGTTCATTTGCTATAACCGCGTATCTGCAGCGCGATAAGCTGTCGTTTGCTTGAAGCCCGCCTCGAGCACGAGGCGGGCTTTTTTTTATGAGGCGGGTGAGGGACGGTTAGCGCTTGACGAGGTGTCCCCGTAGAGAATAGGGCCCCACGGACGTGATTTCGACGTCGACGAATTGGCCGAGACAATCGCCTTCGGCCTTGAAGTTGACGACTTGGTTCCCTTCGTTTCTCCCGGCAAAGACAGCCGGATCTTTTTTGCTGCGGCCGGTAGCCAGAACCCGCTCGACCTTCCCGAGAAGCGTTCGATGGAACGCGGTTTGGATTTCTTTTTGGAGCGCCTGGACGTCCATCAACCGCCGTCGTTTGACCTCGGGCGGAATGTCATCGGCCAGACGGGCGGCCGCGGTCAACGGCCGAGGCGAATAGCCGAACGAAAAAATATTGGCGAAGCGGATTTCGGCCAAGGCCGAAAGCGTCTCAGCGAAATCATCCCCTGTTTCTCCGGGATAGCCCACGATGATGTCCGCGCTGAGCCGGATTTCGGGCATCAGGCGGCGGAGCGTCCGGACGGTTTCGAGATAATCCTCGCGCGTGTACCCGCGCTTCATCCGTTCAAGGACGGCGGTGGACCCCGACTGGATGGGAAGGTGGAGCTGGCGGCAGATTTTCGGCGTTGCGGCTATCGTCCGAGCCAGAGAGGCCGGAAAATTTTTCGGGTGGGAGGTGAGGAACCGGATCCAGCCCGGTCCGGGAACCGTCGCGACCAAGCCGAGGAGAGCGGCGAAATCGGTTCCGGATTCCGAGTCCAGGTAGCTGTTGACATTTTGCCCGAGAAGCTGGATTTCCCGATAGCCCTTGGCGGCCAAATCCCTGACTTCGTCGAGAATCGCCTCCGTCGGGCGGAACTTTTCCCGGCCTCGGGTAAACGGCACAACGCAATAGGCGCAGAAGTTGTCGCACCCTTCCATAATCGTGACGAATCCGCTCCAGGCGCTATCCCGCACCGGGGCCGCTTTTTCCTCGCGCCAGCCGCGCCGCCGGGAAGTCGCAATCTGCGACCTGGAACGGCTTTCGGCGGCGATTTCCGCGATCCGATGGTACTGATCGAAGCCGATGACGAAATCGGCCCCGGAGTTCGTTCCGGGAAGGCGGTTCTTGCGGAGCTGGGCAACGCAGCCGGCGACCCCGATGAGGAAAGGGCGCGTTTTCTTGAGCGTCTTGAGGCGGCCCAGGAGCGAGAAGAGTTTCTCTTCCGACTTGGCCCGGACCGAGCAGGTGTTGACGATGACGAGATCGGCCGATTCGACCGCGTCTGCGGGAACCGCCCCGGCCGTGGCGAGGTATCCGGCCAGGCGCTCCGAGTCGTTCTCGTTCATTTGGCACCCGAAGGTGTGAAGAACGTAGCGAAGCCCGCCGAGAGGCGGGGGAGCGGGATTCATTGCATCAATTCTTCGCAGATCATGGCGGCGTCGCGGACTAAAGCCGCGCAGCGCGTTTCGAAGAGGTGCTCATCGCCGGCTCTCTTGAGGCCTTCGGGCGTGCCGAGATCCACCCCGATCAGGCCGGGACAGCTCAGGTTGTCGCCATAACGGGCTTTGAATCGCCGCACAAACTCGGTCATGAGGGCGTAGGTCTTTTCCTTGGCCGCCAGGTCTTCCGCCCGAAACCGGCCGAAGCGGAGGCCGATGGCCATGAACGCCCCGGTAACCGCTCCGCAGGTAAAGCCGAGGTGAGCCATCCCGCCTCCCATCGCCTGGCTGATTTTCAAAGCCGTCTCGCGATCGAGCCCGTTCTCCTGGGTGAACGCGGTGAAAACGGCCTGGGAGCAACTGAATCCGGATTTAAACGTCGTCGTGGCAGCATCCGATTTTGACATAACAATCTCCTTGCCTATTTTAGCTTAAATTATGGTTTGGGGACAGGTTGTCGCCGGATTTCCCGGCTTACTTGTCCCGGCCGGCAGGAAGGTTGAGATTATGATCCAGCATGTCCCGGGCGCTGGCCAGGGATGTTTCATTCACGAGGCTCCCGGACATGAGGCGGGCCAGCTCTTCAACCCGCTGGTCGAATCCCAGTTTGCGAACGGTGGTAAAGGTCCGGTCTTTTTCCGTCCGCTTTGTGATCGTGTAGTGGTGGGCGGCGAATGACGCGATCTGGGGCAGATGGGTGATGCACAGGACCTGATGTCGGACGGAGAGGTCTTTCAGCTTCTGGGCGACGCATTCCGCTGTTTTTCCCCCGATCCCCGCGTCGATTTCGTCGAAAATCAAAGTCGAGGCTTCCTCCCGGTCCTGGGCGACCGATTTCAATGCGAGCATGATCCGGGAAAGCTCTCCGCCCGAAGCGATCTTCCGGAGCGGTTTCGGCGGTTCACCCGGATTGGGGGAGATCAGGAATTCGACGACGTCGAGGCCCGTGTCCTTGGCGGCTTCGGGCCGCTCCGGCCGGAACGGCTCGGTCTCGACTTGAACTTCGAAACGGGCTTTTTTCATTCCCAGAAGGGCGATTTCTTTCTCGATTTGGGCGCCCAGCTTTTGCCCGGCATCACGCCGGACCTTGGACAGCTTCCGGGCGGCCTCGGCGTAAGCGGCGGACGCCAGAGCGATGTCCTCGTCGGCCCGCCGGAGGCGGTCCTGGATCTGGAGAAAATCCTCCCGTTCGGCCTTCAGGCGGTCAAGATATCCCCGGATCTCCCCGATTTCCGCTCCGTACTTTCTTTTAAATCGTTCGATGAGGCTCAGCCGTTCTTCGATCTCTTCCAACCGGTCCGGGGATCCCTCTTCCCGGTCGCGGAATCGGACGAGAAGGTCCGAAAGCTCCCGGACGGTGATGCCGAACGGGGCCAAGGATTCTTTCATTTCCCGAAAGGACGGGTCGAAGGGGCTCAGCTCTTCGAGTCTGGCCTGGAGGCGGCCCAGCACCGCCTGGAGCGACACATCTCCGCTGTACGCCAGGTCATAGGATTCGTCGACCAAGCTGCGGATTTTTTCGGCGTTGCGGAGAAGGAGGCGCTTGGCCCGGAGCTCCTCTTCCTCGCCCGGCCGAAGTCCGGCCTTTTCGATCTCGGCGATCTGGAATTCGAGAAAATCGAGGCGCTGGCTGCGATCGCGCTCTTTCGATTGCCACTCTTCGCGGCGGCGGGCGAGCTCGCGGACTTCCCGGGCGGCGCGTCCGGTCTCTTCCCGAAGGAGCCCGGCACCGGCGTATTGGTCGAGATAAGCCTGGTGGCTTTCGATTTGAAGCAGAAAGATGTGGTCGTTCTGTCCGTAGACGTCGACCAGGCCGGCGGCCGCCTCTTTGATTTTTTTCAGGGGAACGAGCACCCCGTCCAGGTAAGCTTTTCCGGAAGTCCCAGACAGGAGGCGTTGGAGGATGATGTCGCCGCTCTCGCTTTCACCGGTCGTTTTTGCTCCGGGCGGCAGGGCGAACACGGCTTCGACAGAGGCCTCTTCGGTCCCGGCCCGGACGAGGTCGGCCGAGCCCTTCTCGCCGCAGACGAGACGGATGCCGTCGATGATAATCGATTTTCCCGCTCCGGTTTCCCCGGTCAGGACGGAGAATCCGTCCTCCAGGTCAATCCGGACGTCTTCGATCGTCGCCAGGTTCCGCAGGCGGAGAAATTTAATCATCCGGCCGGTCTCGGATTATTTGCCGCTTTTGCCCAGGCGCCGGGGAACGAGGGCTTTTTCCAGGTTGATCCGGCCGTAGCCGATCATGATGTCTTTTCCCGGCAGGCCGTCGACGTTGACATCGTCGGCGCTGAACCGGATGATCTCCATAACCTGTTCGGGCTTCAGCCAAGGCTTGGCGCTCAGGAGAAGGGCGGCCAGACCGGAGACATGGGCCGCGGCGATCGACGTGCCGTTGAATCGGACGTAAGGGATGACCGTCGGCCCGAAAAACCAGGTCGGAACTGTCGAGAGGACGTCCACGCCGGGCGCGGCGACGTCCACTTCGGCTCCACGATTGGAAAGCTCCCAAACCGTGTCGTTGTAATCAGTCGCTCCAACCGCCAAAACATACTCGGCGAAGGCGGCCGGATATTCCACCGCTCCGCCGTCGCTCCCGGCCGCGGCGACCAGAACGGCGCCCTTGTCGAACGCGTATTGGACCGCGGTAAGCAGCGTCCCACTGGCCTCGTCAAAGCCCAGGCTGAGGTTGATGACCTGCGCCCCCTGATCGGCCGCCCAGCGGATGCCGTCGGCCACGTCCTCGGCCGTTCCCAGGCCGGAAGCGTCCAGGACCTTGACCGGCAGGATTTTCGCCTGCCAGGCGACGCCGGCGATGCCTTCGTTGTTGTCGGTTTCGGCCGCGGCGATACCGGCGACCGCCGTCCCGTGGAAGAAATCGTCGGAGGCGTTCAGGTCGTCGTTGACGAAGTCCTTGCCCGGCCCGACGATTTTATTTTTCAAGTCGGGGTGGGTGAGGTCGACGCCAGAGTCAACGACGGCGATTTTGATCGTCTCGCTGCCGGTGGTTTCCTCCCAGCCCTGGGTCGCCTTGATGTCGGCCCCGGTCTTCCCTTGGGGGCTACCGGGGACATCGCCGATCGCCTGGCCGGTGTTGGACAAGGCGTACTGATATTTAAAAAGGTTGTCGTTTGGCGTCGTCGAGGCCCGGCCGATGAAATTCGGCTCGGCAAACAGGACCGAAGGTTCCAGGGCGAAGGCCGCGACCGTCGCTTCGACGGAAGCCCCCTCGGGAATCCGAACCTTGTAGACATCGAGCTGGGGGATCCGGGACTCGGCTCGCGCTCCGCGGAAGACGAAAACACCGGCGATCACGGCGGCCGGCGTGCGGGGCTGGAATTTCACCAGGATCTCGCCCGGAACATACGACGGGACCTCATCGATGAAAGCCGCCGCTTCCGGGCCGGACTGGGCCAGGAACAAAACGGCAAGCAGCGCCGGGAGAACGAGGGCTTTCGGGGACGCCGGTCGATGGTTCATCTGATTTCTCCCGCTTAGAAGAGAACGATTGCCTGGATCGAGGCGCCGACGCTGAGGGCCAAACCGCCTCCCAGCCGGGTGAAGGGGATCAGCGACCCCTCCGTTTTCAGGCGAAACGAGTCCCCGGGCTCGATGATCATTCCGAGACTTGCCCCGACGATGCCCTGGCCCTTGATTTTCTTTTCTTCCGTTCCGACGAGAGGGTTGATGTTTTCGTTCATCGTGAACGTCCCCCAGAGGCGGTCGTAGAAGACGGCGGCATAAGGGGAAAAAATCTCAAATCCCCGGTAGGTGAGGGACGGACCGGCCTGAATGCGCATCCAATCGGCCCGGCCGTCGAAACTCCCGATTTGATTGAGCTCGGTCAGGGTCCAATCTCCGGTCGAGCCGATCGAATAGAGGTATCGGCCGCCGAGGCCGATCTCCCAATCGCCGCATTGGACGAGAGGGAGCTCGATTTCCGCCCCGAGGAAGATCGCCCTGATCGCCCCGGCCTGGTAGTCGATGGAAACGGGAAGGCCGCGGAAGACAAGGCCGTTCCAGCCGTTTCCGCCGTATCCGGCCAGGAGCATGATCGAGGCCTTCTGGGGAAATTCGACGCCGAGACGGATCGTTCCGTATCCGGCATTGAGCAGGGACGACCCGGTTTTCTCATCCCAGACAAGGGAATGGGAGAGGTAGCCGCCGCCGACGCCGGCCGCGATTCGGACGGAGGGAGCGGATTCCTGCGACCATGCGCCGGGCGGGCCGACGGCCAGCGCGGCCAGAACGATCCCCGCGAACAGAGCCGTTCTTTTGGGCATCGCACGCTCCTTATTTTTTTACGGGAGCCGGGGCGGAAGCCGCCGGAGCTTTCATCTTGGCGGCCTCGATTTCCTTCAAGCGTTTCTGGGCTTTTACTCCGTACTTGCTCGTCCCGTAATCGGTCACGAGCTTGGTGAAGTAGGGGACGGATTCGGGTTGCTTCCCCCAGAGGAAGAACGAGTCGCCGAGTCCGAAGTAGACCTTATCCATGTTCGGGAACAACGGATACTTCAGGAGGATTTCGTTCAACCGGACGATCGCCGATTTGTACGACTTGGCCCGATAGTAATAATCGCCGATACCGAAGAGATGCTCGGCCAGGCGGTCTTCACATTCCTTGAGTTTCTCCCGGGCGAGCTTGGCTTCTTCCGCGAGGGGGAAGAGCTGGATCGTTTTCTTGAATTCGGCCAGGGCCTCTTCGGTTTTCGTCTGGTCGCGGCCGGCTTTCAGCATATTCTCGTAGGAACAAAGGCCGATGCGGTATTGGGCCAGGGGAGCCGACGGGCTGGTCGGGTAAAGATTGAGGAAGCTCCGGTATTGGGCCGCGGCCAGGATCATATTGGCTTCGTCGCCCTGTTTGAAATACGTATCGCCGATGGCCAGCATGGCCCGCTGGGCGAAAAAGCTCCGGGAGAACGATTCCTGGATCTGACGGAAATAGAGGAGAGCCCGCTCCGGATCCCGCTTCATCAACCGCTCGCCTTCCCGGAACAGGGCTTCGTCCGAGGAGGCGACCTCCGGCGGAATCACGACTTGCTTTTTCTGCGGGGTGCAGGCGGCGGCCGCAAGCAGGGCGGCGGTCGCCAGGACGGCGAGCTTGATGGTTTTCATGAGATCATCCTTGAGTCGAAGAGCGGCGGCGCCCTCCGTAAAGATCGCAAACGTAGGCCCATTCGCGCTCCAATCCGTCGCGAAGAGCCGTCTTGGGGGCGTAGCCGAGGTCGCGCTCGGCTTTGAGGATCGAGGCGAACGTGTGGGGGGCGTCGCCTTTCTGCCGGGCGAGCGTCCGGACCTTGACCGCACGTCCGGTCATCTCGCTGAAAAGGGCGAACAGGGACGACAGCCGTTCCCGGTGTC
>Ga0105099_10001179_pt1 | contig 16713 bp, 11 predicted proteins | sample PPLLak3cmMay2015_2_FD_79138 | JGI IMG/M metagenome (GOLD analysis project Ga0105099, IMG submission 79138) | Freshwater sediment microbial communities from Prairie Pothole Lake near Jamestown, North Dakota, USA - PPLs Lake P8 Core (1) Depth... | ecosystem: Environmental > Aquatic > Freshwater >... | reverse complement strand
TGGGCCTCGACCTCGGGATCATCCCCGTCCTCGGCAACTTGATCCGGATGAAGAATTACGCCGCCGACGTTATCGCCTCCGGCGTGGCCACCCTCGACCAAGCCCGGGAGGACATGCGCCACATCAATCTCCCGATCACCTGGATTTATGGCAAGCACGACAATTGGGTCAAGGCGGAATTCGTCCGGGACGTGATGAGCATTAAAGCCGACGCCCCGCGGGAGGTACTGTCCGTTCCGCTGGGACACAACGCCCGGACGTCGGCCGAGGCCCTCCGCCTCTTCGGGACGATCACCGCCCTCGTCCATCGCTTCCTCCACGGGACGATGATCGAAACCGTCATCCCGGACCGAAAAAACCTCGAATTCATGCGCCGGGCGGAGAAAGACCGCATCCCCGCCCGCAACCTGAAAAACAAGCGGACGTACTGGACCCATTATCTTGTCGGCGAGAACAACCTTCTCGGCTTCGACACGATGGCCCTGTCGGACGATTACCGCGGGCTCATGGAGGACCAACGGACGGCCCTGGACCTGGAACCGCCGGACCGTTTCCTCGACCTCGGCGGAGGGACGGGCAACTTCATCGAATATCTCCTCCAGGCCGGCGCGGCTTTGCCGTCCCGGATCATGCTGGCCGATCTGATTCCCGAAGCCCTGGGCCGGGCCTGCCGCAAGCTCATCTCCCAAGCCCCGGCTCTCAAAGAAGCGGGCCGGCTCCAAGCTCTCGTTCTCGACGCCGAGCTGAACCGGTTCATCCCGGTCCGCCGGTTTCTGGCCGGCGAAATCGGCCGGTTCGAGGAACTGGCCGAACAAGTCGAAAACATGTCCCTCCAATCGGCCGTCCGGATCGACGAGGCGCATTCTCCCTCCTTGCACCGGATTCTCCGGGGCGAGGAGATCACGCCGGAAACGGAGCGGCGGCTGAAAGGCGAATTCGAGCTGGCCGAATACCGGACGATCCGGGATTTCAATCTGGCCGCCCGGCACGTTCGGCGGCTCGCCCCGGGGAGACCGGTGTTCCGCAAGCTCGCGTTCCCCGGCGGCCTCGAGGCGGCCGAACGTCTTCCGTTCGTCGACGGAAGCTTCAGCAAAGTTCTGATGAGCCTCGTCCTGTCCTACGTGTTCAATCCCGTCGAGACGCTCCGGGACGTCCGCCGAATTATCGCTCCGGGCGGCCGCTTGGTCCTCTCAAGCATGCGCCCGGACACCGACGCCTCCGGACTGTTCACCCGCCTGCTGGACAAAATCGAAGCTCTGCCCGAGAGCGCCTTTCCCGCCCCGTGGCCCAAACCCCGGCTCCTCGATTCCCTGCGGTCGTTTCTCAACGACGCCCAGGCCCTGGTCGACCTGGAAGAGGCCGGCACGTTCGATTTCTTCGACCCGGACAAGCTGGCCATGCTGCTCGAAGAGGCGGGCTGGGACAGAGTCCGGACCATCCCCTCCTTCGGGGTTCCGCCCCAAGGATACGTCATTGTCGCGAAACCGAGGGAACCTCATGGCTGAGCGGGATCAGAGCCTTTTTGAGCGCCTGGAAAGCGAGTACGACCTGCACGGCCGGACGCTCCGGATCATCATCTTCAGCGCCATCCTTTACACCACGTTTCTCCTTCTCGACTGGAACTTCGCCCCGGCGCACTTCACCCGGTTCCTCGTCATCCGCCTCGTCGTCCTGGCCGTGCATGCCGTGCTGTTCATCTACCTCCGCCGCATCCGCACCAACCGGGGGGCGGAAAACGTCGCCATCATCCTGACGATCGTCGATGTAGCCGGAATCGCCCTGATGATCCAGCTCCTGGGGGGGTTCGAAACAGCCTATGTGCAGGGCCTCTATTTAATCATCATGGGCATCGTCGTCGTCGTCCCCCTGCGCTTCCGGACGACGATCATCCTTTATGCCATGATCTGGGCCAGTTATGCCGTCCCGGGCTTTTTCCGCTCTCCGTCAGACAACAAGGGCGCGTTTGCCAACCTGTTCTTTCTCTCGGCCGTGATCGTCCTGGGCATCCTCGGCTCGTCCATCATGGAACGCATCCGCAAGCGAGAGCTGGCCGGGCTGATGAAGCTGGAAAACGCCACGTCCCAGCTTCAGGAATCGAACGAAAAACTGAAAACCATCGACAACGTGAAAATGCAGTTTTTCGCCAACGTCAACCACGAGCTGCGCACGCCCCTCACCCTGATGCTCGCCCCGATCCCGCCGATGATCCAGGAGAAAATGGGAACGGTCACCGACCTCCAGAGGGAGACGCTCGAATCCATCCGGCAGAACGGCTATCGTCTCCTCAAGCTTATCAATAACCTCCTGGATCTCAACAAGCTCGAGGCCGGACGGCTGCGGCTCCGCCCGAAAACCCTGAATTTCGACGAATACATCGAGAGCATCCTCGGCTCGGTCAAAGTCCTGGCCGACCAAAAGGGGATCAACCTCTTCTTCCAGCATCCCCTGACCGAGGTCAAATTGACGATCGATCCCGACCAGTTCGAGAAGGTCATCCTGAACCTCCTCTCCAACGCCCTTAAATTCACCCCGGAAAACGGCCGGGTGACCCTCTACATCGAGGAAAGGCCCGAAAGCGTCCTCCTGACGGTGGAAGACACCGGGGCCGGCGTTCCGCCGAACATGCTGGACGCCGTATTCGACCGGTTCCGGCAAGTGGACGGCCCGGCCAGCCGGGCCCAGCCGGGCACGGGAATCGGACTGGCCCTGGCCAAGGAGATCGTTTCCCTGCATGGGGGATTAATTCGGGTCGAGAGCGAGCTTGGCCAAGGCTCCCGGTTCATCGTCGAGCTCCTGAAGGGCACAAGCCATTTCTCCGAAGAAATCATGGACCGCCGCCAGTCCGACCAGCCGGTCGCTTACCGGAAAAGGGAAACCGACAGCAACCGGGATGGCCTTCAAGTCCAGGATATCCTCTCCAACGCGCGAGACATCCAGATGGCTGATCTCGAAAAAATAGACTTCGATCCGGCCAAAGCAGTCAAGGAGCGGAACCACGATTACCAGGTCCTGGTGATCGATGACAGCCCCGAAGTCCTGAAGCTGATGCACTTGCTGCTGCATGAGGAGTTCGACCTCGATTTCGCCTTGAGCGGTGAAGACGGACTCCGGGTCCTCCGGGGCGGCGGGCCCGATTTGGTCCTGAGCGACGTCATGATGCCGGGAATGGACGGCCACGAACTCTGCCGGCGGATCAAGTCCGATGAATCCATCAAGCACATTCCCGTCCTTCTGGTCACCGCCCGTTCGGCGTCCGAAATGCTGGCTGCGGGCATGGAATCCGGGGCCGACGATTACATCATCAAGCCGTTTAACGCCGTCGAGCTCAGGGCCCGGATCCGGTCCCATCTCCGGATGCGCCAGGTAGAAGCCCAACTGGCCCTGGCTAATCGCAATCTCAAGATGCGGACGGAAGACCTCGTCGAACGCCAGCGAACCCTGTTCATCTCGATGGTCAAGTCCCTGGTCTCAGCCCTCGAAGCGAAGGACTTCTACACCCGGCACCATTCGGCCCGGGTGACCGAGTTCTCCCTTCGGATCGCCCGCCACATGGGCTTCGGCGAGCGGGAGCTGGCTGACCTCGAGTTGGCCGCTCTCCTCCATGACGTCGGGAAGATCGGCATCCCCGAAAACATCCTCAACAAGCCCGGCCCGCTGACCGCCGCCGAATACAAGGCGATCATGGATCATCCCGTCTTCGGCGAAAGCATCCTGAAGCCGGTCGTCGAGCTGAACCAGACCGCCAAGGTCGTCCGCTGCCACCACGAGAAATACGACGGCTCCGGCTATCCCGACGGCTTGAAAGGCCTGGAAATCCCCCTCGGGGCCCGGATCATGAATGTGGCCGACGCCTACGACGCCATCACCTCCAAGCGGCCCTACCGCGGCGAGGAGTCCCATCATTACGCGGTCAAAGAGATCATCCGTTGCTCCGGAACCCAGTTCGATCCCGAGGTCATCCAACATTTCATGGAAGTGGCCCGGGATTTCGCCGTCAGCAACGGCACCGTCCGGCCCTGAACGGTTTATTGCAACCACCCTATGGAATCTCTAATGGCCTCAGCGTCCGGTTCGTTTGACTCGGGTATCGAACAAGACTAAACTACGGCATTCGCCGGGAGCAGAAACGTGGAAGTCAATCCCCATCCTCAACCGCCGTCACCGTATCTTTCGGTGATCGTCCCCTGTTACAACGAAGAACAAGACCTGAGACAAAACCTCGAGGCCATCATCGCCTTCTACTCGGCGAAACCCTATTCCTGGGAGATTTGCGTGGTCGACGACGGCTCGAAGGACGCGACGCCGGCCATCCTCCGGGAGTTCGCCGGGCGCGACCCGCGCATCCGGGCCTTTTCCGACGGCGTCAACCGGGGAAAAGGCGCCGCTCTCCGGACGGGGATGCTCCAGGCCCGGGGCGAGGCCTTGCTGTTTTTCGACATCGACCTGTCGACGCCGCTCGAAGAGACGGACCGCTTCCTTCCTCTTCTCAAGGACCATGACCTCGTCATCGGCGCCCGGAAACACGCCCAGGCCGATATCCGGATCCGCCAACCCAAGCACCGGGAAATCATGGGGAAAGCTTTTACCGCCCTGTCGGCGGCGATGTTTGTCCGGGGAATCCACGATGTGACCTGCGGGTTCAAGTGTTTCCAGGCCGAGGCCGGGAAACGCCTCTTCGGCCTGCAGAAGATCGACCGCTGGGTTTTCGACACGGAGATCCTTTTCCTGGCCCGGCGGTGCGGCTACCGGATCGCCCAGGTCCCCGTCCGCTGGTCCGACAGCCGAGACTCGCGCGTCTCCTTGTTCCGGGATACCCTGGGGTCCTTCCGGGATCTCCTCCGGATCAAGCTGTATCAGTGGCGGGGGCGGTACACCGATATCGATCCCCGGGCTTGATCGGGGATGACGAACGTATAGTATTCCAGCGGGACGACGCGATAGTTCGTCCCCGCCGCCTCCAATCGTTGCTGGGTCCGGATGAGGAGAAAGTCCGTCCAGGCGATATGCCATGGCTCCCGGTAATAATTCTTCCCGAAAAAAAGATACGCCGTCCTCCGCCAGTCGATCCGCTCGAGATCCTTCCGTAGCCAGGGATAGAAAAACCGGATGGTGACCGGCCCGATTGAATCGGTCACGGCAATCCGCCGGTCTGAGAGAAAATAGATCGGATAGGCGATGATGAAGTCCGTATTCACATACTTGACCCGTTGCTCCCGCAGAACGCCGAGGATCTCGGCGTAGGATTTTTCCTTGAAATGGGTCATCTTTAAAAACAGGGTGAAGTGCGGGACGGAGAGAAGGAGAACGAACGCCAACACCGCGGCGGAGCGCCAGGATAAGATTTTTTCGATTTTCGCGAATTCCGAAAAGACGAAAAGATAGGCCAGGATGACCAGGATCGTCAGGTCCCAGTTGTGACGAGGCTCCATGAAAGGCCGGGGAAGCATCAACCCGATTTTCCCGAGAATCGTCAGGAAAAGAAGGAGAAAGAACGGGCGGCTCCAATGCGCCTTGGGCCGGCCAGGCCAGACGCTTCGAACCGATAGAAACAACCCTCCTGAAAGGACGGCCGCGGAAACAGCCAGAATCAGGGTATCGAGCGCCACGAACACCGCGCTGAGCCATGGCCGCAAGGAAAAAAATTCGAGATCGAAAGCCGCTTCCGTCACGAACAAGCCCTTAAACGTCGTCCAGAAATTCCCGGCAACCCGGGCGATCAGTGAGGGAATCGCCGACAAGGTGATATCCGAGGGCTTCAGAAGAATGATTTTAAACCACTCCCCTGTGTCCTCGGCCGGCGGGCCGAAGAGCTTGAAAAACAGCATGGCAAACGCCCCGGCCAGGACTCCGGCCGCCAACAAGCCCAATCCGGTCCAGAGACGGCGGGCTTTCGCTTCCCGGGCCAGGAAAATCGGAAGGAAAGGAACGATCAGGAAGACGCAAACGGGGTGAAGATAGACGCCGAAGAGACAGAAATAAGCGCCGAGGAACGTCCGGACGCCCGGCCGGAAATCCCCGAAGAGAACCGACATCCCGAGAAGGGCGAAGACCACCGACTCCAAGTAGGGACCGGCCCGGAGAAAGAGAGAATGATCGAAGACCACTTCGATGAAAGCGAAGCCGGTGAAGAGAAAGATCGCGAGGAGCCGGCGATCGACGGCGTCTCGAAAGAGGTCGTACATCAGCCGGCAAAAAGCCAGGAAAAACAGCAGTTGGGTAAGGACGAAGGTCAGGTAATCCTTGCCCAGGACGTCCCAAACGAAGGCGACGAGAAGATACTTGAACGTTCCGTTATGGCCGGCCGAATCCAAAAGATAGAGGGGGACCGTATGCGTGTCGTGGATTTCCAGCGGCTGGAGGGCCTCCAAAGCGTTGTCGGACGAAAAGATCATCCCGCTATTGTGAAGGTAGAACGGGATCCGGACGGCGACGATCGCCAGGATGAAGGCCAGTGTCCACAGGAGCTTTCGGCGGGGCAGGCGGACGAGGTTCAAGACAAGAAGAAGGAGGAAGGAGAAAAACAGGAGTTTGAGAACGGGATAAAACAGCGTCCATTTTGTGACCAGGTAAACCTGGAAAAGAACCGTCATCGCGAAGAGAAGCCCGAGGAGGGGTTTCCGGCCCGTCAGCCGGTCCGGGATCGTTTTAAGCGATCCAAATATTTTCTTGCTCATGCCACCCGCTCCCAGACGCAGAGAATCGACCGACCAAACCGCCGTCCGGTCAGCGGATCGAATGCCAGGGAAAGCGGCACAATCGTTTTATCCCAGAATTGAATCTGGCGCCGGGTCGGAACGGGCCGCCGGAGACACCGGGCGTTGGCCAGGGACATCAGGTATCCGAACGCGTCCAAGTATTCGCTTCGCGCAACCCGCAGATGGACGGGGGCAAGACCCTCCAACGATTTTCGGGTATAGCGCCGATAATGCCCTACGGCCGCATCGAAGGGGCTGAACAATCGGGGCGAGGCGGGGGCGAGAACGACAAGATGGCCGCCCTCGGCCAGGCGTTCGGCCGCCCGAGCCAATTCGTCCCGGTCGTCGAGGATATGTTCGAGGACATCGATATAAAGGATGGTGTCGAATTTAAAAGCTTCGTCCATCGCGGAAATCGTTCCGGATTGCGTCCGGCAGAATGTGGGCAACTCGCCGCAGGCGATCTTTTCAGAGATTCGGGCCAAAAGCTTTGGATCCGGTTCGAGGCAGAGCCACTCCTGCCGGTCGCCCGGGGCAAGAACCGCCGTCGTCGATCCGAGTCCGGCTCCGATTTCCAAAACCCGGGGATCGAGAAAAGGACGGATCCGACGGGAAAAATAAGCCTTCCATCGGCGGGCTTCGGCGAACAGCTCCAGCTCGGTTCCGACGTATTCTTGGGCTCCCATAGGGCCCTATTTTATTCTTTTTTCCGGCGGAGAAAAAGACGGCTTGAAATCGGCCGGGAGGAAAATTAGACTGGATTCAAGATGAAGGCCGTGAAGTTCGTTTCCGGGACGGGACTGGGATTGCTGATTCTTTTGACAATTCCAGCCTGCCGGGAGGGCCGGACCCAGGATCGCCCGGAAAACGCACCGGTCCGGCAAATCGCCGAAAAGCCGATTCCCGATGGCCGGACGATCGAAACGCGTTTTTCACCGCCGCAAGGATATGAGCGCGTACCGACCGAGCCGGGCGGGTTTGCCGCCTTCCTCCGAAACCTGCCGCTGAAACCGCCGGACGCGAAAGTCCGCCTCTATGACGGCCGGATCAAGGCCGCAAGCGGAGTTTACGCCGCCGTGGTCGACCTCCCGATCGGAAACCGCGATCTCCACCAGTGCGCCGATGCGGTGATCCGGCTTCGGGCCGAGTATCTCTTCGCCCGGGACCGGGGCGACGAGATTTCCTTCCGCTTCACAAACGGCTTCACCGCCGCTTATTCCCGATGGCGACGGGGCGAACGAATCACCGTGCGGGGCGATGATGTCCGCTGGACGGCGACGGGACGTCCGGGCCTCGACGATCGCGATTTCTGGAGCTACCTTGAAACGGTCTTCGCCTACGCGGGCACGGCTTCGCTCGAGACCGAGCTTGCTTTCGCGCCCGGCGACGATCCCAAAATCGGCGATGTCTTTATCCGGGGCGGTCATCCCGGACACGCGGTCATCGTCGTCGACAAGGCCGGGGATGCGGCGACCGGCCGGAGCGTTTTCCTTCTGGCCCAAAGCTACATGCCGGCCCAGGAGATCCAGGTGTTGGTCAATCCGAGCGATTCCGGATTGAGCCCGTGGTACGCGGCGGGATTCGGAAGCATCCTCCAAACGCCGGAGTGGACGTTTGCCGCGGCGGAGCTGAAGCGATTTAAATAATCGGTTCTCTTCCGTCATCTTCGCTCGGCCGGCTTCTCTTAGGGAAGTGCGTGTTTTAAGTCGTGGGGTGTGTCAACGCTATCAATGGTCATCGCGTCATGTCACATTGGAAAGGGAGCAGGGCGAGCGGGACTCCCGCCGCCCGTTGAGGGAAAACCCGATATTGGGTTTTCCCTCAAGAGGTCCGGCTTCCCAAGCCAGACATCGAGAAAAACCTAAACCGGACGATGTTCGCTCCGACCATCATAACCCTCACTGTCTACCCACATAAAATGGAAGAGAGCTAAATAATCAATCGACCAAGAAAACCCGGGCGCCGGAGGTCGACCAGGCCAAATGCGGATTCGCCGCGTCGTCCTCCGCCCGGAAGCTCATTCCGGCGGTGAGGACGAATTCCCGGCCGTCCTTGAGAGCGATGGCGACTTCTCCCGTCAGGACGTAGAGGACGTGGCCGCGAGGGCACCAATGGTCCGAACGGAATCCGGGCGAGTAATCGACGATCCGGGTTCGGATGTTCCCGGACTCAAACGTCCGCCAGAACGATGTTCCCGTCTCCCCCTTGTGTTCGACGGCCGGGAGATTTTCCCACTCCGTCACGGTGTCACGAACGTTTTCGATTTTCATCCCGTGCTCACTTCAGCCCGCTTTGCTCCAGGGCCTTGTTCATCTTGCCCAGGAAGACGTCCTTCGTCTCGAATCCCGTTCCCCGAAGCTCGGCGATTTCCGTCCCATCGGGCTTGAGGAAGATGAGGGTGGGGACGCCGCGGACGTTGTATTTTGTGTAGAAGGCTTTCACCTTCGGGTCCGACGCCGAAGTCAGGTCGACCTTGAGCATGACGAAAGGACGCGAGGCGGCGACGATCTCGGGCTGGTTGAACGTTATCTTGTCCAGTTCCTTGCAGGGGATGCACCAATCGGCGAAGCTGTCGATGAATACCGGCTTGCCGGCCTTGACCGCTTCGACCAGGGCCTCCTCGCTGTAGGGCTGCCAGGCGACGACATCGGCCACCAGCCCGCCCGAAGCCGCGGTTTTGGCGGCGATCGTTTCGTCGAGGTATTCCTCAACGCCTTGGACGGCGAAAACGAGGGCCAGGACGAGGAAGAGAATCCCGATCAGAACCCGGATGTAGGGGAAGACTTTGCCCGCGGTTTTCGTCGGCTCGATCCATCCCATATAGATGCCCGCGACGAGCATGATCAGGGCCAGGGTGAACTGGTAGAAAAGGACATTGGGGAAGAGCGTCTTGAGGAAATAGGCGGCCATGGCGATGAGGATGAATCCGAAATTCTTGCGGACCCAGACCATCCAGGCCCCCGACCGCGGGAGCTTGTTCAGGCTGCCGGAGAAAATGCCAAGGATGAGGAAAGGGACGCCCAAGCCCAGGGCCAGGACGAAAAACAGCGAGAAGCCGAGGACGACGTTGCCCCGGTTCCCGACATATGTCAGGAGCCCCAGAACGAACGGCCCGATGCAAGGGGCGGCGACGATCCCGACGGTCAAGCCCATGAGGATCGTACCGAAGTAGCCCTTCTGGCTGCCGCCGGCCAGCTTGTTGAGGAAAGCCGGCATCCGGAACTCGTAGACATCGAACATGCTGAGCGACAGGGCGATCATAATCACGGCGATGGCGATCAGGACCGGCGGGAACGTCAGGGCCGCCCCGAACAGGCCGCCGGTAAAGGCCGCGACCACACCCAGGATCGAATACGTCAGAGCCATGCCCAGGACATAGAACACGGCATGGAGGACCACGCCGCCTTTCTTTCCTTCGGCCTGCCCGCCAAAATAGCTGATGGTGATGGGAATGATCGGGTAGATGCAGGGCGTCAGGTTCAGGGCCAGGCCGCCCAAAAAGACGAGGACGAAGATGACCGGCAACCCTTTGCCTTCAAAGGGAGTTTCTTTGCCGGAAGCGGGAGGGGTTGCCGCTGGAGTGGCCTGGGCCGCCTGACCGGAGGACGTTTCGCCGGATTTCGATTCGGCTGTTTTTGCGCCGACCGGGGCGGAATCACGGGCCGTTTCCTTCGCGGGAGATTCAACGGCCGCGAGTTGCGTCTTCTCTTCGGGTTTTGGAGTCTGTTTTCCGGCCGGAACGCTTTCGGCTTGAGTTGGCGAAGCGACGGACGAAACCGCAGGCCATCCCCCTTCGACTTTCACCGTTTTTACGAACGGGACGTCGGCCGGGGGCAGGCAGGACGTGTCATCGCAGGCCTGGTAGCCGAGGGTCCCTTCGATCGCGAATTCCGTGCCGGCAAAATCCGCGGCCACGGTTACGTCGGCCGTGATTTTCACCGTGCCCTCGTAAATCGACAGCGGATTCTCCGACAGGCTGAGCTTCCGCATTTCTCCCCGGGGAAATTTGATCCGTTCGATCGTCACACCGGCCGGAGACTTGAATTCCACGGTCGTGGCGATGAGGTAATCCTCGGAGGGTTGGTCGGATTGGACGTGATAGGGCGCCCGGATGGACACCTCCAGGGTCACGGCCGCGGTTTGGCCGGCCTTGAAGGCCTCGACCGAGGGGACGACTTTAACGGTGACGATCTCGTCCTGGGCCTGGGAGAAGACGGCCGGGACAAAGGCCGCCAATGCGAGCACGGTGAAAAGCAATCGCTTCATGCGGATATCTCCTCGCCTGCTTTATTCATAAACATTCTCATATGCCTATTATATTCAATAAGAGAAAAAATATGTTTTTTACCCTTCGGGCGACGCTTTGCTTGCCTTGCGAGCCGAAGCAAGTCCCACACGAGCCTTGCGAGTCGGGGCCAGTCGATAGGGCCACATCTGCTTCGTTGCGAAGGGTTCGCCGTGCGACGAGCACGGGCTTTGCAGTCCTCAGGCTCGTTCTTAACGAGGTGAGGGCAGCTTCACCCTCCGCGCCTCGCAACGGGAGCCATCTCGGCTCGTGAATAATGCAGGCCGGGGAAAAAACAGGGGGAATTATACCATAAGCCCGCCGGTTGAACGCCCTCCATACGGATGATAAAATCCGGGGACGCCGGGATGTCTCAGCCCCGGCCGAACCGGGGAAAGGACGACCGCATGATCCCGTACGACCGTTCGGAAGCCCTCCGGGCCGAATACCGCGCCCGGATCAATCGGGTCATCGATTTTATCGACCAAAACATCGGACGCGACCTCCGGTTGGAGGAGCTGGCCCGGACGGCCAATTTTTCCCGGTTCCACTTCCATCGGATTTTCGGCGCCTTGGTCGGCGAAACCCTCAACGCCTACATCCAGCGGCGGCGGGCGGAACTGGCGGCCGGCGCCCTGGTGCTTCATCCGAAAGCATCGATCACCGAGATCGCCCTGGATTACGGGTACTCGGGATCCGACGTCTTTGCCCGGGCTTTCAAGGAGCGCTTTGGGATGAGCGCCTCGGAATGGCGGGCCGGGGGAAGCGATTCCTGGCGCAAGAATTGTCAAGCGAAGCGCAAATACGGCCAAACGGACGGCAAGATCGGCCAAGAATTTTCGACGGCCTCGGACGATGATGAGAGCGATCAAATCTCATCCAGGAGGTCCTTCATGGACAAGTCGAAATTCAAAGTCGAGGTCAGGGAAGTGCCGGCCCTCACGGTCGCCTACGTCCGGCACGTCGGCCCCTTTTCGGAGATGCACCGGGCTTACGGGAAGCTGATGCAATGGGCCGGGCCGCGCGGACTGCTGCGGTTCCCGCAAACGAAAATGCTCGGCATCTACCACGACAATCCGGAGATCACCGAGACGGACAAGCTCCGGTCCGACGCCTGCATCACCGTCCCCCCCGAGACCCGGGTCGAGGGAGAGATCGGGAAGATGAACGTCCCCGGCGGGCTGTTCGCCGTGGCCTATGCCGAAGTCGGGGTCAACGAATTCGGCGAAGCCTGGAACGCCTTGATGCGCGATTGGCTGCCGGGCAGCGGCTATCAGCCCGACGACCGGATGTGTTATGAGCTCTGCCTCAACGATCCCAAGACCCACCCGGAAGGCAAATTCATCATCGAAATCCACGAGCCCATCCGCCCGCTGTAAAAATAATTCGGGGCCAGGTTACTCAACTCCCGAACTCAGACAATCACGGCGGCGAAGATCGGGAGTTGAGTAACCTGGCCCCGATCTTTTGGCCCCGATCTTTTTTCAAGAAAAAGGGAAGAGGAGGAAGACGGCGAGGTCCCAGAGCGTATGGCTTGCGGCGCAGAGGAGGACCGAGCCGGTCCGGAGATACAAATAGCCCCAAAAAATGCCGCAGACGGCGGCCGCCAGAACGAGCATCGGATTGCTCGAACCGATGTGGACGGCCGTATAGAGCGCGGTCACGGCCGCAAAACCCAGCCCAGGGCCGAGCCGAGCCGCCCATCTCCGCTGGAGGAATCCGCGCCAGAACAATTCCTCCCCCGGCCCGATGACAAACGCCAGAAGAAGGCCGACCCGAAGGGTCGAAGCCCCTTCCTTGAATCCGTAAACGGAGGAAATCCCGGTTTCGGCGAAAGGAAACAGCGCCCGGGAAGCCGCGTTTCCGGCGAAAAAGACGGCGTACAAGAAAATCGCTGAAACCGCCCCAAGGAAGACCTTCCGGCCGGTACCATTCAGGAAATCGGCCCGGAGAAGCGGGATGTAATCCCGGTCGAGCCCTGCGCCCATCCCGACCAGAAGAACGAGGGCTCCGCTCATCCGCCACCAGAAATCGAGGGGTCCTGAGCCGCGAAGGATGAAAAGGGGGACAAACAGGAGAACGGCCGCCGCCGCTATAAGAAGATCGCTCCTCGATTTCTCACCGCAAGACATACGCAATCCATAAGCCGGCGGTGTAGAGAAGGCCGAAATGGAGGTTGTATCGGGCCGTGGCGCCGTCGAGGATGACAAAGTCCAGCGGCTTGGCCGGTCGGCGCCGCCTCCGAGCCCGGCCCCAAAGCATCAGGGTCTCGGGGAGCGCGGCCAGGGTGATCAAGCAAGGCCAGGGAAGACCCGGCCAGCCGGACCGGATGAGAGGCAGAGCGGCGAAAACGATGACCAGGGCCTGGCTGCCGAACAGGAGAAAGGCGTAATACCGGAGCGACCCGCGGTCGCCGAGTATCCCGGCACAGGTTTTGACCCGGCGATCCGAATCCGTGTCGATATCCCGCCAATTGTTGGCATGGAGGATCCCGCTGACGAGCATGGCCATCGGAACGGTCCAGACGACCGGCAGCCAGCTGAATCTTCCCGTTTGGACCGTCCAGGCGCCAAGCGCCCCCAGGATCCCGAAGTCAAGGAACACGGCGATGTCCCCAAGGGAATGGGCTTTAAGCAAAGTGTACGCCGCCCCGATGAAAACTCCGACCCCGCCGATCGCCAGGAGAATCCAGCCCGTAAACCAAGCCAGGACAAGACCCAAAGCGATCCCCGCGGCAAATAAGACGGTCGCCCCGCAGGCGACCTGACGCTCCGTGAGCCAGCCGCGGACGATCGCCCCGCTGACCGGCGTCACGTGCGTATCCAGCCCGTGCTTGAAATCGAAGACATCGCTCAGCATATTGGCCGCCGAATGGAGGATCACCATCGCCAGGAAGGCCCCGGCGAATCGAAGAACATCCAGGCGCGCCCCGCCGACCACAACAGCCAAGCTGGTGCCGAAGATCACGGGCATTGTCGAAGCGGGCAGGGCCCAGGGGCGGGCGGCGGTCAGCCATTTGCGCCCCCACGAGGGATTGTTTTCCGCAGTCTTCACCGGAGCATTATACCCGAAACCGCCGCGCACTCTGTTCTGGTTCAGAATGATTGGTGACACTCGTCGATTTTTCTCCAACCCAGAGCCCCGAACTCCCAGCCGGGGGGTGCGAAGCCATTGAAAGTGGCAGATAGCTCTGTTTTAAAGGGACCCTCATTCACCAATGAGGGTGGCGTTCACGTCCCGAGCCTGAATCCATCGGTGGGGACGAAGCTCAAAGAGCTCTCAGGAAAGGCTGTGGTGAACGGGTCAATCAGGCGAGATTGAACGCTGCTGAAAAACAGAGCGTCGGGAAGGAATGAATCTGCAGGTCCAGGCGAGCAATCCCCGGCTGGGGAATCAGGGCTCAAGGCACGGATCAAAATCGAGTCTCACCAATCTTCTGAACCAGGATATACTCTGGACGCGGGAGGCGAGGCATGTTATATTCCCTATCGAATCGCTCGATTCACCCGCAAGGAGGCCGCCGATGTCCAATCAACCCTCTTCCCTCGATCGCCGTCAATTCCTGAAAAACGGGCTCTTAGGCGTCGCCGGCGCCGGCGCTCTCGCCGCCGTGCCGGCCGCTCTTAAAGGCGGACAGCAAACCGTCGCGTCCACCCAGGCCACGCCTGCCGCTCCCGCTGTCAACAAAGCCGACTTCATCATCCGGCCGCTCGGGAAAACCGGAGTCAAGCTCCCGGTCGTCTCCATGGGAGTGATGAACTCCAATAACGAAAACCTGATCCAGGCCGCCCTTGACGGCGGCGTCGTCCACCTGGACACGGCCCACGGCTACCAGCGCGGGACGAACGAAGGCGTCATCGGGAAGGTCCTCAAGGGCCGGCCCCGCGATTCCTATTTCATCGCGACCAAGGTCCAGGGCGAGCCCCGCGACCGCCGGACCGGAGAATTTTCGGCCGAGACGAAACCCGAAGCCTTCCTCGAGAAAGTCGACCTGAGCCTCCAGCGCCTCGGCTTGGATCACGTCGACATCATGTACCTTCATAATGTTTCAATGCGGAGCTCAGTCCTTTTCGAACCGTTGATGGAGGCCTTGCAAAAGGTCAAAAAGGCCGGGAAAGCCCGCTTCATCGGAGTCACGACCCACAGCAATGAGCACGATGTCGTCCGGGCGGCGATCGAGGCAAAAATTTATGACGCCGTCCTTGTCAGCTACAATTTCCGCAAGACCAACCTCGCCGAGCTTGACCCGGCCATCGCCGACGCGGTCAAAGCCGGTATCGGTATCATCGCCATGAAGACCCAGGCCGGCGGATATTGGGACAAGGAAAAGACGGAACCGATCAACATGAAGGCCGCCCTGAAGTGGGCCTTGAGCAATCCGAACATCACCACGGCCATCCCCGGCGTCACGGCCTTCGATCAGCTCAATCTCAACCTCCAGGCCATGACCGACATCAAGCTGACGGACGCGGAAAAGGCCGACCTGCGGCTCGGCGGCGAAGATCACGGCAACGGGCTTTACTGCCAGGGCTGCCAAGCCTGCCTTCCCCAATGCCCGAAGGGCCTGCCGCTTCCCGATTTGATGCGGAGTTACATGTACGCGTACGGCTACCGGAACCTCGGCGCGGCTTACGACCTCGTCGCTTCGCTCGGCATCGGACAGAATCCCTGCGCCGATTGCGCCGGCTGTCCGGTCACCTGCACAATGGGATTCGACGTCCGGAACCGGGCGACGACCATTGCCGGGCTCCAGGCCGCCCCGGCCGAGCTGTTCGGCTGAGGAACCTCAGGCCGGCGTTCTCGAGCCGAATTTTCTATTGACGAAGTAGACGAGAAGTCCGACGGCCGTCAGGCCGATGCCGGCCAGCGATTCCTTCGGCCGGTAGAGCAGCCCGTAAACCAGAATGTAGATGTGGATCGCCAGGAAGGCGAGAGGGACCCACGGATACCCGATCGTCCGATAGGACCGGGGCAGGTCCGGCCGCTTTTTCCGCATGATCATCACCCCCAGCACCGTCATGAACGTGAAGAGGTTGAGGGTGAACCCGATGAAGACGATGACTTGGTCGAACGTCGAAGTCACGATATAGAAAACCGAGAGGACCCCCTGGACGATGATGGCCGTCGCCGGGATATCCTTGGCCGTCGTCTTCCCCAGCCTCCGAAAGAAGCGATAGTCCTCGCCGATGACCCGGGAGATTCGCGGCCCGGCGATGATCATCGCGCTGATGCTGGAGAGGAGAAGGAAGGCGATGATTCCGCCCATCAGCCGCCCCCCCACGCTCCCGAAAACCCGGTCGGCGAAGACGTACCCGACCTCAAGCTTCCCGGCCAGCTCCCCGATCGGGACGGTCCGGAGGAAGACGAAATTGAGGAGAACGTAGAGGGCGATGACGATCAAGGTCCCGCGGATCAGGCTCTTGGGCAGGTTCTTTTGCGGGTTCTCGATTTCGCCGGCGCAATACGCCGCAGCGTTCCAGCCGGAATAGCTGAACGTCACGAAAAACATCGAGACGGCGAAGGCCGGGCTGAGGACATCGCTCAGGGCTTTGGCGGTCGGGGCAAACGACAATCCGGCCGATTTGCCCATGGCCAAGCCCAGGGCGACGATCAGAACGATGAAGATGACCTTGAAGATCGTAATGATGTTCTGGAACCGGGCCCCGACGGTCTTGTCCAGGCTATGGACCGCCGTCACGGCCGCGACGACGGCGATGGCCGTCAGCGAGGATG
>Ga0105099_10001178_pt1 | contig 16730 bp, 14 predicted proteins | sample PPLLak3cmMay2015_2_FD_79138 | JGI IMG/M metagenome (GOLD analysis project Ga0105099, IMG submission 79138) | Freshwater sediment microbial communities from Prairie Pothole Lake near Jamestown, North Dakota, USA - PPLs Lake P8 Core (1) Depth... | ecosystem: Environmental > Aquatic > Freshwater >... | reverse complement strand
CGATGAGAAAAACTAATCGCCGTTCGGCACCCTGAATTATATTTTATTCAAGTCGCTTTGTCGTTTAATGTCAAGCCGGATAAAACGATTTTAACCTGCCGAACCGGCGATAATACGCAATGCAGGTACCGGCACAATTAAAAAGAATTGATTCCAAAGCGGCACGATGGATAGCCTCTGATGTTACCAGAGAGCTTCAGAACGAGCAAATGCGGAAAAGGTTAATGATATAGATCGGCCCATCAGTGACCGAACGACGAGATACGAAAAACGAGTCACGAGAAACCGCCATCACCTTTTATGCACCTACCGGCCACGCTTCTTTCTTCTCTTATACACCATATAAAAAATAATGGAAATTATCGCGGTAATAACCAGTAGTATCGTTTTTGTGCTTTTGGTGACATTTGAGGCAACCTCTGATACCGGACTATCCTCTTGCCGGTGATTCGCATTCTTTGACTTTCTGATATCATCCTCCCCTGTGATAGTGGTCTGTTCCCTGTGCAGTCTGCAATACCCGTCGACAAGCCCTGCCTTTATCTTGCATCGCTCGCCTGACCTGGTCAGGCCTTTGCATTGTTCATGCATGGTATCTCCCGGTTCGGTTTCCAGTATATCTATGGGTTGCAGTATTTATCGAACAAAAAATGTTTTTTTCAGATACTCTTTTTCCGTTTCGATCTGTTCCATCGTAATCTGATCCGGTATTACCGGTTCCGGGTTCTGTATTCCGGTAATTTCACACAATGCCCGGTATCGGGGCATATCTTTAAAAAGCGGCAGCGTGTTAATGATAGTCTGTTCAGCGACCTGTCTGCGGCCTGCTTTCAGGTATATAAAGCATAATCCCGCGTATGCATCAATATTGCCCTGCTTTATTATTGTAATACTCTTTTCGAAACAATGCAATGCGTCTATCGGTTTATTTAAATAATAATACGCTATTCCCACCGCGTTCAGGACTTCCGGTCTTGTTCCTGCTTTGGCCAGAGCCCGTGCGCAGATGTTTTCAAGCTCCTTTGTATCATCCAGTTCCCGAAGGAGGCGGGTTAAACGGATCCAGGCTTTGATTTCAGTCTGACGGTAATCAACACCAACCGGCAACGGTGTATGCGCCTTATCGAATATCCTTTTTAAAGTATCGGCAGCGCTGTTTTTCTCTCCCTGCTTTTCGAAAGAGACGGCAAGGCAATACAATGCATCCGTTCTTTCAGGGCAGAGATCGGCAGACCGGATAAAATGAGCGACCGCTTGATCATACGCCTCTTTCTTATTGCAAATATTTCCAAGCCCGTAATGCGCCTGGCTTGCGAGGACCTTGAATCTCTTTTCACAATCAGGCATGGCGAGGAGTTTTTCATACCACGCCAAAGCATTCTCCCGGTCATCCATGATGGTATAGGAATCGGCAATTTCGATCAGATAGAACGGATCAGCCGTTTTCCCATCGGCGTCTTTTAAAAGTATCGAAACGTTTCTTCCCGCTTTTTTCTTCATTGTCTCATAGTTGGCATATCCGTGGTGTTCGATGACGATATCGGTTGGAATCATTCGGTATCCGGCTTGTGCCGCGCTGGGCATTATCTGTTCATGAATAGGCCGCTCGAATCGGATCCTGGGGTCGTTGGGAAACATCCGCGCCTGGATAAATTCGGTGCCGGTGCCATTCGGCTTCTGGTTCCGCACGATCATGCCGACAACCTTGTCTGGTTTCTGCTGTTTCAATGCCTGTATCCCGGCTACTGATGAGTGCGGAATTCTATCATCCGCATCGAGCCACAGTATCCACGAGCCTGTTGCGTGCTCCAGGGAGATATTTCTTGCATAGGAGAAGTCGTTGCGCCAATCCGCTATAACCACCTGCGCGCCGAACTGTTTTGCCAGCGCAACGGAATCATCCTCCGATCCGGTATCAACGACGATTATTTCATCGGCGACCGGTTGAACACTTTGAAGGCAGTTTTGAAGGTTTGCCGCTTCGTTTTTAACGATCATACAAACGGATAATAGCGGAGGTGATACTGTATTCATAAAGCAGCGGGTTATTGTTTCACCAGGCAGATTCTTTTGACAAGAGCGTCAAACGCATCCAGAGAAAAGGGTTTAACGATATAGGAAATATCCGCCAGGACTTGGTCACCGGGCATCCCCCGGATGGGATCAAAAAGAAAAAGTGTATGGTCAATACAATGAGGGTAATCCATTCTCAACTGATGAATAAGCTCTTCATCCTCTTTTCCGCTGTTCTGGCAATCAATAATCATAAGGTCATAATCGGGCTGTTCATTCAGCTTGTTGAACAGACCCTGCAGATTCGTCACCTGCTCTATGTTGCTGTTTTTAAAGGTCATTTCTAAAAGATCGACAATCAGCATATGCATTTTCATCTCATTGCCGACAACAAGGATATCTATAGGCATAGTAACATCCTTTATTAAGTATCTGTTTTTCGTTTTTCATGGCAAATCAAGCATATATATGAGAATAGAGGCATGTATAACGAAAAAAGGTGTTTTATGTGCAAAACAGTATTCCTGTAACATAATATACTTAAAAATAACCCGTAAAAGGTGCAACCTTAATGTTTGGCAAAAATTTCCTTCGTGCTGCTTATTCCCGCGTCAAACGACGGATTATACTCCATGGTAATCGGAATCCTTTTTTTTAACACAACAGGTAAAAAAAATATCGATTACGACCACGAGCACGAAAAAACCTTGATGTCATCAAGAAAAGTCTGCCTATAAATAAGGCCACACCCCCTGTAAAAGCTTCCTTCAGAAGCGGAATATCAACATTTGCAACAATTTTCATGAATAGCAGTCCCTGGATAAAACTGAAAATCCCCAGTAAAATACCATGTTTCCCCCTCTACGGAGAAGATGAAACAGACCGGGCTGTAATAAAAATTTCATGTTTCAATTTCTTTTCTCTGTACTTTATTTTATATTTGATTATTCGTTAATCAATGATACCCACTTATCATAGAAAGAAAAAGTATGGAATTTGCCGAAAAATGCAAAAATGCCCTGTATGCAAGCATCATTGGCGACGCTCTCGGCGTACCGGTCGAGTCATCCACACGCCAGGAGCTCGCTTTAAGCGCCGTGAAAAACATGCTCGGTTACGGCCGTTATGACCAGCCCGAAGGAACGTGGTCCGACGACACATCGATGATACTCAGCACCATGGAGAGCCTGTGCCGGGGATATAACCTGCAGGACATGGGAAAAATATTCTGCTCATGGCTCTTTGAGGGCAAATGGACCGCATACGGATTCGTCTTTGATGCGGGGTTTACAACCGTCACCGCACTCGAAAGTATTTTCAGCGGCTCAAAAACCGTTTATACGTCGGGAGGCTCCTCGGAGGATGACAATGGCAACGGCGCGCTGATGCGCATGCTTCCGCCGGCGTTATTCTTTTCAAAAGAAAAAACCGGCGCATTCCTCGAACATATTCACGAGATATCGGCAATTACGCACGCCCATCCGCGGTCTAAAATAGGCTGCGGCATCTATTCGCTTTTTCTCCGCAGCCTTCTGGAAAGCAAAGACAAGACAGCGGCTTTGAACGCCGCCACCACAGAGGCCGGTTCCTACTACAGTGCAGACAGATTGTTTAAAAAAGAGCTGAAGCATTTTAACCGGATCATGAGTCATGATATTGTTTCTGCCGAGCGCTATAACATCTATTCTTCGGGATATGTGGTCGATACGCTGGAAGCCTCCATCTGGTGTTTCATGAACCATGACAATACAAAGGATATCCTTCTCGAAGCGGTTAATCTGGGCCTTGATACGGATACGACCGGTACCGTTGCCGGAGGGCTCGCAGGATTGGAATACGGCCTGGAAGATATACCGGGAAAATGGATAAAATCCGTTGCTAAAAAAAATGAGATCGATAAACTGATTAAAAAATTTATTAAAATAATATCCCTTGAGAGGTAGTTTATAATCATGGCACAACCTCCACAGGTCCGGGATTATGATCTTCTCATCATGGGCGAATCATACGTTGAATTCCAATGCGAAGGAGATATCGCCCTTTCAGATTCATACCTGAAAAATATCGGCGGCGGAGACGTCTATGTAGCCGTGGCAGCCGCAAAACAGGGATCCGGCGTCTCCTTTATCTCGACTATCGCGCGCGACCCCTTTCATAACTTCATCCGTGAGCGCCTCATCGAAAACGGCATCAATATCGACCATGTCACGACCTGCGACGGCTATAACGGCATCTATTTCCTCAGCGCCAGGACACCGGAAGACAGAGAGTATCTTTTCCACCGGGTCGGGAGCGCGGCTCTGAATATTACCCCGTCAATGATTTATGAGGATTTGATAAAGAACAGCAAGATTGTTTACGCATCAAGCGAACTCCAATCCGTATCCAAGGCTGCACGACACACCATATTCAAAGCTTTTACCCTGGCACACACACACGACGTGATGGTTGCCTACGATCCCAACCTGCGCCTTCAGCGCTGGTCCCTGGACGACGCAAAAGAGAGCCTCTGGAGCGTATTGCCCCTGCTTGATGTTATCCTACCCTCGGCGCCCGAGGAATCCAAAGCGCTCTTCGGCTACGAGAGGCCGCTTGATGTTGTCGGTTTTCTATGGGACCGGGGCGTTTCGATCGTCGCGGTAAAAAACGGCAAATACGGCTGCATGGTCGGCTATGACGGAAAAATTGAGGAATTTTCGATGCCTGACCTTGCAAAGCCGGTGCGCCACCTCGGGCTTATCGGCAGCGCCTTTAACGGCGGATTTCTCCACAGCATAGCCCGAGGAAACGATCCGTTCGCCGCAGCCGAGTTTGCCCTGCGTATCGCTTCCATGAAAGGCATGACGGGCAGCGGCATAGAATCCCTCCCCTCCAAAGAAGCGATATCGTAACCCATGGGAAACTGGTTGTTTCTTCTCCCTCCCGACGGCGCGGCCCGCCAGAACGCACTCTATCTATTAAACGCGTTTCAGGCGAAAACCGCTTCCCGACACCAGGTTCATGTTTTCGACTGTAAAAAATACCTTGCGGGTTTTGACAACCTGCTCAAAACCCCCGGCGGCGACATGTCCGTTGATCTGCTTAATCAGTCCCTTATCGTCCAGTCGCTGCAATATAAAACGAAGCGGTGTTTTATTCCTGCCCTGTGCCCGGTTACCCTTTTTACGCTCAACCTGTTACGAGAGCAGCAGATCACCACCATACACTGGTTCATCGAGGATTATAAACGGGCAGCATACCTGAGAGATGTGCTCCCCGGTTATTCGTGGCTGCTGGCGGTGCAAAAGGGGCCTCTGCCGGAACTCTGCAGAAGTATGAATTGTCAATTCCACTACCTGCCCACGGCTGCGTCGGATTATTGCATCAGTTTGGCGGATACGCATCGGGGTGAAAAACGGCGTGCGGATATCGCTTTTATCGGCTTTCCTTCTCCCTACCGGACAGCGCTCCTCGAATACCTGCTTTCAAACAAACTATCTCTTGTCATCGCCGGGGAGGGCTGGCATTCCTATCGGGGACCTCTGCGTGAAAGCATTGTTTCCGGCGCCTGGGTGGACGCTCCGCGCGCCGCTCAAATACTCGGCTCCGCAGCGGCAGGGTTGAACATCTCCTTCGACGATCCGTTTGCACACCCGGCGGACGCACAGATCAGCCCGCGCGTCTTTGACATTCTCGCCCTCTCCCAGGCGCTCGTAACCGAGGACGTTCCCCTGCTGCACGAAACGCTTGGCGACTGCCACTATTACACGTTTAACAGCAGGGAAAAGGCGGTTGCACAGGCAAAGAAAATAGTTGCAGAGACTGCGGACGAGCGCGTACAGAAAAAATACAGGGAAAACCGTGACGTACTGCTTCAAAAACACACGTGGGAAAAAAGGGCGGATGATATCATCGCATTATTCCCCTGACAACAGCCCTGCTGCAGCGGGAATGTGCGCTACTCCTCTTCATAAAATTCAAAAGGATACTGTATCTTGAGAACCCCGAGGCTGTCCGCCACAGGGCTGAATTTCCAGGTCTGAATCTTCGCCACAACTTCTTCCTCGAACTCCCTGTCCCCCATATTCGAGTTGACGACCTTTACGGAATTTAACGCGCCGGCGGGCTCGATAGTCATCTCCACGACCATTTTTCCCGACAGTTTGACGCCTTTTCTCAACCGCTTATTATAAATATATTTGAGCTGCTCTCCGTTGCCGTCGATGGTCTTTTTTAAAAACGTCGGCTTTCTGAAAGGGTTGTCTGCCAGGGCTATTTTCCTTTCCAGTTCGCGGATCTCGACCTCGCTTTTCACACCGGCCCTGATAATTTTCTCCATCTCCTTCTTAATGGCAGCCTGGCGCTCCTTCGCGCCCGTCAGATCGAGATCGCCGATGCTGTCGATTAAATTCATGATATTTGCGTCCACCGCTTCCGTTTTCGCCTTGTCTTTTTCACCGGCACCCAGCTCGACCTTGATGGTGCTGGTCGACATCATGTTCTTAAACTTGCCCATTTTGCTGATAAAGCTATCGTCCTGATAGGCTGCAAGCTGTTTACGGGCCTCCTCGGCCATTTTCTTTTTATAATCGTAAAAATCACCCAGCATCAGCATGCGCCGGTTCGCCTCGCGTCCCCATTTTTTCGTCGTGTCGTTTTTTATCGTCTGGCGGTACTCATCGACCGCCTCTTCGGTCTCGCCGAGCTCCTCGTGCGACCGGCCTTTGAAATATTTGGCTTCCGCAATAAGGGTACCGGTCGAATTACTTTGCAGAAAAAGAGAAAAGAATTTTATGGCGTTTCTGTAATCCATGACCAGATAGTACTGTTTTGCCTTGTCGAAGTTTGTCAGGGTGGTGGTCCGCACCTCCTCCCGTTTTATCTCCATTTTATCCAAAAAATCCAGCAGCTTCCACGAGAGTATGCCGGCTTCGGTATTCGGATACATATTGATAACGCTCTCATACAGCTCTTTTGCCTTTTTATAATCGCTTATCATAGAGTAACAGAACGCTTTATGTATCAGAACCGCGGACCGCACATCCCCGCTGATATCAGACATACCGAGCACATTTTCATATATCTTTATCGCCTCACCGTATTTGCGGTTACGCTCCCAGAAATAACCGATTTCCAGCACACTGATGATTTTATCCTCTTCGCGGGTATTAATAACCTCCTTGCCCAGAACAAAGCGGATCGAATTGAGAAATACTCTCACCGGCACAAGGTATTTCTTCTTTTTCGCCATCTCCGTTTTTTCTTTCGCGAACTGATCACCGGAAAGCAAGGCCTGGATCCGCGCTTCAAGCTCGTAATTCTCCTCGCTCTCTTCGCCGGATTCCATTCTTCTCTTGATGAGTTCGTATTTTGAAACAATCCCGATTGCGTTGGAAGCGTCCTGATTGAAAGCGGCCTTTCCGAGCAGGTAGTGGACCTCTTCAAAACGGATATCAATAAGCCCCATGTTGAAGAGAAGGGTTATTATAAGAAAAACAAGGGCCATAAAAAGATGTATACCGGTTTTCATACGATTCACCCCTGAAGGATCAGCCTCTCCTGTTTCCAGTTTCGTCCGGTGAAGCACCGACGGCGCCCGTTCTCCTGTCGATGGCATAACATGATCCATCGATACTCTTGACGTATTTTTTGACTTCCGCGGCGATCTGAATCATTTCGGCGTGCCTCCGGAAGGGGCGTGTCTTATTGGTAACCACCGCTATCGAAATACTGATGAGGGGAAAACGCTGCCGCTGCCCCTGGCGATTGACTGACTCGATAAATCCGTTGCGCGCGTCGATGCTGTTGTAGAATTGATAGATACCGCGGTCAAAGGTGGTGATAAACGCCTTGGCAAAAAGCTCCCAGTACTCATAGGGTGTCACGACGACAAAATCGTCGCCGCCCTCGTGACCGACAAAGACGTCCTTCATATCCTTGCGCTGACCCACCGAGGTGAGGCAATCACGGGTATAGAGAATCGCTTCGTCGCCCTTGGTAAAACCATATTTATCATTGTACGATTTAAAATTATCCAGGTCGCAATACAGAACACAGATGATATTGCCCCGCGCCAGACACTCGTCGATATACCGCGCTATGGTGACATTGCCCGGCAGGCCGGTCAGCGGGTTGGCGCCTTTCGCCTCGTCGCGCATTCTCTGGAAAGCAACGCTCATTTCGTTGAATGACGAGGCAAGCAGCCCGATCTCATCCTGCCTGACAATGGGGACCCTGATATCGAGGATGCCCTTCGAAATGGATTGCGTCGCGCTGATAAGCATGCGCAGGGGGCGTATCAGCATCCTGAAAATAACAAACGCAAAAAGCACATGCAGAACGATGATGAGCGCCGCAATCAGAATGCACTGGCGGTACAAATAACCCATCTGCTTGTTGATATCCTTCATTTCAAGCACTATCGCCGCAATACCGTTCTGTTCCGTTTTGAAGTTGAAGGGAATATACAATTCTATCTTTCTGCTCTCCTTATGAACCTTATGGCAGAAAAGCTTGTCTTCGAAGCTCTGCTTGGTAATGGCCGTATTAATCATTTTAAGCTCTTCAACCGTCGCCTCTTTCTTGCCGACCTGTTTATTATCCGCGACCGAAACAAAAACCGCGCCGTTTTCATTAAAAATGGTAATATCGCGGATATTCAGCGACGAGCTCTCTTTGAGAATCTTGTTGATATTCACCGCGCTCATATCTCCGCTGTTCTGTACGATATTATCAATCCTGTATTTGAGGCTCGACCCTTTATGCAGGCTGTTGAGAATCGCATTTTCCATGATCAGTCCGGTCTGATTCTCCCAGACCATGATATTGAAAATGGTTACATTCAATATGGTAACAAACACGTATAACAGCGCTGTTTTAAAAACGATTGATTTTGTATTAATGAACATACATCTCCATAATGAAAATATTCTGTCTTTTTTCGTGTGACGACGATTGAAATAGTTCCAAATTACTGTAACGGACCCTATTCAATAAAAATAAATAAAATACTGCAACAAGGTGCTCATTACGTTACTCTTTATTTATTCCATACTCATTTAATTTATTGCGGAGGGTCCTGATTGAAATACCCAGCATCTCGGCAGCGCGGGTCCGGTTCTGATTGCAGAATTCAAGAGTCCTCAAAATAAGCTTTTTTTCTGCATCCGCCACCGTCATGCCGGGATTTAACCCTTCATCCTTTTTATCCGCCGGGGATCTGAAATCAAACATATCGGCATTTATTTTCCCGCTCTTTGTCAGAACCACCGCTCTCTCGATAGCATTTTCAAGCTCCCGTATGTTGCCCGGCCACGTATATGATTTCAATTTTTTAAGAGCCGTCTCTTCTATCTCGGAGACGCTGAATCCATTTTCATTGTTGTACTTTTTGACAAAGTACTCCGCCAGAGTGGCGATGTCGTCCATCCGTTCACGCAGCGGCGGTAAATGAATATGAAACACATTGAGACGGTAAAAAAGATCCTCGCGGAACGTGTTGTTCCGCACGTTTTCTTCAAGAATCTTGTTTGTCGTCGCCACAATTCTCACATCAACCTCTATAGGCATGTCACCGCCGACTTTATTTATTTCCCGCTCCTGGATGGCGCGCAGGAGTTTCGCCTGCACGTTAATCGACATCTCCCCGATCTCGTCCAGAAGCAGGGTACCCCCGGAAGCGAGCTCGAATTTGCCGGCCTTGGTCTTTATAGCGCCGGTAAAAGCCCCCTTCTCGTGGCCGAAAAGCTCGGATTCGATCAGGCCGTCCGGAAGCGCCGCGCAATTGACCTTTATAAATGGACCATCCTGCCGTTTGCTTAAATAGTGAACCGAATGGGCAATGAGCTCCTTTCCGGTTCCCGACTCCCCCGAAATCAGTATGCTCGACCTGCTCTGGGCGATTTTATTAACCAGTTCCCGGACGCCTTCTATCGCGGGTGTTTTGCCGATGTACTGCCAGTTGCTGTGCAGAACCTTCTTCAGGCGGATGTTCTCATGCAGCAGGGAGCCGTGCTGCAGCGCCCGGTCAATTGAAAACTCGAGTTTTTCGAGCAGGTCCGGCCCTTTTTCAATAAAATCATACGCTCCCTTTTTCATGGCATCAACCGCCAGAGGCACGTCGCCAAAGGCGGTCATAAGCATAAACGTCACCGTCGGATCCGCCTTTTTAATTTTATCGAGCAGCTCTATCCCCGTCATCGAGGGCATCTTGATGTCCGAAATAACCAGATCAAAAAAACCGCTTCTGAAAGCGTTCAGGGCCTCCGGACCATTGGCGCACATGACCGGTTCATAGCCTTTTCGCCGTAAAACCTCCGCGAGTGAATTACGCATGTAAATATCATCCTCAACCACCATGATATTTTTTCTGTCGTCTGCCAATGCTCACCTCTTTTCCTTGATACAAGCCGGCTATGAACCATCATCCAAAAGGCCTCGCCGCGATACTCAGGGATGCCTGTTACCGCATGGTTCTAAACATGCGGTAAAAACACCTGAACGGTCGTTCCTTCATTTACTTTACTCGTGACATTCAGGTGCCCGGAATGATGATCGACGAATTTTTTGACGATTGCAAGGCCAAGCCCGGTCCCGTTTTCCTTCGTGGTGTAAAAAGGGTCAAATATCTTGTGCAGGGACTCTTTTTCTATTCCCTTCCCGGTATCGGCAATGGCGAAACAGGCAAACCCTTTATCCGCGGCCTTCGGTTTTTCACAGGAAACAGTCAATGCTCCGCCATCCGGCATCGCCTGTACCGCATTCAGGCAGAGGTTAATAACCAGCTGCTGCAGTTTTTCCGGGTCGGCAAGCACCTGAATCGGGTCTTGTTCGTTCAATTCCTTTTTAATCGTGATGACGCTTCCCGCCCGTTCCGCCTCAATATCAATAAAATTGACCGTTTCATTCAGAATTTCCTGCAACACAACCTTCCTGAACTGGGATTTTATGGGACGGCTGTATACAAGCAGGTTTGAAACAATGCGGTTAAGCCGTGACAGCGCGTTGATTATTTTGCTCAACGTCCCCCGCCGCGCGTCATTTTTATCAAATTCGCGGTCCAGCAGGCTGGCCCACACGCCCATGGCGCCCAGAGGATTGCGGATCTCGTGTACCACGGTTGCGGCCATCTCGCCAAGCGCGGCCATGGTTCTGTTCCGCTGCATCTGTTCTTCCAGCTCTTTGATTTTTGATATGTCGTTGAAAATTTCCACCGCTCCCAGGCGGCGGCCTTTCTGATCCTTCAGCAGGGCGCTTTGAAAGGAAACGTCGATCGGGTGGCCGTCTTTGCGCCACATCACTTTCTCGTCACGCATGTACCCCTTGCCGGAATCCAGAACGCTCATCACATTTTTCTCGGAAAGCGGGGAGTCCCTGAAAACCTCCTGATACTGTTTTCCCAGCACTAATGACTGATCATACCCGGTAATTTCGGACGCCGCCCGGTTAAACTGGTTGATTGTTCCGACGTTGTCCACGCTGATAACGCCGTTGTTCATGCTCTCCAGGATGCTGTTAAGGTACGTCTGCATCTCCTCCTGCTTGAGAAGGCTCTCTTCGAGCTCACGGTTTTTTCTGTCAAGCTCAAGGTTGATTTTTTTAAAATCATCCTGCATGGCGCCATACGCACGGCTGAGTTTCTCCGATCGCACCTGAAAATCATTAAAAGCATTCTGGAGCTGCTCGTAGATCGTATCCGGAACTGCGCTTTTATTTTTTTTCATGGTTTGGCGGTATTCCCTGCCGCAGAAATATTGTGTTCAAGATAGGTCTTCAACTGCTCCTCTGCTTCAAGGAACTCCCTGATGACCTCCTCTGCCTCGGCAAGAACCGAATCAAGCTTCAGACGGCCTCCGGTTTCCGGCACCAGCTCTTTTTCCTTCTGCCATAGTTCACGGCTCCCTTTAACCTGTTCACGCTCTGCTTCAATACTGCGCACCAGTTTCTGCTTTTCTTCGAACAGCCGCATCACCGAAGAATAATCACCCCGTGAAACAGCCACCTGGCCGATGATTTTCTGAACAACAATCTCAAGCTTCCTGTACAGCTCGATTTGACTGGTATATGACCGGATAAGTTCATCGATCAAATTCGAATAGTCCATGGTTTCAATCCGTGTTATTTGAGTACGGCCCGGTATTCATATTCCCAGACGGCGTCTTCCAGCTTCCATTCCGCCTGTCTGGCCCAGTAATCGTCCGGATAGGCTTTTATCAGCTCTTTGAATTCCACAATCGCCTTGTCGTACTTTTTCGTGTTCTTATAAATGCTTGCGATCTGAAATAGTCCCCAGGGGGTATCCTGATATGCAGGATATTTCCTCGTCACCTTCTGGTAGTAATCCAGCGCTTTGGCGTAATCCTTCTCCTGATAATAATGATCGGCGATACGGTAATACGAATCGGGTATGCGCTCAAAAACGGCGCTCTTCTCTCCAACCATGATTGCCTTCTGAAACGCCTCGATGGCCCGCGCCGAATTTCCGATTTTTTTGTAGGCATTACCCAGTTTATATAATGCATACACGCCATCCACCGGCGACTTTGGAGACTCCGCAGCAGCGGTAAAGGCATCCACAGCTTTTTTATCCTGCATAAGGTCGGTATAGGCATCACCGAGCTTTTCATACGCTTTGCCATACCAGGCGTGGCCTTTATGTTCCTGAATAAATTTCCTGAAAAGTTTTTCCGCCTGCTCCGGCTCGTGCCGCTCATAATAGGAGAGCGCCTTTAAAAAAAGGCTCTGCGCAGCCAGCGGATGCGAATGGTGCCGTTCTGAAACCTGTTGAAACTTGCTTTCAGCCGCACTGTAATTTTTCAGTTTCATATACGAGACGCCGATATCATATACACACCGCGCAGCCACATCGCCGCTCGGATAAGAGATCAGAACCTTTTTAAAATTTTCAATCGCCTCGTCAAACTGTGCATCCTTGAATGATTTTACTCCCGCAAGCATTGCCTGGCCGGGTTCCGTGAGTGTGTCGACAATGCTTAAATATAACAGCGAGTCGATTCTGACTTCCAGAGGAGTAAACGCGGCCTCTTCGGGGACTTTACTGATCTCACGATGCATATCCTCCCTGCCTATCGCTTGAATGTCCACCTTCAGTGTATCCTCATGCATCGCGTTATATGCGGCCGTATACCGCTCTATCAGGCTCTGCGCCTCACGCTTGCCCGGCTCATAATCGGTTTTTGCACTGTAGGCGCTTAACTGGGCTATCGCTTCCTTGTACTGTTTCTCTTCACCGTAAATCTTTCCCAGATAGAAATGCGCGTTATACCCGAGATCGGGATAGGCCAGGGCCTTCTCAAAATTTATCTTTGCCATCTGGTTCTGACCGTTCCTGCGGCGTATCAGCGCGGCATAATAGAAGGCCCCTGCGTGTTCCGGCTGCATTTTCAGCGTATTCCGCAGATGCAACAGCGCCTGTTCATACAACTGCGTATTCTGCGAAGAAACCGCTTCGCCGTATGCGCTCACGCCCAGAAGAAACTCTTTTTCCGCAGCCGGGTTATCTCTGGCGACAGCTTTTCCCGTGCGCCTGGTTGTCTTAACAAGCGCAAGTTCGACGTCGGCAGCGGCTTTTTTTGCGCCGGTGACGGCGTTCTCTTTTTGGGACTTCGCCGGTTCGGATGCTTTGGCTTCTCCCGCCTTGTCTTCCCTGCCGCCGTATTTTACCAGCGTGACTAATCGTTCTATCTGAAATTGAATACTGTCGCGCTCCTCGGGATCGCAGACCTGGTGATACTCCTGCAATTCCTTGATGGCGTTCTGGTATTGTCCGTCCTTTGCATACAACGACGATAACAGCTTCTGCGCCTTGCCCCAGCCCGGATTGTAGGTTATCGCCTTTTTCAGGTTAAATATCGCGAGGCGGTACTGGCCCTGATACTCCCGTATTTCGGCAAGATGCATGTAGGTGTTGTAGTTGTCGGGGTATGCGGCAAGCACTTTCCTGAACTCCTCTATGGCAAGCTCCAGTTTTTTTTCGTTTTTATATTTCACCCCGAGACGATAATGGACATAATCGCTTGTTTCCCCTGCACACAAGACCCTGAAAGGAGTTACGATACAGAATATCATGACAAAACAAACCACCATTACAAGACTTTTTTCACGGTTCATCGTTCGCTCCGGTTATCAGAATTCTTTACCTGTTAAACTCATAACCTGTTGTTACGTGTTATGGTAATACTATTATACTATTAATATAAAAAATATTATAGAAAAAAAGAAGTTTCGAGGAGTGATGAAAAATCTTTTCAGACGTTGAATGAGAACCGTGCAAGTGCCGCGCAGTTCCCCACAACGACGTTTTATTGCCGGTTGATGATTATTTTGTTTTCCTGAGCCTGAATAATAACGTTAACCAGTCTTTCCTTGATAATTTTTTCAGCCAGGCCGAATCGGAAAATCGTATTCGGAAAAAGGGATTTTACGGTAACAACCGGGTTGGGAGCATCCTGAATCTTCTTATCCAATTCCCCGATTTTATTCTGCAGATCAGTCAACTGTACCCTGATTTTACGCACCTTCTCCTTTACGGCGCCGATTTCCGCCACATTCGCTTCCGTAAGCTTTCCCTGCGCATCCATACCGTCTCTTACGGTAGCAAAAATTAAATCCTTATCCGCCTGAAATGCAGTGTTCAGCTCCTTGTATTTATTCAGAAACAGCTCTTTTTGCTGCAGCAGGATGAACGTGCTGCTGATTTTTATCACGGTACGCGTCTCCGCCGTTGACCCTATCGTATCCGCAGTAACCCCGTGCGAGGATTCTATTTCGCCCCCGATGATAGTCTTTGCCTCTAAGCGCTCCTGGGTCTTTATGAACGAGTGTAAAATAGTGTCATGAACCAGAATCGATTTGCCTGCTTTAACCGAAAAATTCTCGATATGGTGAATTTTCAGCGTTCCGCCACATACAAGCCTGCCCTTGCCTGCGCCCACCGCTCCGCCGATTATTTCCATGTTTCCGGAACTGGTAACGTCCGACTCTTCAACATTGCCGCCGACATACAGATTTCCATCAGCCTGTATGCTGAATCCGGCCCGGATCATACCGTTGACCTTCAAATCGCCGGAAAAAGAAATGTTGCCCGTTGAATAATCAATATCGCCGGTAATGACCTTGGTTGTTCTTACTTCAATGTCTCCTTTGGCGGTTATTTTTACCGCGCCATCTATTGCTGCGATAAGCAGGTTCGGGTCCTGGCCGGCTATTTCAGTGCCGTCATTTACCCGCAAAGCAACATCCAGCGGAGCCGGAGAAACAATACTTTTACCGAAAACGGTAATTCCATCCTTCCCCGCCACCGGCGGGATGCGCCGCATCAGCGCGTCTCCCTTCTTAACGTTGATAACCTTCTTCAGCTCTTTATGATCAACCCGCCCGTCCGCCAGTTCTTTGGGCTTGCCCACACCCGTGACATCAACGAGTAATTCAAGCCGCCCGTCAACCCCCCGCTCCGGGCTTTTTCCTTCGGCAACCAGGACTTTTTTATTGCACGCTTTTTCCGACACCATACACGCAAGCGCGTTCTCGTTGATGCCAAACACAACACCCTGATCATACAGAGCCTGTTTCAGCGCATCAACGCTCGGATAAAAATCCTTCTCGTCCTCAGGCACAGACACATATGCCTTGAGATTGTCGCCCGTGCTATATACGGATATTCCGCTCACACAACAACTCCCTTATACGGCCAGTGCACTGATCAGCATTTCGCTTCCCAGGCCTATTTCATTCCAAGAAAGGCATTTTTTGCCAGATAATTGCCTATATACTCTTTTACCGCACTATCAAGAGACATACAGGTATAGTCACAGCCCGCATCCCTTATTTTATTCATATTCGCGCAGGTATAGTACTGATACCTGTCCTTCAGCTGGTCAGGCATGGGGATATACTCAATAACCGCCTTTTTACCCGCAGCCCCGAACATTGCAGACGCAACGTCGTTCCAGGAGCTCGCAATGCCCGTCCCCACATTATATATGCCGTTCTTATCCTGATGGTCAAAAAAATACAACGTCATTTCCACCGCATCCTTGACATAGATAAAATCACGCTTCTGCTCGCCGTCCTTAACGTCGCTGCGATACGACTTGAAAAGCGTCATGGCGCCTTTATCGCGGATATCGGGATATTTCTTGAGTATGACGCTTCTCATCTCCTCCTTATGGTACTCGTTGGGTCCGAACACGTTGAAATACTTCAATCCGGCAATATGAGAAAACCACCCCTTGTTTTTTGCCAAAAGGTCGAACCGGTGCTTGGATACCGCATACGGATTAAGGGGCTGCAGCGTATGAAGCTCGTCTTCAGTATCGCTGTAACCGTGCTCCCCGTTCCCATACGTGGCTGCGCTCGACGCATATATGAACCTGGTCCTGCGGTGATCTGCACACCATTGTGCAAGCCTTGCCGTATAGTTGTAATTGTTTGCGGTAAGATACTCCTCGTCGGTTTCAAGAGTCGATGAACAGGCACCCATATGCAGAATCGCCGTAATTGTATTGTGGAATTTCCCCGACTCCAGCATCTCGACAAATTTATTTTTATCGATACAATCAGCATACCGGAGCGGCGCCAGATTCTTCCATTTGGACGATTTATCAATGGTTTCTACAATAACAATATCTTTTTCGCCTCGCTGATTCAAGCGCCAAACTATGGCGCTGCCGATAAATCCGGCGCCGCCGGTTACTACGATCAATGCAAGCCTCCCTTAT
>Ga0105099_10001177_pt1 | contig 16741 bp, 4 predicted proteins | sample PPLLak3cmMay2015_2_FD_79138 | JGI IMG/M metagenome (GOLD analysis project Ga0105099, IMG submission 79138) | Freshwater sediment microbial communities from Prairie Pothole Lake near Jamestown, North Dakota, USA - PPLs Lake P8 Core (1) Depth... | ecosystem: Environmental > Aquatic > Freshwater >... | reverse complement strand
GTGGAATGGAGAAATTACGGAGATGTATTTTTTTTAAATAAGAAAAAAAGAGTGCGGGAATATCCTATCGGTGAAAATTCAGGCTAATATAGATACTTTTCTATCTCGCGCTTCCTCCTGAACCGTAATCGCCGCATCAGTTCCTCCTTGGGATGATATGCCGCTCTTTTTTCCTGATGCTTTACTATCGTTTAGAAATCCCTTCTTGGAAAGATGGGTTCACGGAACGGATACACTCTTTATACCTTTTATGACAATTTTATTGTCGTTATACAGCGCATAGGCACCGTCCCTAAATATAGTCAGCAGTAATTCCATTAGGATACGTCATACTTTCAAGCACCCTGCCGTTGCCCAGCCAGTTTCCTACCTGATCGTACTGGAACTGCTCCAAGGGTTTGGGTGGAGTTGGGTGGGTTGCTTGGATAATCTGATATAATAGCAATAAAAACAGTCACAAATATCATCGATTTATCTGAATTTTGTTAATTAACCGATCGTATAAGTCTTTCCTTGAATGCATAATTCCTATACCGCAAATTCTTAAGTTCTCGGAAGGTATAACCCATGTTTCGTATATCAATCGCATATTTGTTGCTTTACTTTTAGACAAATGTAAAATACCAAAAGCTTCTTTGTTACCTATTTGTCGAACAAAATATCCAGCTGTTTCAATTGTATCCAACCCAATATTCTTTATTCCTTCAAGCTTTTTTAATCCTTCTTTACCAAATCTGTCGTCTTTTATGGTTACGATTCCATAAATTTTGTTTCTAAATGGAGGTACGCAAGTTATTTCGTACATTTGATTGTTCACCCTATACACCCACCATCGCAACGGCAATTTTAAGCTCAAATTATTAATATGTATCTCATCGTCATGTGTGAGATGCCATTTTATTGTAAAAAACCAGCCAGCAAAGTTAAAAGTGTTAATAAAAATAAAAACTAATAAACCTAAAGTTATCCCTATAATAATTGATTTTTTTTTAGTTAACATATTTAGCCTAAAATCATTCACAAGGATCTTTTTCATTTTTTGATGCCCCTATTTTGTCCATTAGGTTGTATGCACCATGAGTCAATTGATTTATTAATTTCTTTATAGCATCAGTTTTACTTGTTGGAATTGGAATTCCTGTTCCAACAGGATCCTTAAAAGAATTTGGTAATTTCGTTGCGGTTTCTGCCGCCTTCTCATATGTATCCACCCAATTTTCTATATAAGGTTTATAAAATTCCTCAATTCCTTGTTCTGTAACAATTAATTCAGGATTAGTTGCTTCCAACTGATTAAACTTCTCAACGGCTTGTACCCTTATATCTAATTGATCCGAAAAACCTTTTATAGCAAAGTAAGTAGTAATTGCCGTTGAAACAATTACGACAACGACGATTACAGTAACAGGTTCTATTAGGCCATATGGATCTGTATAATTAGCGGTATTGTTTCTTGCATACCTGAATAGGTTCAATCCACCTACTATTCCTATCGGATCCTCACAAATAAATCTCCCCAATTGCGGACTGTAGTACCTGGCACGATAATAATAATTCCCCGTTTCCTTATCATATTCTCTAGACGTGTAAGTAAAAGGATTCTCAATGCTTTCTCCGGTTTCCTCGACTATCTCCCCGAATACAGAATACTTATATTCATGCACCACATTTCCAGAATTATCGGTTAAAGCAGTCACGCTCCCCAGCCCGTCTTTCACGTAATAATAGCTATTATCGTTTCGGGTCATCATCAATGTATTGTCGATTCCCGGCCCAAAGGTATAGTTTGCTGTGATTTCGCCGATAGAATTCATTTCAACGATCATATCATATCCGTCGTATCGATACTCGGTGCTCACACCATTTACCTCTTTGCGCATCCTTCTACCCAGAGCATCATAGGCATACCTCACAACCATCCCCGGTTTTCTAACCTCGGTAAGCTTGCTCTCGATATCCCATACGAAGTATGTAGTATCGCTTGTACCTTTATTTATCTTCTCGGTCAGATTCCCGTCAGCATCGTAATAATACAAACAACTATCATCTTCGGTCAACTGATTTAATTCATTATGCACCCGTCCATTACCCAGCCAGTTTCCCACCTGATCATACTGGAACTGCTCGAGCGGTCTTGGCGGGGTGGGGTGAGAAGCTTGGATAATCTGATACAGGGGATCATAAGAGTAGTCATGCGTGCCGTCGTTATCGGTCATGCTGGTGCGCATACTGTTTTTATCATAAGAATAATCATACGATAGAACGGAGCCTGCTCCGTTTCTGTAGCCCAAGCCTGTCAGGTTCCCGTTATCATCAAACGTATAATCAGCAGTAATTCCATTGGGATACGTCATACTTTCAAGCTGCCCTCGGTCGTATTGGTAAGAAAATTCCTTGCCTTCGGGTGAAATTATCTTATCCAGCCTCCCTTTAATTGCAGAGTAGGGTGTTGTGCGATACACCCACATTGTTCACTCAACTGCATTTCACTCTGCGACGATTGGTGGACGTGACGGACTGACTTATCTATAATGTTATGACGATTTCGGCTCTCCAATACTTGCCCTGAGCCTGTCGATGGGGACAGGTTTATTGCGGCAAAGTACGATAAAATGCCGGAAATCGTTCAATATAATTTGTTAAAAGGTATGATGAAATTTAGTAAAATCACAACGAATCGGAAGTTATGCAGCTTCCTCCAATTAATTGTTTTTCCATATTGATAACAAAGTATGCTTCGTTGTTGATTTCAACATTTTTAACAATCTCACTACCGTCAATAGCTACAATTTTCATTGTATGTTTGCCGATTGGTAACAACAGTCTGGCTCTAGCGGCTCTATAACCTTTTGGAAGATCACAGAATTCTCCGGTCGATACAAACTCTTCAAGTACTCCTATACGAAAATTATCGAAATATACAACGGCACCAATAGAGTGTTCATCACCAGTAAAAGAACCATAAAACTTAATATTACTGCTATTGCATACTAATAAGAACATACAAACAACTATATAGTTTAAACAACATATTTTTTTATTCATAAAATCCTCTATACATTATTTACAAGGGTCGTATGGGTCAAGAATAAACAATTTATTCTCTTTTAAAAGTTCATCTGCTGTCTTGCCACTCAATATTCCTTGAAGGTTATTGTGCATATCCATGAAAAATTCATCAAGAAATAGTTTTTTACTACCAATCTGCCTCTGTAAGTTATCCAATTCATGTCCAAATCCAGCAGTAAAAGAGGTCCCGGGACCGAATTTTTCGGCAACAAGTCTGCTCCACTCTGCATGTTTCCATGCATCAGCTTGATCATTCCAATAATTCATACCAGGATACTGATCTGCTGGCCATTTTATACCTACTTGAGTTTCTATGTAATCTTGTAAATAAGTAATCTGCTCACTATGGAAGTAAGCATTTCCCGCTGAACCGCCAAGATATGCTGATCCAGCCCAAATTGCAAGAGCTATTAACCAAGGGAATTCACCTTGAGGATCAATAAAATTAATTGAATTGTTTCTGACGTAACCATATAGATTTGGCTCGCCCTGGCGCCTTACATAATCTTCGCTTAAAAACCTCCCTATCCCACCATCATAATACCTAGCGCGGTAATAATAATTCCCCGTTTCAGTATCATATTCTCTAGCAGTATACGTAAAAGGGTTTTCTATAGAATCAGCAGTCTGTTCTACTATCTCCCCAAATACCGAGTACCTATACTCCTGAAGCACATTTCCAGATTCACTGGTAATTGCTGACACACTCCCCAACCCGTCTTTAACATAATAATAGCTGTTGCCATTTCTTGTCATCAATAGCGGATTATCGATTCCAGGGCCGAAGGTATAGCTCGCGGTTATCACGTCGTTTTCGTCCATTTCCATGATAAGGTCTTGGCCGTCATAACGCATCTCTTTTACCACGCCATTAACGGTTTTACGTACTCTTCTTCCCAGCGGGTCATAGGCATATCTCGCTATCATGCCCGGTTTTCTCACTTCGGCAAGCTTGTTTTCGATGTCCCATATAAAATAGGTAGTGTCGCCAGTGCTCTTGCTTATCTTCTCTGTCATGTTGCCGTCGGCATCGTAATTATACCAACAACTATCATCTTCGGTCAACTGGTTAAGTTCATTGTGAACTCTGTCGTTGCCCAGCCGGTTGCCGACCTGGTCATACTGGAATTGCTCCAGCGGATTTTGTACCGTTGGGTGGGTGGCACTTATCACTTGGTACAACTGGTCATAACCATAAGCATGCACACCATCATTATCTATCATTGTATCCCGCATACTGTTCTTATCGTATGTATAATTATATGATCGCACAGAGCTTGCTCCGTTTCTGTAATCCAATCCGGTCAGGTTGCCATTATCGTCAAACGTGTAATTCGCAGTAATTCCATTGGTATACATCATACTTTCAAGCTGTCCCCTGTCGTATTGATACGAAAACTCCTTACCTTCAGGTGATATGATCTTATCCAGTCTCCCTGTAATTGTATCATAAAGGTATGTTGTTGTGCCAGCAGGACTTGTCATGCTTGTAACGCGGTCCAGTTTATCGTAGGTATAAACCGGGTCGCCATTAGCGCATTTATTATTTGAGCCGGCATTTGTATCAGCAAAAGCAAAGCGTTCCTGTGCCGGTTTAAATCTGGAGACAAAACCAGCGCCAGTATTATAATCTGAAATAGAGGCAGAGGCAAGCTGGACAGCGTCCGGTTTTTTAATATTTGTATTGAGCGAAAGATTCTCTTTGTCTTTTTTGCTGTTTTTTGCCTGCTCTTTTCTGAATGCCCTTTCCTGTTTTCTCTTTTCTTTCTCTATTTTCCTTAAGGCCATTTTTTCTTTCAGGGCAAATATGTTATTAAAAAGTGTCTTGATTCCGGTTGGCGCTCTTTTTTTATGAAGTGCTGTTTTCTTGTTGAGCTTTAGAGCTGTGCCTGAATTATTTATTTCATTCTTTTGCGCATACCGCAAGTCAGAATCCTTGTTTATAGCACTACCCGTTTGTATACCATGCAAAGGATCGGAAAATTTACCGTAATCAATGATAATTTCATCGTAAATAACGGGATCTCCAGAGTATCCTTTGGCGCCGCTTTTTATTGTTAATGTATCAAGGTTAATAATGCCCTGGAAGCCATAACCAGTGTTTGTATAATCTAAAAGATTTCTGCCCCCTGTTGTATCGACGATAATAGTAGTGCTGTCGTTCCAGATTATTTTGAATTGTGTATTAGTGTCATTAATCACACCAGGATTGACGTTAACGGTTAATCCTTTCAGGCCTGGCAATGAATCATGATATACCGTGAAATGACATGTGTCGCAAACAATTGTATTTGCGGTAATTGAATCAATAATACCCGTGCCTATAGAGGTGATATAAGTTGAACTGTCGGGCGAATAAATCCCTCCATTACCCCAACCAGTAGATCCTAGAAAAAGATTACCATGCCTGTTTGTACTATCTTTCAGAAATAATGTACCAACTCCAGCAGAATCGCTTCCACTATATGCATGCAAATTTAGAGCATAAATAGTAGAATTAGGTATTCGATTAGAACAGTAGATGCCTATTCTTCCACCACCACCACCATTAGTATTATCCCAATCGTATGCGCCATCAGCACTAATAAATCCAATATACGCTCCCCACCCATCATAATCAGTTGGCTTAATTTCGTTTGCAGTTATCCAGATACTGCCGCCTGCTCCTCGTCTAGTCTTGTCGTCACCCGAACCTAGCCCTCCATTAGCAATTATATATCCTTTATTTTCTAAAACATCGGTAACTATGCGAATAACTCCGCCACCGTTGTTTATTGAATCCATTCCGGGGAACCCACCGCCAGCACCCGGTAAAAATGGTTCAAGAAAATTGTCATACATATTGCAAGAAAAGCCGGTGCCTTTACCTCCATGACTCCCGCCGGACAGAGAATCTGTAGAAGCTATTTCGCCATTATAAGTGTATCCAGCAGGGTAGCCTTTTCCGGTAACGTCTATTTTACCGTATCCTGTTACGCGGATAATATTCTGGCAAATGACATTAAGACGTGAAACCTTATCCAAGGTAGTTTCTTTGCATGTTAATGTCCCTTTTATTATATCTATTGTGTCTGAAATCAGAGTATCTGTAGTTGTTACAATGCCGGAATATTCAGGAAACAAGGTATCTCCAATTATTAGATGGTGCACATCAGCTTGTTCGTCAAACTGCGCTTCGCCATTTACTTTTAAATAATCTGCATCAACATTGCCTTTGAAAATTACTTTTGTTCCTTCTCCGATAGTCATAGAAGATATTTTATATGCCGTATCGCTTTTTTCAAAGTATACATTTCCATTATTGTTTAAAAATAAGCTGTCATGCGAAAAAGACTCGACATCTGCAATATATACGCTGCCGTCGCCGGAATTATACCCTCCTGCTGCTGAAGTGTTTTTTAATATAGAGTCGCTTAATTCAGAACAATACAAAGCAATTCTTCCGCCGCCGCCCCCGCTTTTAGGTGACCACCAGCCACCATACCCCATAGATCCACCCTTTGCCTCAATTCTGCCATTCCCAACAATTTTATCGGCACTTATCCAAATACTTCCCCCGGCACCGTTACCCCAATTATCATAATCGCCCCGATATTCTGCATTCGCTAATATTGCTCCATTATTATTCAAGATATTTGTAATTATTCTAATTATTCCGCCTCCAGCGGTACCAGGGGTACCGCCGCCGGAACCCGATAAAATTGGTTCACGGTAGTCACCATAAATCGGACCAGATAATCCGGACCCTTTACCGCCATGACTTCCTCCCGCATATTCACCTTGCAATTCCACATTGCCGTTAATAACTATATACCCGTCAGGATAGCCTTTCTCACCAACATCAATATATCCATTATGGCCAATATTAATGGTATCAGCAATAAGAAATAGCCTATTCTCAACAATTCCATTTGAATCTATAGTGGTTTCATGATGAGTTAGACAACCATCAAAAATACTGATTGAACGCACTTTTAATGTATCCGAAGCAATGAAGTAACAATAATCTTCTAACGTAATATTTTTAAAATAATGGTTACCATAGCACGTAAAACTACCATACCGTCCCATATGAATACTAGCGCTATCTATTAAATAATTACCGGAATCCAAAACTATATCATTTGGCAAAGGTAGAGGCTCTCCTTCCCACCAACCTATATTTAGTTCGACTCCTCCTTTTGCTAATTGAGTCGTGTCGGAAATAATAGTATCATTGCAAGCAATGTAAACTGTCCCCGCCATTCCTTTGGCGACTCCGTCCCCGCCAAACGCGCTGATATTTTCAAGATTGAATAGTAATTCATTGGAGTATATTGCAATACGCCCGCCCCCGCCACCAGCAACTGAAGCTAAATTATCTATTCCTCCATTAGCGGTTATTTCTCCCAATCCTTCCAGTGTGTCAGCATAAATACTGATTGACCCGCCGGAGCCGCCGCCGCCGCAAAAACCATTGCCCCCGTCTGCGTTGATTTTTCCATCTAAGTAAAGTTTTTTAGTTTGAATTGATAGTATACCGCCGCCCCAGCCACCTCTTGAGTAAATTGTTAAGCTGTCACACGATCCGCCGCTCCCGAAATAGGAAGGTAATTCTGGTGTTCCATAAGTTAAACCTACGGTACCTTTATAAGCGCCACCTTGCCCACCATAGCTGCCACCGCTCAATCCCGTTGAGCCTTTTTGAAAGCCTATTGTATAAGCTGGAGAAAATATAATAGAATCAGATTCGTTTAATGTATAACAACGTGCTCCGGCGTATCCTTTAGCCTTCAGATATATTATACTCGATGAATCTATTGCTATGGAATCATCAACTTTTAATATCAGCCCTGCATTATTTGAATCGGTTATAGTGGAACTAGACAGAATGGCATTATTTAGCAATGTCATACTTTTAAACGTGTGTTGCCCGTCAATTATAAGTAAGACCCCATCCTTTATAATTATATCGAAATTCTCGAACCTGTAATCGTTTTTATCTATATGAAACGATTCATTCGAAAATTCTGCTATTAACGGCAATTTTCCAACAGTATCTCTGACAATTGAATCCAGATGACCAAAATATATAGTGCCCGATTTCCCTTGCCATATTCCACCTCCGCCCTTTGCGGTTACCCTGCTGATATTAAACAAAAAATTATTAACATTTACTGACACTCTTCCGCCACCACCACTACCGGTGCCATATGTTAAGCTTCTGCCTCCATCAGCACGTATCATGCCCCCGCCTTCTAACGTGTCCGCCGATATATATATAGAACCACCGGCGCCACCACCTCCCATATTACTTTCTTCCCCATTAGCTTCAATTGTTCCGTCTAAAAAAAGCTTTTTTGCAGTAAGAGAAAACCTTCCGCCACCGTTGCCGCCTTTTAAATATGTATATTTACTACTATCGCAAGAACCTCCGCCACCGAAATCATAAGGAGTTTTTATATTACCGTATTGAAAACCACTATTGCCCCAAATGCTGTATCCCAATCCTCCATAGCTGCCACCACTCAATCCTGTTGAACCGGGTTTGAAATCCTTAGTATATGCAGGTGAATAGAAAATCGAATCCGAATCATAATCATTACTTGCCCCAGGGTAACCTTTTGAGCTCATATTTACTGTGCTGCTTGAATCAACATATAAACATTTGGATACATTTAAAACCATGCCAATGTCATTGGTGTCTTTGGGCTGACTGCATGTTAACAGTGCGTTGTTTCTTAATATTATTTCATGGAAAGTATGTTCTCCGTCAATAGTAAGCTGTGAGTTATCAACTACGAGTGTTGCGTTTTCATAAGATTCATCATATCTATCAATATAAAGTTGAGTTCCATCAGTCAGGTTCGTGGTAATAGTAGTTAAAGATCCGTTAATTATCAATGCTATTGTACCGCCCGCTCCGCCAAAAAGTCCTCCTCCAACACTGGTTTTTTCATATATGCTATCTAAAACCTGATTACCACGAATTAATATTCTTCCTCCACCTCCGCCCATTGGCCTTCCGTAATCAATACCATTCCCGCCTCGCGATACCAATTGACCATTACCTCTTATAACATCACCCTCAACAATTATTGAACCTCCGGCTCCCGCACCCCCATTGTCATTTAAAGCTGTCTCCCCATCTGTAATTATTTCACCATTAATAAATATTTCCGGAGCATTCAAATGAACAACTCCTCCTCCGTTAAAACCGGGATTTCCGTTACTCCCGCCGCCACCACCAGGTTGAACGGGCCATAATAGGTTATCATAAGGAACTGCGGCGTAACCTAGTACACTGCCGCTATAAATATAAGCGCCTCCCCTTCCTCCGTGGCTCCCGCCAGAACCTGGCGAAGAACCTCCAGCTAACAAATTATTATCAGTCCGGCCGGCAGTCGTGTCGTTTTCACCGCGATTCCCCCCAAGATAACCAAGACCGGTTACGTCTATTCGCGAGCCCGCTTCAATATTGATGTAATCTCTTGCAAAGACACGCATTCTATGAATTGTAGTGAGAGTTGTCGGAAGATGTTTCACAACAGCGCCATTAGTTAATGTCAAACTCAGGAAATGGTGTTCACCGTCGATAACAACTGTATCGCCATCGATAACAAGATGTGAATAATCATAGGAATAATCATCTGCTGTGATTGTTTCCTTTGTGTTAATAGTGTCGGTAGACCTGATCTTGCTTGCCGTCTCCTGCAGCATTCTGCCTGCTGGATCAAAAACACGGCTTATGGAATAATCTTCATTGGCTGCATACGTCATGTCTCCCATGGTATTATACCCGAACCTGGCCATTACCAAAGAGTCATCGATGGATTTACTGACAAGCCGATTTAAAATGTCATACCCATAGTTGATAGTTTGTCCTCGTGCATTGGCATAGGAAGTCAGGTTATTATTTCTATCGTAAGTATACGAGCGTGTATAACCGAGATGATTCCTGGATTCGATTAAATTTCCAGCAGAATCATACGCAAAGGTTGTAACATGACCTTTGGGATCAATCAATGAATCAAGCTGTCCAGCAAGATTATATGCATACCGTGTACTATTGCCTGCAGGGTCGGCTTCGGAAATAAGCTTTCCCATTATATCATATTCATAATCCGACTGCCTTTTCAAGGGGTCGATAATCCGCGCTAAATTCTCATATTCGTTATATTCATAGACGGTTGTATCGTAAACTGGATTTATTCGTGCAACAACCTTTCCGAGTGAATCATAAAGCGTTGTTACGGTCCTCCCGCGCGTGTCAGTGATTGTTTGAGGCAGATGGAGATTGTTGTAGGTGATTGTTGTGCTGTCCCCTCCCGGCGATGTAATCTTGACCAGGCTTCCTGCTTGGTTGTAACTTAAATCGGTTTTCTGATTTAAAGCGTTGGTTATTGCGTCAACATAATCGACGCCATTAATTGTCGTATAAGAATAAGTGGTTAATGCTTTTGTGTGAGAATTGTGCGTTGTTAAAATGTTCCCTTTCTCATCAGTTGTGTTTGTTATTATCAGGTTATTAGGGTATTGCACCCGCGAAAAGGTGTTGCAGTTGCAATTCTCTTTATCGTCATAATAATAGACTGTTTTTTCCCCGTTCCCGTTGGTTTTAATCAGCCCGGCAGGCGTATTTTCATAAGCGACATTTTCTTTGTCATTTATAATAACTTTATTTTCATATTTCGAGACAAATTTCAACGCATGAATCGGCGGCGGTACATCTGGATAATAAAAATCTTTATACATAGAACAATTTCCATACTCAGATGTATAAATACAAACAGACTGAACAGAATAAAAAGGGACATTCTCCTTTGCAGGTTGAAGGTCGTTTACAATTCCCATGTCGGTAGCACGGAAAAATTTCGTTATTTTCCCGCCGGCAACCTTTGTCTGGGTTATGCCACCATATTTATCATAAGAATATTCACTATAAGCTCCATTGACAAGATTCTTTTTTACCGCCCGGTGGGAGTTATCATAGACGAATTCTCGTGCTATATTGCCATCCGGCGTCTCTATGCTGACCAGATTATTATTATCATCAATTGATATCTCTGTTATCCGGCCATATTGATCTTGTATTGATATTAACCGGCCGCGTGCGTCATAATTCAGTGTTGTATATTTTCCGGTCGAAGCATCGGTTATTTTTATAACCCGTTCGCCGAATGTATCGTATGTGTATACGGTTTTTTGCCCGTTTTTATTCTCCCTGCTTAAAAGCAGGCCCTGTCCATTATAGATTTCAACAGTTCCATTGGATAGCGTCCTGATCCAGCCACTCCCGGTATTCAAGAGTTCGTCAAACGAGCCATACGGAGGCAGGTAGCAGTTACAACTATCATTATACCAGAATATACTGTTTTCTGAACCTGCACCGACAATTGCGACATGATCTCCATCCAGGTCGCCTTTTGTTTTTCCTATCGCAATGGAGCTGTTTACCGGTATGGTTTTTTTCGTCTCGTTATAATTGCCATAGGCATTGGTAAAATATACGACCTTATGGGGAAACGGGCCGGTCAATTCGGATTTTTTTCTAACTATTTTTGTAACACCTTCAATCGCCCAACCAGCCCCATAAGGACTGTTTTTTCTGTTGATTAAGGTAAAAAATCCATAATAGAAATTTTGTTTTAAAACCGGGGTTGTCAATTCAACTACAATATTTTCTGCTTTTGCATAGTCATATCTATATGTTCCAACGTCAAAAAAATCCTTTATAAGTATTCCATAAGGATGTAATCCTGTCTCCAACTCTTTCCCATCCTCTGTCTTCCCGTCCCATATATATTTCACCGCAGTCTGTTGTGAAGCACCGTGAAATACCCATTGTTTTGTTTGCCCGGGAAGCTGAAATGTCCAACTGTTATACGTTGGGGTAACAGGCACTTTATTAATCTTTGTTTCCAGACTGGTCCGCGGATTTGCGGTATTGCTGGCATATATAAGTTTCACACCAATATCTGTTAAAGCGTGCCCTCCATCAATTGAATAATCTAATGTTAAATCGCCATTTTTAACATTAACAGATGATGCTCCAGTTTCGTTACAATTGTCCCAATCATCGTTAAAATTATTCTGTCCCGGCGTATTAGGTATTTTATTAAGAAAGTGAGTATTGCCATGAAAAACGCTGAAATGTTTTGTCTTAAACTCAATAAACCGCCCGTCTTCCGTCACATTTCCAATGCCGACACTATCCCACATGGCTGTATTTTCATTAAAATATGTTATTGGAACTTCAGCGTTGGCGCTTAGCTGGTTAAGGTTTGGAGCGCGAACCGTTATTGAATCATTAAAAACCGCGCCATTGGGCTGCAGATCAACGCAAAACAGGAAAAGGTCCTGGGTCGGTTGAATATTCGGCAGTTGGGAAATATCGTTATAAACGGTAGCGGAAACCGCCATGTCCTGTGGTAACGCTCCAGCAGGGAAATCCAGTTCTACCATGGAATCACTTAATGCGACTGTAGTATCCACACCAGCCTGAACCTCAACCACATTCGTGTCGATTGGCATAATTGGGATGTAGGGCAATTCGACATTGATTCCTGAATCTGCACTTACGAGGCGCATGGCGATAGTAAAATCCGGATGAGTTACTTTGAGCTTGAAATTTCCATATCCGCCGCTTGGCAGGTCGAATTTTCCTTCACTGTCTGTTGTAACCGAACTTCCGGTCTCGACAATTTGGACGGTTGCGCCGGGAAGATTTTCAAAAATCTTGCCATTTATAACAACACCTTTTATATGTACTTCTGTTTCTGGAACAGCAGTATTCACCTTGAAAGCAGTTGTTGCCGTATCAGTAGAATTATTGCCGTATACCGCATATACAATAAACGTATGGTAGCCATCTGTAACAGAAATTGTGGCATTAAAACTACCTGCTGTATAGACAAATTGTGAGGTTTGGTCGATACCATCGACTATAGCCATAAAATTATTCAAATCTGAAGGTGCTGAAACGGTGAAATTTATGTTAGTATTTGTGGAGATAAACCCATCAACTGGCGAAACTATACTAATTTCTTCTCCTTGAAGTTCATAAAAAACAACTATGGTATCAGCGCCGACATTCGCAGCATTGTCCGTTGCAGAACGAATGATGATGTTTTGACCTGCAACCAGGTTTTCCGTAAGTTGGGTGGTTTGCGTTATTCCGTCTATTGTCCAGGCAATATCAATCATATTGCTGTTAGAAATGAATCCATCCGCAGGGCTTGTGATGACAACAACCGGAGCTGTCAGGTCGACCGTTATTGATACGGTGTCTGATCCTGTATTGCCGGCAGCGTCAGCCGTGGTGCGTTTTATGAAGTGCGCTCCTTCGGTTAAGGTTGTATCCGATTCATACTGTGTGCCGTCAACAGTCCACACGATATGTATTTCCGGTTGGTTGGTTATAAGCCCGTTCAGAGGAGAGGTGATAACAACGACCGGCGCCTGCGTATCAAGTGTTACGGTAATCGTATCGGAGCCGGTGTTGCCTGCTGCGTCCGTTGCATTACGAGTGATTGTGTTTGCACCCTCAACGAGGTTTTCCGTCAGCTGCGTTGTCTGCACTACGCCGTCCACTGTCCATGAGATGTCGATTGGCGTGTGGTTGGTAATAAATCCGTCTAGAGGCAATGTGATTACAACGACAGGCGCTATAGTATCGACGAATAATACAGTAATAATAAACTGTTTTTCAAATACTCCTCCATTACCGTCATCGGTCTGGATGCGAATACCATAGTTTGCTTTCGTCTCATAATCAAATATCTGGGCGGTTTTTAAGGTGTCTCCCGATATCGTAAAACTCGCGTTATCCGAATCGCCTGTGCCTGTCACGAAACTATAGGCAAAAGTTTCTCCAGTATCTGGGTCTACGGTTGAGAAAATACCAACAATCGTGCCCGGAGCTTCATGTTCGTTAATAAAATTATTAGTAATTAAGATGTCGACAGGTTTGCTGGCACCTCCCAGAAAAATCCCGGCAATTAATAGTTGACCGCTGGTTTTGCCGAATATCGCCTGTGAAATTGTATTCGTGTCCGCGGCAATATTTTCAACAGTTAAATCACTATCCAGCGGCAGGATTGTGTTATTCTCAATTATTCCATTTTTAACAGAAACAACACTGTCGGATATAACCATTTTAATGTCTTTTTCCGCACCAACGCTCTCTATCTTAAATGCGCCGGTTGTATCTATAATACCAGTGTTCGATTTTAAGCCAGTGTTAATATTTCCCTGCGGTGTGATATATACGCCTGCAGTGTCATTTAACCTGGAAATTTTTAAACTGCCGGCAGTCTCCTGTGCTTGTACAATAAATGATAAAAGCCCCAACACAGATACTATTCCGGCACGTAACGTCATTTGCATATTATGCGTTTGCTTCTGTATATATCGCATCCGTAAAAATCCTTTTTTAATAATGTAGGATTTTAAAATCTTTTTTTTAAAATTAAGTCTGTTAATCGTCATTAAAACATCTCTTAAATAAATGATAAAAACATGACCGCTATTTGACTTCCTTCTTCAACTTCTCGATCTCCTTCTCCTGTCTGATCATGTGCAGGGTCATTTCTTCTATCTTTTTCAGGAGCAGGAAGTTAAGCTGTATCAGATCAACACCATTCTTTTCTAGTTCTCCCGCGCTTGGTATTCCAGGAAGATGCCCAGTTTTTGTTATGTATTCTTCAATTTCTTTCAGGGATTGCAGATCATATCCGGCTTTAAAAACATAATCCGGTGGTAGTTCGGCTGCTCCTGCCTGCGATAGCAGCCAGTTATGGATAAGTACTGAATTACATTTTATCTGGCCGTCTACTATCAGGTTTTCATCAGCGCCACATTCCCGTGGATACGCATAGAGAATAGAGTCTTCGGGAATTACATTAATGGCAAATACTTTCTCTACCCAGGCGCCTGATGTATCAGTTGCTCGAACGCGAATACTCATTAAATTCTTTATCTCATGATCTAATACTGCCGCGGTAACCAGGGTATCCGCTGATAGACTGAAACTGTCGTTATCGGAATCGCCTCCGCCGGAAACTAATTGAAAGGTATGTATATCCCCGGAATCCTGGTCTACGGCAGATAACACGCCTACTACGGTGCCTATTGGCTGTTTATCACGGATAATCGAGTAACTAATGGTTATATCCACCGGTGTGTGGTTTGGGTTCAGTTCAAAGTTTGCTGTAATCGATCCGTTTCCGGTTATTCTGAACTTGCCCGACAAACTACTATTGATTATTGCCACACCACCCGTTGTACTCCAGTTAGCAAAACGATATCCCTCATCCGGCGCTGCTGTTACGCTTAATGTATCCCCATAAGATATACTCTGTGGACCCGATGGATTTACCGTGCCATTACCACCGGATGAAACAGTTACCTGATATGTGTTTATAGCAAAATTCGCAATGATCGTACCATTACCCGTAATTAAAAACAGACCTGTAGAGTCGCCATTTATCTGTGTCACGCCACCGGTCACTACCCAATTATAAAAGTGATACCCTGTTGATGGCGTTGCTGTCACGGAAAGCGTATCCCCCTCACCGACACTCTGCCCACCTGATGGTACTACTGTTCCATTTCCGGCTGAAGATACGTTTATCGTATAGATTGTTTTTGCAAAATTCGCTGTAACAGCGCCTGCGCCTGTTATCCTGAACTTGCCCGACTCACTGCCATCGACTATTTCTACTCCACCGGTTGTACTCCAGTTTGCAAAATGATATCCTGAATATGGCGTTGCTGTTACGTTCAATGTATCTCCATGAGATATATTTTGAGAACCTGACGGACTTACCGTGCCATAACCTCCTGACGAAACATTTACTAAATAACTGGTTTTTGCAAAATTTGCGGTGATTGTAGCATTGCCAAGAATAAGAAAAACACCGGTCGAATCGCCTTCTAATAGTGATGCACCGGAGGTTGACCAGTTAACGAAATGATATCCCGGGACAGGCGTTGCTGTTACCAAAAGTGAGTCACGATAACCTTTTATCTGCTGTCCAGAGGGTACTACAGAACCATTACCACCTGACGACACTGTTACCGTGCATATTGGTTCAACAATAGTAAAAAAAGAATCGCTCACATCAAAAGGATTCCCGTCTAAATAATCGCTCACACGAATTAAGCAATGAGTGGAAGGTGTATCTGGTATTTCCAAGTCGACAGATCCCGTATTGTTTGTGGAAAAAATGGGAGCAAAAGTAACTCCGCTATCCGTGGATATTTCCAGTAAAATACTTGGAATAGTGCCGGTATAGGTCCAACTTATCATATAATGCTTGCCTACGGTCAGTGTTTCGCCGCCGTTAGGAAATGTTATTGTTATGGTCGTATCAATAGCAAAATGTGCTGTAATTGTTCCATTACCGGCAATTTTAAACCGGCCTGCAGAACCGCCTTGGACCTGTGTTACACCACCAGTCAACGTCCAATTAGAAAAATGATACCCCGTTGCTGGAGTGGCAGCGACCGAAAGAGTGTCTCCATAGTTCACAGTCTGATCTCCAGAAGGAGCCACAGTACCATTGCCACTGGAGGATACGTTTATTGTAAGTATTCTAAGAGCGAAATTTGCTTGTACTGTCGCGTTTCCTGATGTGAGTGTCACCGTGGTCGAATCTGCATTCACATTAGTGATCGTCGCGGTTCCGCT
>Ga0105099_10001176_pt1 | contig 16748 bp, 15 predicted proteins | sample PPLLak3cmMay2015_2_FD_79138 | JGI IMG/M metagenome (GOLD analysis project Ga0105099, IMG submission 79138) | Freshwater sediment microbial communities from Prairie Pothole Lake near Jamestown, North Dakota, USA - PPLs Lake P8 Core (1) Depth... | ecosystem: Environmental > Aquatic > Freshwater >... | reverse complement strand
TGGCACTCATGATGGCCGATAACGGTGTCATCAGTTCATGAGAAATAGAGTTGAGAATCGTCTTGTACAACCGTTCCGATTCCTCCAGAAGAATTGTTTTCTTGTTTTGCTCATTGAGCACCTCCCTTTCGATGGCCGAAGTGATCTGGCTGATGAAATTATCCAAAAGCGTAATCTGTTCCCGGTTCAGTTTGGTCTTATTGGTATTAAGCACGACCACACCCAAAGAAACGCGGGGGCCTGAAAGAGGGAAATAGAACAGGATGTCTGAGGAATCGTCGGTATATCTTGGTCCCAGAAATTTTTGAGAATCAAACACTCTTTTTAAAGCAGCGGCATCTATCAGAAAGTGGCCAAGAGTATTCAGGGGATGCGGGGACAGCGGGCATTCCATGTCTACTTCATTGATATAAAAGGCCACTTTAGATGAAAAATAATCATGAATTGTTTGGATTGATGCCCGGATCACCTCTGTTGTCGACGCCGCCATGGACAGCCTCTGGGTCAAAGTGTACAGAGCCAGAGCCTTTTTTTCTCTCTGCTGCAGCAACTTCTCATGTTCCTTGTTTCGCGCGGACAGGAAACTGGACACCATGGCAAAAATAAAATAGACACTGATCATGAAGACATCTTCAATCTCACTGATGGTAATTAAAAATCTGGGCGGGATGAAGAAAAAATCCCATACGAAGACACTCAGAACAGTACTGGCCAGAACTGGACCTATGCCAAAGCGTAATGGCAAAAAAGAAATTATTGCCAGAAACAGCAAACCAATTGTTTGATAGCCCAAAAGACCCAACAATGGATAACATACGAAACCGGTAGTGATGACAATCAGAAACGAAAGTAAATATTGACCTTTCGGGTTTTTAGTCAGATCCCATAACATAGATAAATCCTCTCATTTTCACTGCAGAGCCAGTTTCAAGAGTCGGCTGCACTGCAAACCCTTGGGTATTCCACGTAAACCTTGAGATATCGTCTGTAAAACAGAACATTCTCTTTAGATCCATGTCTTTATAAAATAAACTCTTCTGAATTTTGAACCGACGTCCATATTCATCCAATATAGAGATCATCCTCGGGATAATCAATATCAAGAATTTTATTTTTACCGACCAGGGAGTATCCCACTGTCATTATTCCAATGCGGCCGGTAAACATCAATAAAATAATGATATATTTTCCTGCTGAGTTCAATGTTGAGGTTATCCCGGTCGACAGCCCAACATTACCAAAAGCCGATACCGTTTCAAAAAAAAGATCCCGAAGCGGAATGTTTTGTGTTTGAAGCAAAATTAATAAAGAGATCACAATAAGCCCAATGGCAATGACCAGAATTGTAAATGCGGTGATCATCACACCTTGGGATATTTTGCGATAAAAAAGATGAGGCCTTTTCTCACCTTTTAAGACGGTTTTTAATGAGATCCAAATCACAGCCAGTGTTGATGTCTTTATCCCGCCTCCCGTTGATCCCGGAGAAGCACCTATGACCATCAAAATGCAGATCAACAAAAGACTCGACATCTGCATGCCACCGATATCTATGGAATTAAACCCGGTTGTGGTAGACGCTGAAATCACCTGATATGAAGCCGCCAGGATTCTTGATTTGAATGACGGCAAGGTAGAGAATTCGTTATGAGTTAATAACAAAAGAACAAATCCGGCGCTTATAACAATAAACGTTGCCCGAAGAATAACCCTGGAGTGAAAGGAGAGCCGCCGAGGCTTTATTTTTCTGCTCACTTTTTTCAGAAATCCATGAATATCGTAAATGACAAAGAATCCGATTCCTCCGATCAAACACAGACTGTCCATAATCAGGTTGAACTCCACATTATCCCGCAATGGCATCATACTGTCTGAAAACAAACTGAAACCAGCTGTACAAAAAGCCGAGATGGAATGAAACACACCATAATAAAGAGCTCGGGAAATAGAATACTCTGGTAGCCAAAAGAATGACAGCAGGATCCCTCCCACCAATTCCAAAGCGAACGTGTATATAAGCGTTAACTTGATGAAGTGTTTCAATTGAGATAACTGGGTACCTGCTAAAGAATCTTGTAGCAATTTGCGAACATTCAAAGAGGGATCATTGTGAAGTAAAAATCCGATTAGTGCGATAAATATCATATACCCCAAACCACCGATCTGAACGATTCCGATGACGACAATTTGTCCAAACAGCGTGTAATAAGTCCCTGGGTCAACAACCACCAAACCTGTGGTCGAGATGGCTGATGTCGCTATAAACAGGGCATCGGATAATGATTGCCCCAAACCGTCGACAGTCGCCCTGGGCAGAGTCAATAGCACAGTTCCAACCATGGTGATAAATGCATAACCCAAGATGATGACCTGAAAAGTGGACAATTTCCTGCGCAAAGAGCGTGCATGCAGCTTCAAACCAGGCGAAACATTGAAAAAAAATCCTTGTAAAACCCGCATGAGGCACCTGTGATCAGGTTAGCATGCGATCATTTGCCCGGCTATTAACACAGCATAAAAAAAGGATTGATATGTATAAAAAAAATATAAAAAACCCCTTGCACCAATACTCTAATCCCCATTTTGGGGGTGGGGCTCCAGCCCCACAGCCTCATTCAGGAACTAGAGACAAAGGCGCAGACAAGCCACGCCTCTACCTATTCTATATGATAGCAACTGGCTCCCTAATCCCTGCAAATACACGTTGACATAAGCTTGAATAAGCAGTACAATACATGTCATAATATTAACCATTAAGGAGAGTTGGAAATGAAACGTTATTTTTTTGTGGTTCTGGCTTTAGCTCTGTTGTTTTCTGTGTCCTGTAAAGAAAATCAATCGATTCCGATTATTGAGGGCGCCGTCACCTTTTCAGTGACATTGTGTCATGTCGATTATGAAGAAGTCATTAAAAAAATTGAATTCTATATCAATGGGTCATTAAAAGAATCCAAGGATTATTCGGCATCGCCTGAAGATTTTGTTGTATTTGTCGATGTGTACGGTGCATCCGGCTCAGATCTTCGCAAGCCCAGAACCTATATGATTAAAATGATCTCAACAACAAAACAGAATCAAGAATACTTAGTTGAATACGACTACACCGTTTCAACCGGCACAGAGAGTAAAGGGGGCAAAGAAGGCAATGAAAAAGTCAGAATGTCCAACGGATCAAGCTGGACATATACCGTTGATCCATCACAGCATTTATAAAGGCATGACAAAAGGCTAAACAATAGTATTCAAAGGCAGTGACAGCTTGGGACCATGAAAAAAGGGCACCCAGCTAATGAGGGTGCCCCGGCGTTTTGGTGCTTACTGTTAAAGGACAGCAACCAGAACCAGTATCCCGATTCCGACGGCAATGATGAGGATCAGATCTCTGGTAGAAAGATAACCACCTCCGGCATCGGAAGCTGTGATCACGTCCTGCCCGTCGATGACCAGCTCCTGGGAAGAGTCTGCCCCTTGCTGGATGGGTTCTTGATAGGCACTGACATAGGAAGAGACCAGTACGAGCAACATAAGAATGCAGTACACTTTTACTTGTTTTTTCATTTCATTTCTCCTTCATTTGGTTTATTTTCCAGTCGGGATTTTTTAATATACATATCCCTGACTTGATGATAGTGCTTGCGGATAAACTCCTCTTTGGGAGCAAGAAGGGATGCCTGCCCCAGGGACTTGAAGGCCAGTGAGATCTTTCCCTGTTTGGCGTAAGCAAGCCCCAGAACATCATGGGCATACGCATTGGCAGCATCCAGGTTGAGGGCCAAAAGGGCCAGGGATTCAGCCTCTTCGTCCTTGTTTTCCCTGAGGCTGATCATGGCCAAACTGAAGAGAGGATATGGATCGGTGCTCAGTGCTGTTCTGACTTTTTCCCACTGCTGTCTCGATTTACTATAATCCGAGCGGCGATAGTAGGCAGTGGCCAGGTTGATGGAGGTCATGGGATCGTTTTGCAGTGCAGGATAAGGGAAAACACTGTGCGAGGGGAGCACGGCCATCATCCAGCAGTTTTCATTGCGGCCTAGGCCCAATTGCCAGGTTTTCATGAAAGTCCTGGCTTTCATGGCTTGGCGGGGGCCAAAATAAGGGTCATGAAAAATAATCTGATCTTTTTCCTCATCGTACCCGATAACCACCCGGTAATGCCCTTTGCGGATCTGTTTGATGGTTTTGGTCAGCACAATCACCGGGATGTCCTGACTGACCACATCCTTTAACGTTTGCAGGGTGCCTTGGAACGAATAACTGTCAAATCCCTTTGTCTGAGGATACATGACCATCTCTGAGTTATAGGTCGCCTGATTCTGGCCATCATATATCTCATCGGTGATCTGCTGCTGATCAATGGTCTGTGTTCCATCCCAATAGTTAAGGACCATGGACAGACAAGCCGGACCGCAATAATTCCTTCGCAGCCATTTTTCGAATGGAACCTGTGGAATAATGTATCCCTTCTCAGGATTGGATCTCTTGTACCTAAAGACCTGAGCGGAAGAAAGGTTAGGACCAATCATCATAAAACACGCAAGAAAGCCCCAAATCCATTTGTTTAAACTGACCTTTGTCATGTCCATAACCAGTCAACCCCGATAAACCACTTTTCGGCCTTGCAGCAGGCGAACGACAAAAAAAACAAGCGCCAGAATGAGTATGAGGTGGGTCAATCCACCCAAATTGAACATGAAAAAGCCCATAGCCCAAATAAAGACCAAACTGATTAAAACTGTACTGAGCATATTACCCTCCTTACATCTTCATGGCTTCCAGAGCATGATCCATGCCAATACCTGGCGATCGTGCGACAAGGCCATGTTAAGGGGATAAATACCTGTTGGCTTACATGACCAACAGAATATTTAAGCCGCTGATTGATCTGTTTAGCAGGACAATTCCAGCCTGACAGGACGATTTCCAGAGTCTTTCACCGACAGAGTCAATTCAAAAGCAGGTGTCAAATCCTTGCAGAAGTACTGGCTACACGTTTTTGTCGGTTTAATTGATCCATATGAAAAACTTGGCAGATAAGATGCAGGGAGTTCACTGAAAATAAAGGAGTATGAACATGAAAACTTTTCTATGGACTGTGGCGCTGGTACTGGCGATGACCGCTGGATGCAACGGCCACTTTGCATCCGTGCAAATCGGTTATCAGCAGGATCTTGGTGGTCAAATCGGATACAGAATGGATGCGGGCCTGGACTATATGTATGACTACCTGGCACCCTATGGCAACTGGATCTATATGGAACCCTATGGCTATGTCTGGACCCCCAGGCACGCTGGCTATCGTTGGCGCCCTTACAGTGACGGTCACTGGATCTCCACTGAAGTCGGCTGGACATGGATAGCCAATGAGCAATGGGGATCAATTCCCTTCCATTATGGGCGATGGGGAAACGACGATGATTTGGGTTGGTTTTGGGTTCCCGGCAGAGAATGGAGTCCCGCTTGGGTAAGTTGGAGATGGAATGATCAATATTTGGGCTGGGCGCCCCTGCCTCCGGAAGCAGAATTTCGGGATGGAGAGGGTTTTTCCTCTCGCTCCTATGATGTCCCCTTTCGGTTTTGGGTCTTTCTGCAGACACCCCATTTTCTTGACCGAGACATTAGCCGCTACACCTTGCCTCACGAACGCAACCGAACCATTATCAGCATGACTTCGGCACACAACACCATATTTTACCGCAACAAGCGCATCTTCAATGAGGGGCTTGGCATTGATGTGGTGCGCAAGGTCATCCGGCGAGATGTGCCGCGGTATACCATCCGGGATGGGGAACAACCCAGACAGGCACGATTTGTGGGCAATGATGTGCAGATATTTCGACCACAGTTTAATGTCCAAGACACAAGCAGGAAACCAAAAAACATTATGAGTAGAGAGCAGGCCAGGCGGGATTTGGCTGAGGCTAGGGTCTTTGAACCCAGGCAACAGACATCCATCACCATGCAGCAATCCGCTGTGCGCAGACGTCAAGCCGATGAAAAAAATCTGCTTAAAAAAACTCAGGCCCAGGATTTGCAGGTTTTACAGCGTAAATTTAACGCCGATATGGCCAAAATGCCTAACACAGCAGAAAAAATGAGAATACGGCGGGATCACCAAGCCCAAAAGACCACCTTGCAAAAGGAATATCAGACAGAGAAACAGTCCTTGGCCAAACGGCACAAAGAAGATACTGAACAGGTTAAACGGGTTGTTCTTCGGAAGAAATGAACTGAGAGCTATGTGAGTAATTAAGGGAAGGTTAATTATTAAGGAAAGGGCAAGTACTAGGGGCGACTGATCGGTCGCCCTTAGTTCTCTCACTTCTTACAAAAATCCCGACATACTTTAAGGCTGGCAGATATGTTGCTGGCAACCCTTAAAAGAAAAGGAGTGACCATGAACCAAGAAAAAAAGACCAATACAGAAAAAACAAAAATGCGACGCTTTGGAACCTATATCATTTTGTTGTTAATCGGTTTTCTGCTGGGGTTCGTCCCCATGTGGTGGAAGCTTGACCACTGTTCAGCCTCTCTGTCCAGTTCGTTGAACCAACTTCACCTGACCCAGCTGCAACTCGCTGTCAGCACCGCGGTTATCGATGCCAAACGGGGTGATTATGAACCAGCAAGACTGGCCATCAGTGATTTTTTTACTACCCTGCGAGTGGAAATCGACAGAGATGAAGGATCCTTTTTGACCTCGTCGCAGAGAGAATCCATGGCGCTTCTTTTTTCAAAAAGGGATGAGATCGTCACCTTGCTGGCCCGCAGCGATACGGCCAGCGATGAACAATTATCCAATTTGTATATCTCCTTTGGCAAGGTGATGGGTAAAAAACAGAGTTAAATCAGTCCGGAAAAACGAGACAATTCCTCACGAACAGGACGATTTTATCAGTGAATAAGCAGAAAACAAACAATTCGATGCATGATGAGAGAGGAATGGGAGAAGCATAATGAATGAAACTTTAATTCTGGCTCTGTCTTTGTTGAAGGGCGGTCTCCTTGGCGTCATGTTCTTCGGCGGCCGTTGGTGGACGATTCACAAAAGTGTTTCTTCCACATACCCGGCGTTTTGGTTCCTGGGCAGTCTGTTGCTGCGAACGGGAATTGTTCTCCTGGGATTTTATGTAATCGCACAGGGGAATTGGCTGCGGCTACTGATGTGCTTCCTGGGGTTTTTTCTGCTGCGTCTGGTTATGATGCACCTAATGAGGTCTGCACAAGAAAAACAAGGCCGTAAGGTACAGTGGGCAAGATCGTGCACATCAGCCCTGATGAACGGTCATTGTAGTGACTAAAGGCATCGACGAGGAACTGTTCGATGTCATTTCGGGCTTCGAAGCATTGAGGGGTAAGAAAAAATAAGGGTTACGGGGGATAAATGAAAAAAAACACTTTGAAACAAGCAGGAACACGTGATCGGTTGCTGGCAACCTTTGCCAGCAAGAACTCGAGTCGTTTGGCAACGGCGCAAGGTGCCGACGAGCATGTCGACGAATTGCTGGAGGGGCTTAACGGAACCTTCCTCCATTTACGCCATAAAGGCATTGACGAAGAAGGGGTGCGGTCAGATGTCGGTAAAACAATCTGACCGTAATACCCACTTCTTGATTTTTACCAGCGTCGGGAAAAGAGTTGCACAATAACCATGAAAACCACAGAACCGATAACCGCCGACAGGATGCCGAAGGTATGACCAAAGGCTGTAAAGGACAAAGGCTCCGACAATTGTAAGTAGCGCGCAATCACGGGACCAATCATCGCACCAATGAAGCCGACGAGAAAGGAGATCAGGAATCCACCTCGTCCATCACCCGCAATGGCTCTGCCGAGGGCACCACAAATCGCAGCGATCAACAGGTAGAACAGAATGGATGGAACAGTCAGGACCATGGTGTCTTCCTATCAAAAAATCAACCGCAAGCCCAGCAACGCCTTGTAGTGTTGATCAAAGAGACGCTCTGAGGTGAATACTGGTGCCCTGAACTCAAAAAAAAGTGATCCGGTCGTATATTCTTGCTGAAACAGATCACAACCGACCTCAGCCACCAAATCAAAACCATCCTTCCGATTGGTTCTTTCCCGGGTGGAATAGCCCAAACCTCCGGCCAGATAAAAAGGCTGCAAATGATAGCTCAATAAGGCATTGGCCATCAGAAATGCCTTTTGAGGTTCTGCTCTGAAAGAACTGCCCCCACCGAAGGACAAGATCAGATCTAACTCTTCAGGTACCAGCTGGAACAGTAAACCTGCCCTGATCCAGAAAATCGTGGTAAAGGAGCCGCGCACAACGCCAGGCCCACCTTCAACCAGGAAAAAAAGATGCCTTGGGGATTCACTGACGACCGGTGCTTGTTCAATCTGAGGCTCTGGCGGAGTGCTTTCCGGTATTGGAGCCGGTGGTGCCGTCTTGACAATCGTCTCATCTGGCTGGATGACAACATCCTTTATACCGATGAGGGCCACATTGCCACACGGCTTGGGGACGACAAATTCGTAGTCTTTGTCAGCATGCCTCACTGTAAATGTGTACGCCGGCAGGGGGGCACTTCCCGCCCATTCCAGATCATTGACAACCTTGATTTTGCCATTCGCCCGAAACAGCATCCAGGTGAACACGGTCCCGGGTGCCAACTCTTTTTCTCCATAACGGCCGCTGTTGAGCTCAACCAGAAATGGATTGGCCAATTCGGGATACCCCGACAAGGCAAAGCCCTCTATTATGCCCTTATCATACCGCTGCGACAATTTGACGCCCATCTCCTGGGCCGACACATTCCCACTGAGCCGGGCAAACGGGTAACGACCCACTTCAGTGATTTTCCGATTTTCAGACCACGTACCGATGGTAAAGGCCATCAAAAACAAAATAATGGAAATTCCCTTTTTGCTAATCATTTTTTACACTCCTCAATATTTTACTGTTTATAAATAACACAATGAACCCCTGTTTCAATTCACCACCACTTCAAAAAGGACACGCATATTGGCTTTGGCCTCTTTTGAACCGATGTTTCCTGGATTCACTTCATACAAGGCGGGTTTGGTCCTGCCATAGCCGATGACGGTGATTCTCTCTGGGTCTATCCCTTTTTCAATCAGGTAATCTCTGACTGTGTTCGCTCTTTTTTCACTCAGAAGCTGATTGGCTTCTTCACTCCCGATGGCAGAGGTATATCCTGCCATACGCACATGCATACCGGGGTTTTCAATCAGAATCTGCACATCCTTTTCCAACAACAGCTTCGCTTCACTTGTCAAGCTTGACTTGTCGAAATCGAAATGGGTGTCGCCGAACAGAAAAACGTTCTCATCCGCTTTTGGATCAAGCACCAACACCATGATCTTTAACTCAGAAAGGCTTTTCGCTGACAGTTCTGTCTGCGGTGTAGCCCGAAACAGCATGATTAAAAGGATGGCCACAATGACACACAATATGGCCACAATGGTAATAAGAATACCCTTCATCTGTTTATTGCGTTTCATCCTGGATCGCCTTCCGGTTTGCTTTTCGGCTTCGATCCAATCAATAAAATCGTTGCCATCCTTAAACCCGTGTTCTTCATAAAGAGTGTAGGCCTTGTCCATAATCACCTTGTTTTCTTCATTCAACTCTTTTTGTATCATTTGAGTCCTCTCCTTAACTGACTTTATTTCAGCTTTCTTTCTGCCGGTATGACTTTAACTCCAGACAGATGAATTCAAGTTGAAATCATTAACGCAGATGCAATCACCTAAAAACCACCCAGCAGATAGATTACCAGCAATATAACCAGCACAGTTCCGACAATGCCAAAGCCACCGGATGAACCCCATCTGCGATACCCGTAATAACCGCCACCGCCACCAAAGACCAGCAGTGCAATAACAATAATCAAAATAAGCGACATGGACAACCTCCTATGGTTTCCCCCAAACTATGAGCAATAAACCTGCCATCCCAGATCAATGGCCACCACAAAAACCTTTCATAACTCCAAGAACACAATCCCTGTCATCTCCCAAGTGAGCAACAGGACTGATTCCGGCCAGCCTATAGCCTTAGCTGGCCAATTCCAAAACAACACGAATCAGAAAAAGTTAACGCAGAGACGCAGGGATCCGTTCGTCTCTGACACCTGAATAATTCTCTTTTGGACCGTTATGGTCCCATTTTATCGGAATTGTCTTGTTTTTCTGGAATATATGCGGGTTGTCAGCGGTTGATGATATCCAGAACACCGCTACGTAAAGCGAACCATATAAATTGCGCAAAAGTCAGTTCGGGGCTTTTGGTATAATCGACCTGACCTTGTTTCATCTCCTTCGGACTGTCCCGGGAACTGCCATGACGGATCTTGAACAGATTGGCGAATAAGGTCGCAAGACGATTGTCCAGTCCTTTTTTACTGCCGGTTTCCTTATCCAGAATCGTAATTCTTAAGTCCTGGTATCGGGCACGAACATGACCTTTGGCCCGGCCATCTGCAACGTTGATTTCAAAAAGTGCTTTTTGCACCGTCCCGGATTTGAGACGGATGTGCTCCACAAGCTCCAGAAAAGCATTGAGCTCGTTTAAATTCATGGCTGCAAGAGAACCCGAGTAGTGGAGAGAAAAGAAATCATTTTTTAACGGAATCGTCATCAGGAGCTCAAGCAGCCCTTTGTTCATGAGCTTTCCTTGTGCCCTTATTTTCAATTCAGCAGGGAACCGGGCACGGGTGTCGATCCCCTGAGCAGAGATATCCACTTCAGTGATGGTCAAGACTCCTGGCGGGGCCTGGGCAACTACCCGTTCGCAGTAAGTCAGCATTCCTCCACTGATCGAAAACTCGTCAATCTGCACGAGTTGCCTGATAGAAGCCAAGGCCTCAGCCACCATCAACGGACTCTTGACGAAGGGGATATCGGGTTTTTCCAGATTGGCCAGAGCATGCAGACTGGGACCGTTTATCTGAACCCTACGCGCCAGAAATGATTTTTTCTCAAGCAAATCAGCAAACGATAACCCCGACACCTGGCAATCCGGGATTTGCAACCGAAAGCGGGTCTGGCGATAAGGGCTCATGGCAAAAAGCGCTTCATCTTCCAGCAGTGGTTCCAGTCCAATTCCCTCGGCGATCAGTTCCGACTTCGCCAGCAAAGCGTGCAACCGGGTGCAGCGGATACCATAGTTTTTTTCAGGAAATTTTAGATCAAGATTATTAACTTCAAGATGCGCATCGGCCCAGGCCTCACCCAAAGGGACAGTCCCCAGTAAGAGCCCCAGCCAATGGACACCCGTCAGTGAAATAGTACCGCTTTCGACTTTCATATTGGTACTCTTCAGAGCAAAAGACTGAACAAGTAGTCGATTGTTCCCCAGTGTATAACTCAATTCACCCAGACGCAACTCATGGCCCGGATGTCTTTTGACATAGCCCCGCTCCACTCTGGTACGAATAGGACCGTTAAGTATTGCCCCGAAAAATAACATGAAGAGTACCGTCAACACCACGGTTACACTTAAAAGACACATTACAAAACAAATCAAAAATGACCGCCTCTTTTTCATTATAATAATCCACTTTTTCATTGCTGTTTAAAATTGCTTGTCTTTCATGATTTCTCCATAATTCCGAACAGCACATCGACAGTGTGCTCACGCTGGTCATTGACCAGTTTCAGAACTCCATCCGTCAGAAACTGACCATCGAGTGTCAGATGGGGCAACCCCTGGTGGGACGGGTCCTGACTGTATACGAGATGGTAAAAAGTCTGATAATAGCGGTAATGGATGGTAAAATGGGTCCAGGAAGGCGGAACCCGGGGTTGGAAGCGGAGTGTATCCGCCTGGCGATCCAGCCCAAGGATGACTTCGTGCAACAAGCGGTAGAACCATCCCGCCGATCCGGTATACCAGGTCCAGCCCCCGCGACCAGCATGGGGCGGCTGACTGTAGACATCAGCGGCCAGCACGTAGGGCTCAACCTTGTAGCGTTCGACCGCCTCCGGATCCAGGGCATGGTTAATGGGGTTGAGCATGGAGATCAGCTTTTCAGCCTGTTCCAAGCGACCGGACATCGCAAAAGCCATTGCCGTCCATACGGCTCCATGGGTATACTGTCCGCCATTTTCACGCACCCCGGGAGGATAGGCTTTAATATAACCGGGATCGACCTGGCTATGGTTGAATGGCGGGGTAAGCAGTTCAACAATGCCCAGGTCCTGGTGCACCAGTTGCTCCCAGACCGCATCGAGCGCCTGACCACGACGGCGAAAATCACCAACGCCGGCAATGGTGGCCCAACTCTGAGGCAGGGAATCGATACGGCATTCGGCATTGTGTGAAGAGCCTAACAGCCTGCCGCTGTCGAACCAGGCGCGCCGGTACCATTTGCCATCCCAGGCCTGATTATCGATCTGTGTGGCAAGCTCACCCATAGCGGCCAAACATTCACCAAACATGGCCAAATCGCCATAATCACGGGCCAATGGGGCGAATTGTGCCAGCACATCATGCAAGAAAAAACCCAGCCATACACTCTCTCCCCGTCCGCGATGGCCAACCCGATTCATACCATCGTTCCAGTCTCCACTGCCCATCAAAGGCAAACCGTGGCCACCAAACTTCAAACCGTTGCGGATGGCCCTCTGGCAATGCTCATATAGGCTCCCTCTCTGGTCAGAGCGCCCTGGCAGATCGTAATAACTTTCCTCTCCTTCATTCAGTGTTCTACCGCTAAGAAAGGGAATCGACTCATCAAGAACTCCGGTATCTCCGGTAAATGCCACATAGCGGGCAACGACCCAGGGCAGCCACAGAAAGTCGTCCGAGCACCGGGTGCGCACACCTCTGCCACTGGGCGGATGCCACCAATGCTGCACGTCACCTTCGATGAACTGGCGGCCAGCACTGCGTACAATATGCTGTCGGGCCAATTCTGGCTGTTGATGAAGAATGGCCAGGCAGTCCTGAAGCTGATCACGAAAGCCATAGGCCCCACCTGACTGGTAGAAGCCACTCCGGCCCCACATCCTGCTTGAAAGCACCTGATAGGGTAACCAACCGTTCATCAACACGTTGAGACCGGTATCCGGCGTCTCCGCATGGATCACTCCCAAGGTTTCTTTCCAATACCTCCAGACCTCCTCCAGGGCAACACGGGCAGCTCCGACCCCACGGTAACGCTGGATCAGGGCACTGGCTTCAGCGCTGCTACTCCCCGCACCCAAAATAAACACAATCTCCCGCTCGGCTCCCGCCTCCAGTTCCATTCGTGTCTGCATGGCTGCACAGGGATCCAGGCCAGGCCCAATTCGGCCGCTCAAGTTCCGCAAACGGATCACCGCTGGATTCGAAGGATCGCCATTTCGCCCAAGACATTCGGCACGGTCGCCGCTGATACTGCGAATGGTCTCACTGCAGTCAAAGAAAGCCACCGAACCGGAAAACTCTTCGCTGTAGCTGTTCCTGGCCAGAATGGCCCCCGTCAACGGATCGATCTCGGTCACGATGTGCATGGCCTGCCGGCTCCGCAAATCACCGAGCACCAGATCGACAGAGGCAAAGACACTGACCTGACGACGACGCCGACTGTTGTTTTTAATCTTCAACACCCAAAATTTAACCGGGTCAGCGACTGCCACGAAGGTCTTCATTTCGGAACTCAATTCGTCCTCACGATGTTCAAAAATGCTGTACCCAAAGCCATGCCTGCAGGTATAGGCCGTGCTGCTGGGGCGCGGCCAGGGCATCGGGCTATGGAAGCGTCCGCTGGACTCGTCCCGGATGGTGATGACCTCACCGCTGGGATCCATGACTGGATCGTTGTTCCATGGCGTCAGTCGACATTGCTGGGCGTTGCCAAACCAGGTGTAGGCGCTGCCGCTCTCACTGACTACTGTGCCCAATCGCGAGTTGGCGATGACGTTCACCCAGGGCATGGGGGGATGCCGTCCCGGAGGCAAATCAATGATGTATTCCTGTCCGTCCTTTGTGAATCCGCCTGTGCCGTTGGCGAAAATCAAGTCATCCCTTGGGGAAATCAAAGCCATGGTTTTTCCGGATACGGGTGCCTGGCGAACCGGGGCCAGTTTGAGGGTTTTGGGTGGCACAACCGCTCGCATCCAGCGTTCCCACTGTTCGCTGAGAGAGCCATCGGTATCGCGAATGACGATCCGGGCCACGGCCTGCAACAGCACCCGCTCTTCTTCGGAGAAGTGATCCAGCTGCCACACAAAAACGCCACCGGACTTGCCGACCAGTGTGCCTTCTGTCCCGGCGGAGATAAGTTCCAATATCTGATTCCCCAGTACCTGGCGATAACCGGTGGCATCCTCGTTCCAAATCACCAGATCACTTGACAGACCCTGCATTCGCCAAAAAGCATGTGCCGCAAGCAGGTCTCGGACCAGATGCAGCTTGCTGGCTTCACTCACCCGAAGCAGCACGATGGGCAGGTCGCCGGAAATACCAAATCGCCATAGTCCAGACTGACCCTTGCGATTGCGCCTCAGAATAGTGCCTGGAGCACGGCAGACTTTGGTGGCAAAGATCACCGCACAAGCCAGATTCCCATAAAGCCTGGCTTGCGCTTCACTGGTCCCCAGAAGGCTGAGGGCGGTCCGGCTGTGGGTTGCTGCAATCTCAAGGACGCGGTCAACCATCCGGTAATCCTGGTATTTGGCGATCAGGAGCATGGCCGCTTCCCGTGTCGGAGCCAACCCGATGATCAAGTCGAGCTGCGCCGTACCATCTTCGTCAATTTCAACTTTTCGCCGCAAAGCGGCACAGGGGTCCAGTACGGCCCCGGCTGTTCCGGACAATGGGCTGATTTCATCCAAAGCGGCCGCCTGGCGCAAGCTGCGGCCCCGCCCGATAAAATGCGCCCGATCCGTTTCATAGCTGCACGCCCCCGCTTCTCCTCCAGCCACAGGCATCATGCTGAACAGCCAAGGCGGATGTTCCTGTCTTGAGCGCGGACGGCGTGTCATCAGAATGGCGCCCTGATCCACAGCAAGCTCGGTCTGTACAAACAGGTTGCCAAAAACCCGATGCAATTCGTCCGTCACTGCCGGTGCCATTAACAGCTCAGCGTAACTGGTGACCCACAGCGACCGCATCCGGTCTGAGCGATTGGTCAGGCGGATGCGACGGACCTCGACATCGTCCTCAATTGAGATGGCTATGTTTGTATGGGTTTCAATCTGATCATCCTGGCGGCGAAACTCCGCCCGTCCCGGGGTGAATATCGCCTCATACTTGCGGCCGGCGTGCAAGGTTGGCTGAAATGAATTGGACCAACTATGCTCGGTTTGCGAATCGTTGATGAAACAAAAAACCCCATTTGATTCAGAGGTCGGATCTTCACGCCAGCGGGTGATCGCCAGATCATGGCAGCGGCTGTAGCCAGAACCGGCAGTAGACACCATCACATGGTATCGGCCATTGGAGAGCAAATGTACCTGCGGTATCGGCGCATTGGGGTTGGTGAATGAACGCATGGCTGACGCTGCCTTCTGACTTGTCAAGCGGTGCAAAACCTGGGCTTCCCGCGCATGGGGATACATCAGCACACTTGTCTTGGGGATGCGTTCCTGCAGAAGTAAAGTCGCTGCATGAAAATCGGGGTTGCTCAGAAAACGACGCTGCATCTGCTGCCCAAGCAGGACCTGCTGCAAAGCCAGCAGACTCATACCATGGTGGTGGGCAAAAAAAGCCTTCACCAAAGCCGCTTGATCACCCTCCTCAACCCGGGCGCTGGAGAAATCGATGGCCTCGTAGAAACCGTAAGGCCCCAACCCATCTCTTCCGGCCAGGCTATGCAGGTTGACTGTTGCCTTTTGTGGGTCAACCATCAGTGCCAGAATCGAAGCATAAGGCGCCACCACCATCTCATCACCGAGACCACGCTGCAATCCCAGCCCCGGCACCCCAAAGGCCCGATACTGGTAGGTACCCTCAATATCCTGAGCGTTGTAAGCAGATTCAGAGATCCCCCAGGGCACTCCGTGATGTCGTCCATACTCGATCTGGCGGGCAACGGCCCCCTCGCAGGTCTGGTCCAACAGCGTTCCTGAAAAACCGGGCATCACCAAACGCGGCATGAGGTATTCGAACATTGAGCCACTCCAGCTCAGAAGTACCTGCCGGCCATGGGTGGTGGTGAGCCGCCTGCCGAGTGCAAACCAGTGGTCGAAAGGAAGCTGACCGGTGGCGATGGCCACATAGCTTGCCAGCCGGGCTTCCGAGGCGAGCAAATCATAAGCGCTGTTGTCCAGGCGCCGATCCATCACCGAGAAACCAATGGCCAGCAGTTTACGCCTTGTGTCGTACAGAAAGGAAAATTCGGCACCCGTTAGCTCTAAGCAGCGCTCGGCCAGGGTGTTGATGAGTTGGATACGTGATGCGATATTCCTGGTCCCCAGTTGAAATGCCTCAGCGAGGCGATTTCCCGCTGGAGAGAGCTGTCGAACAGCCAGTGCATCGACCGCCTGTCGCACCAGATTCCCGAATTCAACCAGGCTGTGACCCGCTTCGAGCTCAGTCCACAACGTCGGCGCCAAGTCTGCAAACGATAAGTCATCACCCGCCAGCCATGGAGCCATCTCCAGCAGATCTGCCAACAGAGCGCATACCTGCCGATCAAAAGCGTTCGCCCACCAGGAATTTTCGGGTTGTTTTTGGCGATCAAAAGAGTCAACCAGCTGACTTGTCGCCAAAGCAAGTGCTTTCAGCCAGGCAACCTGACCCGAAAGCGTAGATGGGCAGGTCTGCAGAAACCCAT
>Ga0105099_10001175_pt1 | contig 16759 bp, 9 predicted proteins | sample PPLLak3cmMay2015_2_FD_79138 | JGI IMG/M metagenome (GOLD analysis project Ga0105099, IMG submission 79138) | Freshwater sediment microbial communities from Prairie Pothole Lake near Jamestown, North Dakota, USA - PPLs Lake P8 Core (1) Depth... | ecosystem: Environmental > Aquatic > Freshwater >... | reverse complement strand
GGATTCCAGCACCTGCCTTTCCCCGAGGCTCTGGCGGCGGCCAGCCGGCTTTCAGGCGAACCAGCCTGGCTGCCTGAGGAAAGCTCTCGTACCTTCTACCGCAACGGCCGCATCGACGACACTGACATCGATGCAGCACTGACGCAACTTGACGCAGCCTGGCAGTTGGATCTGGACCATGTGCTTGCGTCCACAGTGAGAATCCCGCTGCGCCGCCGCGACGTCCTGCGCGCTGGCCTGGTACACGCGCTAGGTCCGATCGCACTGGCAAAGCTCAAGTGGCGCATCGAGGAAAAGCAAGCACTCTCGCGTATCGACGACGAGACTCCTATGGCGTCGCGGAGTCGCTTGCTGGCCTCCTCGGGTGGCGACGAGGCGGCCGCAGTCAGCACGCTCTGGGATACCTGCCTTGATGTACTCGGCATCGACCACGCCTTCGCCCATCCCGAGGAACTGCTTGAGGTGTCGGCGCGTGAGGAGGAGGGCTACGCCACGACCTCCGATGCGCACCGAATTTTCGCAGAGCGTGCCGCAGCGCTGTGGACCGAGCTCGAGGCAAGAGTCGGCGCTGGCGGCACGGCCGGTGCGCTGCTCAAGTCACTCACCGACGAGGACATGCTCGATGCCGTGCGCCCGCTACTGATCCGCCACCTTGCCTCACACCTCGACCAAGGGCTGTCGCCCTGGCACAACCCTGCACGCCCGCTGGGCTTCTATGCAGCGTGGCGGCAGAGCGTGGCCCGCGATATAGGCTGGGCCATGGATTCTCTGCCCGGCGCACGTCTCGAAGTGTCGCAGTTACCGAACGACGCGATCGACACCGTCCTGGTCGAACTGACCTGGCTGGGTCTACCGGAAGAACGCTGGCCTGCGTATCTCGAGCGCCTGGCGCTGGAACTGCCGGGTTGGTCGGGCATGTTCCTCTGGCGTCACAACCACCCGGGCTATGCCGACACCAAGGACGTGCCGGTGGCGATGATGGATTACCTCGCCGTCCGCCTGGTGCTCGAGCGTCTGGTCGCAGCAGATTGCGTGCGCCGCCACTGGAATATCGACTTCAGCCTCGCCGCCATCAGTGAATACTTCCGTTGCCACCCGGCCGAGCTGTGGGTGCGCCATGCTTTCCACGGCGGCGATCTCCCGGAATACCTGCTCGACCTGATCGAACCCCACCTGCCGGCGACCGGCGACGCCGCACTGCCGCAGGCGCCCGGACTGTGGGAATGGCTGGCCGGGCACATTGAGGCCTGGCGTGAAACACCGACTGCCGAGCAGACCGCCAACCACGACTTGACCCGCTCGGCTTGGCCGTTGTTTCGCCTGACACAACACCTTGGCCTCTCTGCCAGTGAGCTGCGCTCACTCGGCCGCAGTGGCGCTGAAGCCTTGCTCGGCTGCCTCGGCATGCTCGACGAAAACCAGCGCGGTTTCGTCTGGCTCAATGCCTACGAGCACCACTATCGCGAGCAGATTTTCGCCGGCCTCGCTGCCAACCACGGCCGCTGGAAGGGCCACAATATTGGTCAAATTAACGGGGCGACCGCACAAGTGGTGTTCTGTATGGACGACCGCGAAGAAGGCATGCGCCGTCACCTTGAAGAGACCAATCCGAAGATTGAAACGCTGGGCGGCGCCGCGCACTTCGCCGTGTTCCAGAACTACTACGGCCTTGATGACACCGAGCCAGCCAGGCTGTGCCCCGTGGTGCCAGTCGTCGTTATCCCATCGCACGATGTGCACGAGGTGCCGCGCGCCGGCGCCGAGGCGGTTGCTAGCGAACACCACCGCCGTCGCGCCAGCCGCTTGCGTTGGCAGGAGCGGTTGCACCAGGTTACGCGCCGGAGTCTGGTGGGCGGCCCCTTTTTCACCGCATTGGCGGCTCCGCTGGCGCTGGTCGGACTGCTGCTGCGGACTATGGCGCCCGGCGCTTTTGGCCGCTTCAATACCGCTTGGCGCGAATCTTACGACCGTCGGGTGCCGACGCGGTTAGCCCACAACGCTGCAGTTGATGCCGGCCCCGCCACGCCCGAGGCACCACGCCAAGGCTTCACTGACCCCGAGCAGGCCGAGCGTATCGCCGGCTTTCTTGTCAGCCTCGGTCTAATCCGCGACTTCGCACCACTGGTGGTGATCATGGGCCATGGCTCCAACAGTATCAATAACCCGCATATGGCAGCCTACGACTGCGGCGCATGCTCGGGTCGTCATTCCGGCCCAAACGCACGGTTATTCTGCGCCATGGCCAACCGGGCCGAGGTACGCGCATTGCTCCGCGAACGTGGCATCGACATTCCAGAGTCGACCCGCTTCCTTGGCGCCGAGCACAACACTGCCGACGACCGGATCACCTGGTACGACATCGAGGATCTCGACGTAGCGCTACTGCCATCCTTTGAGCAACTCGATCGTGACCTAGCGGATGCAGCGCTAGCGCACGCGCAGGAACGCTGCCGACGGCTCTATTCGGCACCGCTGGATATCGGCAAGGCCAACGCGCTCAACCACGTCTGGGGCCGCCGCAACGACTTTTCGCAACCACGGCCCGAACTTGGTCACGTCACCAACGCTTGTGCTTTCTTCGGTCGGCGGGCCATGAGTCGCGGCGCTTTCTTCGATCGTCGCTCCTTCCTCATTTCCTACGATCCGACGCAAGACCCCGAAGGCAAGGTACTGGAACGACACCTGCTGATCAACGGCGCGGTCGGCGCCGGCATCAACCTCGAGTATTTCTTCTCAACAGTCAACAATGAAATTTTTGGTTGCGGCAGCAAGATCATGCACAACGTCGCCGGGTATTTCGGTGTGATGCAGGGTGCCGGTTCCGACCTGCGCACTGGCCTTCCCAAGCAGATGATCGAGATCCACGAGGCGATGCGCCTGCTGGTTGTAGTCGAGCAAGATCTGGACATCATCACTGCGGTATACCGGCGCCAGCCACCGCTGCAGGAACTGGTTGGCAACGGCTGGGTAATCCTCTCCGCCAAAGATCCCGAATCAGGTGCCATCCACCTCTTCGATCCAGCCAATGGCTGGGCACCTTGGTCGGGCAATGTAGCCCTTAAAACAGTCAAGAGATCAGTCGACTGGTTCGCCGGGAATCGCGAACCGCTGCCACCGGTATTGCTGGAACGGCCGCTGGAGTATGCGACGTGAACTGCCTGTTCACACTCGTTATGCTGATCCCAATGCTGCCACTGCTTGCGGCTGGCGGCATTGCGACCTATGTCATTTTGGGTCAAGCCGTCGGCGACGATGGCGAGCCGCCGACCGCACGACTCGCCGAGGGCGGGGCGTGGCTGGCGCTGTTCGGACTGCTGATGCTGGACGTACTGTCGCTCTACGAGGGGGCGCCGGGCCACTTCACGGTCGGTAGCTGGTTTGCCAGCGGCCAGTTTAACGTCCCGATCTCCTTCATGCTCGACGGACTCTCGCTCTCCTACGCCACGCTGGTTGCGCTGATTAGCGTCTTGACCCTGCGCTTCTCGCGCAACTACCTGCATCGCGAAACCGGGTTTCACCGCTTCTTCATCTTCATGTCGCTCTTCCTCGCCGGCATGCTGCTGATCGTACTCTCCGGCAATGCCGTGCTGACCTTCATCGGCTGGGAACTGGCCGGTGTCAGCTCCTGGCTGCTGATCGGTTACGCCTACGACCGCCCGCTGGCGACCGGCAACGCGCTGTTTGCCATTATTACCAACCGCATCGGCGATGCCGGTTTCATTCTCGGTATCAGCCTCTCGGCATGGTGGCTCGGAACCGTCGAATGGTCGGGTCTGGCTGACTGGGCGGCCAATGCCGGCACCTTCGACAAGATCACGGCACGGCTTGTCCTTCTGGGTTTCTTGATCGCCGCGCTGGCCAAGTCGGCACAATTGCCATTTTCCTCGTGGATCGCCCGCGCGCTTGAGGGGCCGACGCCTTCCTCGGCAATCTTCTATGGCGCGCTGATGGTCCACGCCGGGGTCTACCTAGTGATCCGTCTCGAACCGGTATTGCTACGCGTGCCTGACGTCATGCTCTACATCGCCGTCATCGGCGCGCTGACCGCGCTCTACGGCTGGCTTGCCGGGCTGGTGCAGACGGATGTGAAGTCCTCGCTAATTTTTGCCACGGTGACTCAGGTCGGTCTGATGTTCCTCGCCAGCGGTTTGGGTTGGTTCGAACTTGCCGCCTGGCATATGGGTCTGCACTCCGCCTGGCGTGCTTATCAGTTCCTGTTGGCGCCGTCCTATATGCACCTGGTCAACGAAAAGGCCAATCCGGTGCCGGCCTGGCTGGCGGGAAGACAGTGGTTGTACACTGCGGCCCTGCAGCGCTTCTGGCTTGATCATTTTGCTCGGAGCGCACTGGTCCGACCGACCCAAGCTATCGGTCGTGATATGCGCAACTTCGACGACAACGTACTCTCGTATCTTGTCGGCATGCCCGAGCGCCACCGCGGTGGCAGGGCGGGCACTATCGACGACGACAGAGTGATCCGTGGCCACGGCCTCGCTGGCGCCTTTCTGGCATGGTCAGCCGAGCACCTGCAGCGTTTCGAGTCAAACCTGGTGATGCAGCAGAGCGGGGGACCTGTCTCGCGTATCATGCGCCGCGTCGGCGATTATCTGCTGGTACTCGAGACCTTGCTCGAACGTCCGCGCTACCTCGTTCTTGCCGTAATGGCGATATTCGTGGTGATTTTGTAATGACCGAGATCCACTGGACCGCCCAAGCAAGCTGGCCGATTCTCGCGGTACTTCAACTGCTACCGCTACTTGGAGCAGCAGCCGTCTTCGCTCTGGGCGAACGTACCGCTGCTTTGGCACTTGGCCGCATCGTCGCACTCGCCCAACTGGGGCTAGGTTTCGCGCTCTATCACCATATCGACGCCGCCTCCCCGGCGCTGCAACTGGCCGAACGGCTCGACGGATTCGGTTACCATGCCGCCGCCGACGGAGTGACAGCACTGTTCGTGCTGCTGGCGGCGCTAATCGCAGTGCTGATGATGCTCTACGGCATGGTGCGGAGACTGGCAGCGCCCGGCCGGCTAATGGCGCTGATCCTGTTGGCCGAGGCTGCGCTGATGGTGATGCTGGTCACCATGAACCTGCTCTGGTTCGCACTGTTCTCGGTATTGGAACTCGCCGTGGCCGGCTATCTGATCGGCCACTGGTCGACCTCGACCGAGGAAAATCGCAGCCTGGCAATGACTCGCTTCCTGCAGTTTCAGGGTGTTGGGGTTCTGCTGTTGGCGGGCGGCATGATCATCCTGGCCTGGGGCCATGCCGATGTCACTGGCCGCTGGAGCTTCGATCTGTTCGACCTTATCCAGCACCCGGCACAAGGAAAATTCCAGACTGCCGCCTTCTTCCTGCTGTTCTACGGCCTGGCGGTGCGCACACCTCTGTTCCCTCTGCACGGCTGGCTGCCGCACGTGGCCCATCGGGGCATGGTGGCCGTCGCCCCGTCGTTGCTGCTCGGCATCAAGGTCGGCATCTACGGCATGCTGCGCTTCCTGCTACCCCTGACTGCGGAAGGAGTACTGGAGTGGCAAAACCTGATCGTCGCCTTTGCCATCACCGGGGTCTTCTACGCCGCCATCCTCGCCTTTCTCCAGTCCAACCTGCGTCGCCTGCTCTCCTTCGCCGTCATCAGCCATAGCGGATTGATCGTGATTGGGTTGTTTACCCTTCATCCGGCTGGGCTCATTGGCGCCGTGTTGCTGTCGGTCAACTTTGGCCTGGCGGCGACCGTGATGCTGTTCGTCGTTGGTTTTGTCTTTCGTCGCACGCATTCGACAGACTTGGCCAAACTCGGCGGCCTGTTCGAACGAATTCCGTTTCTCGCCGTGTGCTTTCTCGTTGGCGGCCTTTCAATTGTCGGCATGCCCGGCACCCCGGGCTTTGATGCTTCTCATCTCGTGCTCGAAGCCGCGATGGAACGCTTTGGCGCGCTGCCGACCGTGGCTGCTGCGCTGGGCAACGTGGCTGCAGCCGGTTTCCTGCTCTACGCCTTCCAACGTGCCTTTCTGTCACCTGCACCGGAAGGTAGTGCCAAGATCGAACGAACCCTGCGGATGGAGTACGTCGTCAGCGGCATCGCCGTTCTGGTACTGCTGATCGTCGGCTTTCACTCCGAGCCTTGGCTCAATTTGATCGAACCGGCGCTCAACGCGCTGGCAAATCGTTTTGGACATCACGGCTGATGGACAACATCCCTTTACTCTCTTTGTTGTTCCTCGTGCTGCCGGTCGGTGCGGTATTCATTTGGTTGCTGCCACGCCCGGAGTCGGCCCGCGTAATCGCCCTGGTCAGCGCGCTGATTGACCTCATCATTGCGCTTGTCGCGCTGTTCGTCTTCGATCCGAAAAATCATGGCTTCCAACTGCTCGAAAAATACGACTGGATCCCCAGCCTGAACATTCACTACATGGTTGGCGTCGATGGCATTTCCATCCTCTTTCTTCCGGCGGCTGCGCTGCTCTTATTCGGCGCGATCCTCGCCTCGTGGAACAGTGTGCACACACTGCCGCGGCTCTACTACAGCCTGCTGATGCTACTCGGGACGGCAACCCTTGGTGTCTTCTGCGCGCTCGATTCGGTGCTGTTCTTCCTGTTCTGGGAGCTCACGCTGATCCCGCTCTACTTCCTTCTCAGCCTGTGGGGTATCGGACCCAACCGCCGCCATGCAGCAATGAAGTACACGCTGGTCATGCTGGCCGGCGGCGTGCCGCTGCTTTTTGGCATCCTGATCCTCGCCTTTGGGGCGTCCAGCGGCGGCCCGTTGGTATTCGACCTTCCAACACTGCTCAAAACACCACTACCCATCGGCACCCAATACGTCGTGTTCCTGCTGTTGCTGATCGGTTTTGGCGTCAAGATTCCTTTGTTTCCGTTGCACACTTGGCTGCCGTTGATCGCAATGGAAGGGCCTGCCTCGGTGGCTGCGCTACTCACCGGAATGAAACTCGGCGCCTACGGCCTGATCCGCTTTGCCGTGCCGCTGGCGCCGACCGCCGCGCGGGAGTTGCACTGGCTACTCGCCTTGCTTGGCGTGGTGACTATCCTCTACGGCGCAGCTGCCGCTTTGGCGCAGACCAACCTGCGCCGCATGCTCGCCTACGCCAGCCTGTCGCACGTCGGCCTGGTCGTGCTGGGCATTGCCTCGTTCAACCTACAAGGGATGCAGGGCGCGGTACTGCAATTGCTCAACTTCACCCTTGCCGCCGGCGGGCTGTTCCTGCTGACCGCCCACCTGCATCACCGCATCGGTTCGACCGACATCGCCAACCTCGGCGGTGCCGCCCGCACCATGCCATGGCTGGCGAGTTTTTTCCTGCTCTACGGACTGGCCGGCATGGGGCTGCCCGGAACATCGGGCTTCCCCGCCGAGTTGTTAATCCTGATGTCGACCTTTGAGCGCCATGCGGGTGCCGGTCTCGCCGCACTGGTCGGCATGGTGCTTGGCGCCGCCTATTTCCTCGGCATCTATCGTCGCGCCTTTTTCGGTCCGCCGACCCAACCGGCAGTACTTGCCGCAGAAGACCTGCGCCCCCGCGAGTTCTGGCTGGCACTAGCCTTTGCGCTGCTGATAATCCTTTTTGGCCTGTGGCCGGGGATGCTGCTGGATCTGATGCGACCGGCGCTCGAGACCTGGTTGGCGCCGCCGACCACAATCATCACCAACTGAATGCAACAACTGCCCTCGGGGGGGGTGATTTTGCCTGTCGCGGCGCAGTCGGTTTGATATTCCTGTTACTCTCAGGCAGTGCCGTCAAGCCTCTCCAGTTGCCGCGAGCGCCAGTCGAGCACGGCGGTACGCATCGCCATCTTGCTCGCGAGTTCGGGGAACTCGGCGCCGATCACCTCGGCGGCGAAGCGCGCGAGGAAGCGCGACTTCAACTCGGCGCGGGCGCGATCTACACCGATCTCTTCGTAGGGCACGGACGCCAGTAGCAGCAGGCCGTCATCAGGGATGCGCCCAGCCTGCATGTTCGCCTGGATGATCCCGGCAGCCTTGCGGATCGGCACGTCGAGGCTGGGGCTGTAGGGGCCGATGATCAGCGCGACATTCGGCGTGTGCAGAAAGTCGAAGCCGCGCCCGAGGCAAATCATCCATTCGCGGTGTTCGATGTTCAGTTCCCGCTCGCGCCGCACCGCCTGCTCGCGCACATCGGCGATGTGGCGTAGATTGCCGATCAGAAGCGGCAGCAGATCAGCGCGCATCTGCACCGGCATGTCGGGCAACAGCTCAGCCAACCGCCGTTCAAGACTGGCCTCATCGGTCTCTATTAGCGTCGCGAGATCCAGGCGTTGGCCGTTGGTGCCATGGATGGACATGGCGTCTTCATCCGTCTCCAGGCCACAGACCAGCGGATAGACAGTGCCGTGACCGCGACCGAAGATATGCTCCACCTGGGCCTTGATTTCCAGCGTATGTGCCACGGCCGCCGCCGTGTCGTAATTAAAGCCGGCGCACCCGCGCGCCGGATCGCCCTTCGACCAGTGGTAGGTGACGAGGAACAACACGCTGCGCCCGGTACGCACCATGCGCTGCACATGGTGCGCCACCACCTCGCCCAGGTGGGGCCAGCCCAGATCGAACATGCCACCCAGGTTGCGGAAGGGCATCAGAATACCGGTCGGCGTATTGGTGACGACGGGCAGATTCACCCGCCCGTCCATACACTTGAACACCGCGATGGCGGTCGGATGTTCAGCCAGATAACGTTCGCGCGCCAGCCAAGCCTCGGGGCTGCGGTAGTTAATCCCATGGCGATTGGCGAGATCAAAAAGCCAGTCGATCCGCTGTGCTATCGGTTTTTTGTGGATGTCCATGCTGCCTCCCAAGACAAGCCTCACATACTACCTGCCGTGTCATGGAGCGTAAACGTGAAGCCTGGCCTGATGCCATCGCTGATTTTTTGCCAAACAACTGACAAAAAGCCGGAGGATATTTATATGCGATGACAATATTTGATGTTGCTATCCTGCCGGCGAAGAGCAAAATCTACAGTGTCCGGGATAAGACCGTTCAGTCGCCATGGGAAGTTTTTAGCGTGGCAGACATACGCATGATATTGCAATGGTGCGATAATCAATAGCTAATATGCTTACATCTCGAGAACTTAAGCTGGCAGCGCACCGGCTTCTTCCCTTCCTTGCCTGGTGGCCAATGGTCACGCGCACCAGCCTCCGGGACGATCTGCTGGCCGGGTTTACCGGCGCCCTGATCGTGCTGCCCCAAGGCGTAGCCTTTGCAACCATCGCCGGCCTGCCGCCTCAATATGGACTGTACGCTGCGATGGTGCCGGCCATCGTGGCGGCGTTGTTCGGATCCTCGTGGCACCTCGTATCGGGTCCGACTACCGCGATATCCATCGCGCTTTACGCGGCGATCCATCATATGGCCGAACCAGGCACGCCGGAATATGTCGGCCTGGTGCTGACCCTCACGCTGCAAGTCGGCATTTTCCAATTGGCGCTAGGTTTGGCGCGCATGGGCGCGTTAGTCAACTTCATCTCGCATACGGTGGTGATCGGCTTCACCAGCGGCGCGGCAGTGCTGATCGCGGCAAGCCAGATTCGCAGCTTCTTCGGTATCGACATCCCGCGCGGCGTCCCGTTCTACGAGATCCTGCACCAGTTCTTTGTCCAGATCGATCGCATCAATCCCTGGGTCGCCGGGGTCGGGGTCGCCACGTTGATAGCCGGGGTACTGACCAAGCGCTACTGGAAAAAATTTCCCTACATGATCGCTGCAATGCTGGTTGGCGGCGGCTTGGCCTACCTGCTCAATACCCTAATCGGTCAGGCAGAAACCGGTATCAAGACCGTCGGTGCGCTGCCTGCGGGGCTACCGCCACTCTCGCTGCCCGATTTCTCTTTTGCGGCATTGAAGAAGACCTTCGCCCCGGCGTTGGTGATCACCATGCTGGCGCTGACCGAAGCAGTGTCGATCGCGCGCGCCATTGCCGTGCGTTCCGAACAGCGCATCGATGGCAACCAGGAATTCATCGGCCAGGGCCTGTCCAACATTGTCGGCGCTTTCTTTTCCGGCTATGCCTCATCGGGTTCGTTCAACCGCTCCGGCGTGAATTACGAAGCCGGCGCGCGCACCCCCCTGGCGACCGTATTCGCGTCGATTTTCCTGGTCATCATCCTGCTGGTAGTCGCACCACTCGCCGCTTATCTGCCAAACGCGGCGATGGCCGGCATCCTCTTCCTGGTAGCCTGGGGTCTGATCGACTTCCACCACATTGCGTCGATCTGGAAGACGAGCAAGTCCGAGTCTGTCATTCTCTGGGCCACCATCATCGGAACGCTGATGAACCTCGAGGCTGGCATTGTCACTGGCGTGCTGCTCTCGCTGCTGCTGTATCTCAACCGCACCTCCCGCCCGAGCATCGAGCCGCTCGTCCCGGTGACGGACGCTCGTGGCTATCATTTCGTAGACGCGCGGGGCAAGCCCGAGTGTCCGCAACTGCGCGTCTTGCGCATCAATGGCTCGGCCTATTTCGGTGCAGTCGATCACATCCAGAATTCCCTGCAACAGATCGACGTCGACAACCCGCGGCAGAAATCGGTACTGATCGTCTCGCTCGGCATGAATTTCATAGATGTCGCCGGTGCCGAAATGTTCGCCCGGGAAGCCCGGCGGCGACGGCGCTTGGGCGGCGGCCTGTATTTCTATCGCATGAAGGATACGGCTTATCAATTGCTGCGCCAGGGCAATTACGTTCATGAAATCGGCGAAGGCGCCTTCTTTCCGGTCAAAACCAACCCGACCGATGCGGTTTACTGGACGCTTGACCCCAACGTTTGTCGCCACTGCAAGTCGCGCATCTTCGCCAATTGCAACAGCGGCCGCCTGCCCGACGGTGATCGCCGGCTACGCCTGATGCTGGCCGCCGATGCCAGCGAGATGGCTGCTACCACGCGCGGTGTGGCAGTCGCACTGGCGCGCGAACTTGGCGTTCGTCTCGACATCGTCGCCGTCGGCAGCGACGAAAGCGTCACTTCAAGCTTGGCAGCGGTACAAAACGAGGCTGCGGTGGCGGACGTTAGTTGCGAGATAACGATTCGTCACGGCAATGATCCTGCCGCCGAGATTCGAGCCGCAGCACTCGCGGCAAATACTCAACTGCTGGTGATCGGGCGCCGCCTCATTCCCGGGGCGACTGAAGTCGGCCCGGTAGCGCAACGCATCCTCGCAGCCGCCCCCTGCGCGGTGCTGGTCGTGGCACCAGGCAGCCAACTCTGGTCTCGCCGGGTACTGGTGGCTTTCGATGGCAGTGATGCAGCACGCAGTGCGACCGAACTGGCCGCCCAACTGGCAAAGCCCCGCCAGTTGCCGATCACGCTCTTTTCCATCACCGATAGCTCAGGCCAGTTGCCGCCGGAAATCGAGGACGCAGCGCAATTGTCGATTGCCGGGTTGAAACTCGACGGTCTGACGGGAGATCTGTCCGTGGGCAACGGCAACATTGCCGAGGGCATCCTCAAGGCAGCACGCGATACCGGCGCCGACCTGATTGTTCTCTACCGCCTCACACGTGGCGGCTTGAGCCGCAAGCTACTGGGTAGCGTCGGCGACGAGGTGATTCGCGGCGCCGAGGTGCCGGTGCTGCTGGTCGGGGAAACTGCGCAGACCGGCTTGGACGCTGCCGGCTAGTGTAGTGCTTGCGAATAGTTTGAACCACTAATGTTTGCTGATGTCATATTCGTATCCTTTTTGAGGAGCGAATGATGAACCAAGCTGCCACGATCACGCTGACCGATGAACAGCGACTGGCACTGGAACGCCGCATGAGGTCGCAGACGCTTGATGCCCGTAGCGTTCGGCGTGCTCGAATTGTGCTGCTTGCGGCCGACGGAGTTGGCAATCACGAGATTGCACGGCGACTCGAAATCAGTCGAGGTCAAGTCATCGCCTGGCGAGACAGATTTGCCAAAGGCGGTATCGCTGCGATTGAGTCTGACTTGCCGCGCAGCGGGCGCAAACCGACGATCGACACAGCAGAGATTGTGCGCATGACGACGCAGACCACGCCCGAAGGTGCTACCCACTGGAGCACGCGCAAGCTGGCGGCCCATCTTGGTATTTCGGACACCACGGTACTCAAGGTGTGGCGTGCCAACGGCCTCAAGCCGCATCTGGTCGAAACCTTCAAGGTGTCGCGCGATCCTGATTTCATCGAGAAGCTTGAGGACATCGTCGGCCTGTACATGTCGCCGCCAGAGCATGCCCTGGTGCTGTGCTGCGACGAGAAGAGCCAGGTGCAGGCGCTGGATCGAACTCAGCCAGGCCTGCCGCTGAAGAAAGGCCGGGCAGCAACGATGACCCACGACTACAAGCGCCACGGTACAACGACGTTGTTCGCGGCGATGAGTACGTTGGATGGATCGGTCATCTCCCGCTGTGCTCAGCGTCACCGGCATACCGAATGGCTCGACTTTCTGCGCCAGATCGACCGTGAAACGCCCAAGGACAAAGCCTTGCATCTGGTCTGCGACAACTACGCGACGCACAAGCATCCCGCAGTCAAGGAGTGGCTAGAGAAGCATCCGCGTTTCCATGTCCATTTCACCCCGACTTCAGCTTCCTGGCTCAACATGGTCGAGCGCTTCTTTCGCAGCATTTCGACGGATCGCCTGGAGCGCGGCCTCTTCCGCAGCGTCCCAGAATTGATCCCCGCCATCGAGGAGTACATCGCCGTGCATAATCAGAATCCCAAACCCTTCGTCTGGACCGCTAAGGCCAATGACATTCTCCAGAAGGTCATTCGCGCCAACCGCAAGCTCAGTTCAAAGAAAAACGAAGCACTACACTAGAGGCTTCTCCGGAAGCCGCGCAGTCAGGCCCCGTCGATCCGATGCGACGGTCTCAACGGAACGACACGCACACCCTCAGCGCGCTGCTTTGATCGTATAAAAAAGATCATCCGCGCCACTCTCGCCCAATTGCTCGTATATCGCGGCAATCGCCAGTTCTTCCGTGGCAAATATCTTGCCCTGACCAATCAGGTCAAAGAGGCCGGTGGCGTGCATCACGTCCAGCACCTGTTTTTTCAACCCGCTGAAGACCAGGGTGGTGCCTGAGCTGTGCAAGCGTTCGACCAGATGATGAATGACTTCCTCGCCGGACGCATCCAGTTGGTTGATCCCGTCTCCTACCACCAGCACGTATTTGGCATCCGGATGATTGGCCACTGCTTCGAGTACTGCATCTTCGAAATAGGCGACGTTGGCGAAGTACAGCGAGCCGTCGAAGCGGATCGCCACCATGTGCTTGCTGGTCGGCAGATCCGGATTTACATGAATGTCGCGCAGGGTGCCATCCTTGTAGCGGCCGAGGATGGCGACGCGTGGCGTCATGGTGCGATACAGATACAAACCGAGCGCCAATCCTGCCCCCACCATGATGCCGTTATCCAGATGCGGCGCGAAAGCCAGCGTGGCGAAAAAGGTTACCACCGCAGCCATGCCGTCATGCCTACTGGCCTGCCAGGCGTGCTTGACTGCCTCGAAGTTCACCAATCCGATCACCGCCATGATGATGATGGCGGCCAGAACCGCCTGTGGCAGGTGATAGAGCAATGGAGTTAGAAAAAGCAGCGCTACCAGCACGATCAGCGCGGTAATCACCGAACTCATGCCGGTTTTTGCCCCGGCATTCATGTTGACCGCGGAGCGCGAGAACGACCCTGACACCGGGAAGGCCTGGGTGAAGCTGCCTACCACGTTGGCCAACCCCTGACCGATCAGTTCCTGGTTCGGGTCGAGCCGCTGCCTGGTCTTCGCGGCAATGGCCTTGGCAATCGAGATGGCCTCCATGAAGCCCACCAGCGAAATCACCAGCGCGGCAGACAGCAATGAACCCAGTGCATCCAGACTAAATGTGGGCATCTTGATGCTGGGTAGGCCGGCGGGAATCACGCCCACGACCTCGCCACCGCCTACCAGCGTAAAGCTGTTGGCGTTGAGCTTGCGCACGCGGTAACGGGTCTCGTCCAGCGTCACGCCCTGTGGCGCCTGGTTCGCCCGGTAGATCGCCAGTGTCGCACCACTCGCATCCGTGCTGCGGACCAACTGAAGGTGCCGCAGCGCGGCCTTCTCCTTGGCAAAAGCATCTTCGGCTGCGCGAACTTCAATCCGCGCCAATCCCAATTCAGCCTCCATTTGCACGAATTGAACGCTTTCTTCACCTGAAGCTTTTCGGGCAGTCTTGAGCGCCGCCGATCTTTCCGCTATCTGCGTATTCAGATCATCCACACGCTTGGCTGCGGCCATGCTTTGTTGCACCACAGCGAGCAGTTCGGGATCGGCGATTTGTTCAGGCGCGCCGGGCGCATTCCTCTCGAATCCGATAGCCCACGACAGCAACGTCGTCACCACCACCGCGATCAGCACGCCGGGCAGCTTGGGCGCGTATTTCCTGATGCTCCACATGATGGCAATGGCCAGCACACCCATTGCCAGCGTCGGCATATGAGTATCACCGATCAGTTTGATCACACCGACGATGTCGTTGATGAAATGCTCGCTGCGCCCCATCGGCACGCCGAACAACTTCGACAATTGCGATAGCCCAATGATGATGGCCGCCGCATTGGTAAAACCGACGATGACCGGGTGCGACAGGAAATTGACGATCACCCCGAGTTTGAATACGCCGAGCAGCAATTGAATGATGCCCACCAGCAGCGCCAGCATGATAGCCAGCGCGATGAACTGATCCGACCCTGGCGCCGCCAGCACCGCCAGTGACGAGGCGGTCAGCAGCGATACCACCGCCACGGGTCCAGTACCGAGCTGGTGCGAACTCCCCCAGAGAGCCGCCACCGCTACCGGCAGGAACGCCGCGTACAGGCCATAATATGGAGGCAAGCCGGCCAGTTGGGCATAGGCCATCGATTGCGGAATCAGCACCAGCGCCACAGTGATGCCTGCCATGAGGTCAGCTCGGAGCGCCTCCCCATTGAGAGGAAACCAGCTTAAAAACGGGAAAATTCTTTTCAAGAAGGCAGGCATGGTGTCATTCTGGTCAAGTTGAGTGCGCGAAGTATCAGATATTGGTAATATTATCTCACGCTATCACTTGCTATGACCACCCTACAGGCCCCCACACCAATTGACGGCAAATCATGATCTGGGCGCGACGTCCTGGAGAAATACCGGAGCCATATAAGCATTTTCTTAAAATAACACCAACGGGTTATCCCCTCCACCCGACGTGGGTATGGACTGAATCTGGTGATGCGTTCCTAATTGCGCGCCAGCAATTTAATTTTGTGATAGCTTAGTTCGCTAAACAAATTTTTATCAACTCATGGGAGATGAACAATGAATTTTGACAAAGAACTGAATGCACGCGGCCTGTCTTGCCCGTTGCCCATCGTGAAAACCAAGAAGGCGCTGGCCGACATGACTACCGGCCAGGTGCTCAAGGTCATCTCGACCGATGTCGGCTCAGTAAAGGACATGCAGGCGTTCGCCGACCAGACCGGCAACACCCTGGTTTCAACTGCCGAAGAAAATGGCGAATTCATCTTCTTCATGAAGAAGAAATAAGCAAGTTCTGAATCTGACACCAAAGGAAAATACATGACCACCAAGAAAATGGCGATTATCGCCACCAAAGGTACGCTGGATATGGCCTATCCGCCATTCATCTTGGCCTCGACCGCCGCCGCGCTCGGCTATGATGTCCAGATCTTCTTCACCTTCTATGGCTTGCAGTTGCTGCGCAAGGATCTATCCGATGTGATGATCAGCCCGCTGGCCAATCCGGCGATGCCGATGCCGGTACCGATGCCGGTGATGGTGCAAATGCTGCCGGGCATGGAAAGCATGGCCACCATGATGATGAAGCAGAAGCTCAAAAAGCATGGCGTCGCTTCACTGGAAGAGTTGCGTGATCTGTGCCTGGAAGCCGACGTCAAATTCATCGCCTGTCAGATGACGGTCGACCTGTTCGAGTTCGACAAGAGCGAATTCATCGAAAATGTTGAATACGGCGGCGCAGCGATGTTTTTTGGCTTTGCCGGCGAGACGGATATCTGTCTTTTCGTGTAATTTAACGCTGTTGGTATTGAAATAAAGAATAACAACCGCCACTCAGTTGGCGGTTTTCACATATATCTCAGAGGGGGAAAACCATGAAAATTCGTTCATTTGTACACGCTGCAGTCCTGCCCTTGGTGTTTTTGCCCGGAGTGGCACTGGCTACCAGTGGTTACTTCGCAACCGGCTACGGTGTCAAATCAGCAGGCATGGGCGGTGTCGGCATCGCTCTGCCGCAAGACGGCCTGGCTGCCGCGACCAACCCGGCCGGCACAGCCTTTGTCGGTGACCGCCTCGATCTCGGCCTGACTTGGTTCATCCCGAAGCGCAGCGCTGAAATCACCGGGAACGGGTTCGGAGCCAATGGCGACTACGACGGCAACGACACGCGTAACTTCTTCATTCCGGAGCTTGGCTACGTCAAGCAATTTTCTCCGCAACTGTCCGGCGGCGTAGCAATTTACGGCAACGGCGGCATGAATTCCGACTACGCCAACAACCCGTTGGCGGCCTATGGCGGCACCGGAAATGCCGGTGTAGACCTGTCGCAACTGTTCATTTCGCCGTCGCTGGCCTACAAGATCACTCCTGATCATTCGATCGGCATCGCCGTGAATATCGCCTACCAGCGCTTCAAGGCCTATGGAATCCCCCCCATGTTTGGAATGTTTTCCCAATCGCCGAGCAACATGAGCGATAACGGTTACGACTCC
>Ga0105099_10001174_pt1 | contig 16762 bp, 17 predicted proteins | sample PPLLak3cmMay2015_2_FD_79138 | JGI IMG/M metagenome (GOLD analysis project Ga0105099, IMG submission 79138) | Freshwater sediment microbial communities from Prairie Pothole Lake near Jamestown, North Dakota, USA - PPLs Lake P8 Core (1) Depth... | ecosystem: Environmental > Aquatic > Freshwater >... | reverse complement strand
TATGTTGTTCTTCAGGAGTTCGTCGATCAGACGGGAATAGAAATCGACGCCTTTCCGGTTGACCGGGCCCTTTCCCGACGGAAAAATCCGCGGCCAGGCAACCGAGAACCGGTAGGCCTTCAGGCCGATCTGTTTCATGAGCGCGACGTCGTGTTTGTACAAATGATAGTGGTCGCACGCCCGGTCGCCGGTATCGCCGTTTTTTGTTTTACCGCGTCTGCGGCAGAACGTGTCCCATACGCTGGGACCCCTGCCGTCTTCGTGCGCCGCCCCTTCGATCTGATAGCTTGAGGTGGCTGCACCCCAGATGAAGCTGCGGGGAAAGGGTTCGTGTTTCATACGATAGTGAGTTGTACGGGTTTAATAGACGCAGCCGGCGTATTCGGTCTCTTTTTTCACTTTTTCGGGATTCTCCTTCGCCCATTTTTCCCATGCGCTGCGCTCCTGGGTAAGCTCTTCGGCCGACAGGTTGCGGAGCTGTTTTTCCGGATTGAGGCGGGAATACTTGAGGCTGTACCACGAAACTTCAAGATGGTAACCTGCCTCGGAGCAGGTAACGGGCCTCAGGAGGATGGAACTGTCCGGCACTGATATTGAGGCTGCATGTATTCCCAGATAATACTCTTTCCCGGCTTCAAACAGCAGTTTAACCCGTGCTGTTGTATCGGATTTTACAATGATAAAATGTTCTCCGGGATCAACCGGGAACGAGGTTATGGTCTTGCCGGTCGTGCCGCTCACGAGCTGGGTGTCTACCCAGACAGGATAAAACTCTTCTCCCGCAACACCGGAGGGGCGTATTATAACACAACACGCCTTCTCCTCCGTACCCCTGAATTTCGGATACAGGTCGTCATACAGAAGGAGCGGCTTGCATGATTGCAACACGAATAGTGCCATTGAACATACTATCAGCAGACAGCTTTGTTTTACATGCATATAAACCTCTTTGAATATACGGGTACTCTTGTCCGGAACAGATGAAACAGTTGTTTGTTGTTGGTCTGCCCCACAAGAGAATAAAATACATCAACCCGATGCGGGGATTCTCTCATTTATTCGGAAACAATACCTCGGGTGAATGCGCCGTATCCGTCGGCATAAAACCGTAAGCAGTAGAGCGATGAGCCGAATCTGTTTTTATCAAAGGAGACGGTATGGCGCCCTTTTGATTGCATCCCGTCCGTTACGGTTTGTATAAGTTTCCCCTGTGTGTCATACAGGCTGATTCTTATCCGGCAGGCCGCGGGCAGGGTGTAGGCGGCCTGTATGATTTTTTGATTTGAAATGAGTGTAAAGCTCCCCGCAATCTCATGCACAAAATGATTTTTTATTCCGATGGTTTGCGAGGTTCTCCAGTCCGGGTCATACTGATCGGCCCAGGCTATAACCGTTTTGGATATGGTGTTCGTATCCAGGCTGTTATTTCCCAGGTCCAGCCCGCCCGTGGCCGGTTTCAGATGAATGATCGAGTCGGGCAGTGTTGCAAGCCTGTTATTGCTGATGAGAAATGTTTTCAGCTTTGCGCATCTTCCCAGCTCATAGGGAATCGAGGTTATCTGATTGAACTGGGCCATCAACTGCGCGAGATTTGCACAGTTGCCAAGCTGAGCGGGGAGCGCCGTCAGCTGGTTCATTTCCAGATAGAGTCTGTCCAGACTTGACAACTGTCCGATCTCCGCCGGCAGTGATTTCAGGGAGTTGGTGCTGAGATATAAATTGGTCAGTAATGTAAGGTTGCCGATGGTTGAGGGCAGGTTCCCGATCTCATTCTGACGAAGGTCCGCAAATAAGAGCTGGGTCAGGTTGCCGATCTCCGCGGGGAGGGTTTTCAGCGAATTGTCGTGAAGATCAAGGTGTTTCAGCTTCGATATGTTTCCTATAACCACAGGAAGTTTTGACAGGTTTTTTCCGACGATAATCAGGGTGTCGATCCTGCTGTTTCCCACTTTGCTGACCGATTCCACCGTCACCGAGCCGAGGCTGTTGCTGTCAAGAATGGCTCTCACGGCGAGGGAATCCTGTTTGTAATCCTGTGAAAAGAGGCTGCAGCAGAGAATTACTACGAGTATGAGGGATGCGGCGGGGTATTCTTTTTTCATAGCAATACCTTTCTCTGAAAATTGTTTATAAAAGCTTCACTATCATCGCTGGGAAATGCAAAAGGAAGTTGTGTGTGCACACTGCTTACTGATAAAATATATAAAGAAGTACGATACAAACGGAGTACTTTTTAAAAAAACAGAGCCGGTTGTAGAACCGGCTTTTGTCTCTCTAGGCGAAGTGAAAATGCGGCGAGGGTTTCTTTAAAAAATCTTTTCGCCGTATTTTGTTAAAACACCACAGGGGCACTCGTATGCCATGCGCGATTTGCCGCTTCCAACGATTCTGAACGGCTTTCTCTCTTTACCGCAGGTTGAGCACAACATGACCGTGGTCTCGCCTCTGTTTTCGATCGCGTTTTTTGAACCCTTTTTTGTATTCATGAAATACTCCTTATAAGGCCGGTTTTATAATTATATAGGTGTTAACGGTATAATGAAAACGACTCGTAAATATATATCTGTGACACGGAAAAAGGAAATAGTAAGGTTGTATCTCGCGGCCGGGCCGATACGATCACCTGATTTTATCTGCGTTTTGGCATGGAATGATAATTATAACCCGGACCAAAGATTTTTTTTATTTGTTTTTGGGTTTTATTTATTTTGGTAGCCATAGTACGTAACCCGAATTATCTTTTGCCAAAAGAGACACGTCATGAAAATTGTTACCCCGGTGTTGGTGGCTTGTGTAACCGCAGGAGTGGTGCTGGCTCTGGTCAACTACCGTCTGGCTCCCGCCAGCAGCGCCTGCGCGCTGAAAGGCCTTGCCGATGCACATGCGGCTGTTTCCAAGGAAGTCAAGGATATATCCGCACAGCTTGTTGTTCAAAGCAGGGGATTTTGCGCAACCGTGTCCACGGACATGGCTTTTGCCATGAAGCTGATTGTCGAGAAAGACGCGTCCGCACCCGAGGTTTCGGATATTGCCGGCAGGTACATGAAAGCAATGAATTTTGATTTTCTGGAAATTACCGATGCGGAGTATAAAATACTCTCCAGCGGTCATTTTCCGGCCAGCGCCGGAAATATCCTGACCCGCAAGAGCGCCATGCCCGAGCGAGCTGCGACCTGCCTGTATGAGAATATCCGGGGAACGGAGACGCTCTCGCTGCAGGTCAAAATCCCCTTCACCTGCGAAGGGGTGAAGTTTTACTGCTTCGGCGGGATTGCGGTCGACACCGCGTTCATATCCCGCATGCAACCGTTTCCCGGGATTACCCTTTTCATAAAGCAGGGCGGGGAGATTCTCGGCATGGATGATATTCAAACAATGTCGGCAATCAAGGACAATGTCATCGTTATCAATGATAAACAATGGTTTGCGGCGTCCCATGCGCTGCCGTGGGTGGGAGAAGGCGATGCACCAGAACTGATACTGCTGAAAAAAGAGGCAGGATCCATGAACCTGCTGGATTTATTATAGGAGTATTGCTACTCAAACGAGGGAATGCTATAATTATTTAGATAATACCTTATACTGCACCGATTAGTATTAACTGAATTTCCGGGCATGAATCGATGGCTCTGAAAATGGTAAAAACAAATTCAACGCGTATGCTGCTTATATACCTCTTTTTTGCCCTCTCGACCGTGGTTTTGGCCGAGGGCAAAAAGCCCTATATCAGCCAGGAATATGTCGACACCGTAATCCAGAACGCCTTTTACGCTTTTGTTGAGGCGTCCGGCCGCTCCGAGGGATACACTGCCGATGAAGCCACCCAGATAAAGGCAATACAGAGCGCAAAGCTTGCCGCCGAAAACCTGAAGAAACTCGCAAAAAACGATCCAAACAGACGGTATGTATTATGGCGCGTGTCCGAGCTTGAAAAGCAGATATTTCTGGAGGAAGAAGAGGTGCTTCTGAAGAAGATGTACCGGAATCAGAAAGCGGTGAATGTGCTTGTCGACAAGTTTAATACCGAGACCGGCAAATGGCGCCCCGGATTCGCGAATTTAGTTGCCATTCATTCATCCATGCTGAACCTGAACCCGCAGAAAGCGGATGAGATCGCCCGGCTGATCGAGGTGCGGGACCGGAACATTTCGCGCGAGGTGACTTTCTCCATTGAAAAAGCCCTGCTGTACAGGAATTACGACAAGGCCGGCGAAGAGTTTGAGTATGTGAAGAAGAACCGCAAATATCTCCTTATTCCGGAAGATAAATTCGCTGATTTTGAAAAACGGATACGCATCAAAGTTGAAGCGGACGAGCTGGTGACCAATATCGACGGGTATATCAGTGACATCAAGCTTGAGATCGATAATACCAATCTGTGTCGCGCAAGGCGGGGTATCGAGTTCATGCAGGAGAGGATCGGCAGCGCGCATACCATGATTGAATATGAAAAATACAACAAATTCAAAGAGACGCTGAAAACGTTGGCCGAAACGGTTGGCGCCGTCGAGGATTCACTGGTCTATCAGAACCTTCTGCTTCTGCACGAAAAGAGCGTGGATGATGCCGTCGACTATCTTAATACTGTTCTCAGAAGATCCGGCGTTTCGCCCGAAAAGATTATGATGGTGAACCAGAGCATCATGGAAGCGCCGGGGCAGAAACGGGCGACAATCGAGAACAAAAAGGTCGACCGTGAGCTTATTGCACTGGAGAAGAAAACAACCGCCGGTAACAGCCTCTCGTTTGGGGATGTTGCTGCAAAGGCAAAAGCCAAAATGGACAGCGTTAAAACCTATCAGCAGGAGCAGGCAAGGCTTCAGCAGCTTGAGTATGAACGAACGCATAAAAAAGAGATCGCGGCGCGGCAGAAAGAGGAAAAGAAAAAAGAGGAGATGCGGGCCAGCGCACGTGAAAAAATCATGGAAATCTATGCGCTGCTTGAAAAAAATAAAATTGAAAAGGCGCAGGCAAAGGTAGCGGAGCTTCGCGGCTGGCTGGTGCAAAACGCGTCACCGGACGATCTGGTCAGCCTCGATAACGCGATTGCCAAAGCGTCGGAGCCCCCAAAGAGCAGAGCCCGCCCCCAAAATAACGGCAACCAGAAGGCAGAGGCTGTTTCAAAGGAGATCTATGCCCTGCTCAAACAGAATAATGCGGATGGCGCCTATTCGAAATTCAACTCGGAGAAGGAACTGTTGCAGAAATCCCTGCCCGAAAGCGACTGCGCACATCTTGAGTCGTCGGTAAAGCGTGCGTATGAACTGGCGCTGAAAGAGCGGCTGGCGAAAGCGGAGCGGAAAGCAGCCGCCGCGGTAACGAGCGTTGCTACGGCAGCCCCGCAACCAGCCGCGGAAAAAAGTGACAACGGCGACCAGTATGCCGTATTTGACAAGGCGCAGGTCAATGCACAGCAGAAAGCGGAGAATGATGTTATGACCATCTATACGATGCTGGAGAACAATGAAATCCAGCAGGCGTATGACTATTTCAGGAAGAACCAGATTCTTCTTAAAACCTACATTTACGAAGAAGCATATCAGGCGCTTGAATCCAGCGTAGCAGACGCCTATACATCCTTTAAAAATGATGCCGAGTAAAACCGCGTTGAACGGGAATCCGAATACAAGGGTAATTGTCAAGCATACACGCAAACGCAACAGGTCTTCATACAAAATCCGGTCAGGAGGATAACGCATGCAGAGAATCGAGGACAGGTTTGCACGGGTGCTTTTGGATTATTCTCTGGGAATAAAAACCGGCGACAGGCTTTGCATCAGGGGCGGTATCGCGGCGCTGCCGCTGATTCGCGCAGCCTACGGGTACGCCCTGCGGCGCGGAGCCTTTCCCCAGATACAGATACATGATGAAGCCGCAAAAGACCTTCTGATACAATCCGGCTCCAGGGATCAGCTTCAGTATGTTCCGGCAAGCGAGTATACGGTTGTCAGGGATTGCACGGCCCTGTTGAATATCCTGGGAAGCGAAAACGTGAAATCGCTCTCAAACGCCGATCCGGAGAGGATCAAACAGCACACCCTGGGCAGAAGCAGATACCTGAAGATTTTTTATGACCGGTTCGCAAAAAAGCAGGTCCGGTTCTGCATCACCCAATATCCGACACAGGCTGACGCACAGGAGGCTGCGATGTCTCTGGATGAATATGCGGCGTTTGTCTACGGCTCGTGCATGCTTGACAAAAAAGATCCGGTGCCGGCATGGAAGCGGGTCTCCGCAACCCAGGAAAAGATATGCGCGAAGCTGGATAAAAAGAAAAACCTGCATATCGTATCGAAAGATACGGATCTGCGTCTTTCTGTTGAGGGAAGAAAATGGATCAACTGCGACGGCAAGGAAAACTTCCCGGACGGCGAGGTGTTTACCGGTCCTGTCGAGCATTCGGTCAACGGCCATATCCGCTTCAGCTTTCCCGCAATTTATGCGGGCAGGGAGGTTGAAGACATACGCCTTGTGTTTAAAAACGGCAGGGTGGTGGAAGCCTCCGCAGCGCGGGGCGAGGACCTGCTGGTCAAGCTGCTGGATACCGATCCGGGCGCGCGGTACCTGGGCGAGGTGGCGGTGGGAACCAATCATAACATCAGAAAATTCACCAAGAACATCCTGTTTGACGAAAAAATCGGCGGCACGGTTCACTGCGCTATCGGCAGGTCGTTTCCCGAGTCGAAAGCGAAAAACAGATCCGCCATCCACTGGGATATGCTCTGCGACATGAAGCAGGAGGGAAAGATTTTTGCCGACGGCACGCTGATCTACGAGAAGGGGCGTTTTCTGATCTGAAACCGCGTTTGATCCCGTTCTATGTATCCAGATACGCTAAAAATATCGGTTCCAGTTGTTTCATCCAGTTTTCCGAAAACGAACAGGTTCCGGTCTGCGCGAACAGATCCAGCAGGACAAGCGCGTTGATGTTGGCGTCGTTCCCCTTCATCTCCCGCAACCGCTGCGCAAAGTCTGCGTTGAGCAGGCTGACCTTTGCATACATGTCTTTGAAGTGCTTGAGCTCCCAGTCCGCAGACAGGTTGTTCTTCATACGCACGTACTGCGCCGTGAGATAGATCGATACCGCCCGGTAAATCGTTTCGACCTCGTTTGAGAACGGCAGGTGAATAAAGGCCATAGGCTTGAATTTATCCAGAACCGGGCATCCGCTGGTGGCCATGATCAGGCCCATCAGCGGCGACACGCCCTCCTGCAAAGAGGCCTCTTTTTCGGTAGTGCGCCGCTCGGTCGTCACCCGCACCTTGACCTTTTCGTAGGAGTAATCGTCTTTGAACTGCAAAAGCACATACGACAGGTTGCGCGCCACCGGACAGTACTTATGCTCCGTTGCTTTCAGCGTGCATACCTTGCACTGGTTGAACTCCAGCTTGGTCCACGGCTCGTTGTTTTCAACCGGAAACGATTCCAGATTCAGCGTGGACTCGTTGAATTTCAGGATAAAAACTTCAAATCGCTTGTTTTCGAAAAAGAACTCGTACTTGATTTTCATGCAGACCTCAAAAAAATTTGGTGTATTGCCGAAATCGATTCATGCCGCACTATTTAGTATAACACTGTCTGAATGATTAAACAAGGGAAAAGGGTTTGTGTCTGGAGGGTTTTTTAAGCGTCCGGCGTAACTATTCGTTTAATAACAAAGAAAAATAAATTTAAATGATATTACAGGTTTTCAGCGATTAATAAATAATAATATGCCTCCGGATTGGCTTTTTTCAACCTTATTAATTTCGCGAAGTCGCCGGCAAGGTCAGTGGTTCTTATTTTTTCAATTTTATCTTCATCATATCGATTTGCTGCCAAAGGAAAATCTGTTCTATTTTTTCTTATTGCTGTGGATAGCAGCGCGGCCTTGGCTGCTGCGACTTTCATTTGTTCATTAAGATCGGGTGTTTTTCCGACCAAATGATTCGAGAGTCCTCTATTTCCATCGCGTAATTTAACTGCATCCTTATGCTCAGGGAATTTTTTTAATGATAATCCACAATAGTTATAACTTGTCTCTATTGTATCGTTTAAAACAGATTCTAATTCATGGTTGTTCCCTCTATATTCGTTTTCTTTCGTATAATTAGCATGATATGCTCCGATAAATGCCGACATGTCCGCCGCATTACTGAACAGCTCCCCAACATCAAAAAGCTGTTTTGCCACCTGCATGGCTTGAGATTCGCCATTACGATTTTCAAAGGGAACGCCTATGGTGTTTGGGGCAAAAGCTGTCAGCTTATCACCCAAGAGTCCTTCGATGGTTGGTATTTTTACGGATGTTTCTTTTTCGATTTCAATGAAGGGTGTATAAATCGGCTTCGTAGTCAGCGGTAAATGACAAACAGGCTCTTCGATAACATCGAGCAAAACATAAAGCCTCTCCTTTTTTCCAACATTCGAATTAAAGAAGAATTTAAAATGTCGCCGGTTCGGCAAACCACGGTTCCCACGCTCATTTTCTTCATACCCAACAAATGGAGATATTATGCAAATGGATTGCAAAACCGAATCTAACATTTCTATAGAGGCGCTGCAGATTATATCTATATCTATCGATAATCGGCGGACTTGCTGCAAATGCAGGAGCAAGCTTGTTCCACCTTTAAAAATGAAATCCAAACCAGATTCAGAAAGGTGGGACAGAAGAGCCAGAGCATGAATACACTTTTCAAGAATTCCTGGGTCTTGGGCCACTAACTCTTTTCGTTTTTTCTTGATCCAATCTGCTGAAAAACATTCGCTACTTATCATTTTTGTTCCATAACATTCGTAGTAACATATTGTTATTTAAATAATTGTGAAGAGATAGTTATATCACAGTGAGTTACATGAACCAGCTCAAAAACAATCAACCATCTCCACATTAGCGCTTTATGTGGACTTGGTTGATTGTTTTAAGGCTTGAAAAATCAAGGTATCTTCTTTTGGCGTATCCGAGAAATATGGCCATTTCAATTCTGCCGGCAGCAGTGGTATTTTCAACGATAAGTCGTGCTTCGGATTCGTCCATGAATCTTAAGGAAGAAGCTTCGATTACAAGATCAACCAGGATTTTTTCAATCGGAGCACAATGATCTTCACCTGTGGGTTGTTTTGAAATGGATGGTCGGATAACAATGGTTTTATCATCAACTCTAAATTGTTTCTCAACATCAGCTTTTGTAGGATTGGCGAATACAGAATACTCTTCTGATCGCAATTTATCGGCCACGGGATTAATAGTATCGCCTTCAGTATAAACAAATGTGATATGCTTTGCGAGCATGTGCTGTGTATAAGCATTTATCTGGGCGGTTGACCAGCATTGGAAATCGAGAAGCGGGAAAGATTTTTCGAGAAGCGTGACAATTTTTTTAATTGGTTTTGTTTCGAGAATAAAAGGGTCTTTGATGCTTGAGTACCAGCCCCTGCCCGCGTCGTATAGTAAGCCGGAAGATATGGCGTGGGAGAGATAGGTTTTAAGGGTGGAATGGGTAATTGAATTGTGCATATTCGTCTGAATACTTGAGAGATCAACATAAGCAACATGCTGCTTTTTCAGAGATGTAAGGAATGATAGCAAAGTGTTCTTTTTAGAAAGATTATTCATGAGACACCGCCATACAACAAGGTACCCTTGCCGATAGTAGTAAAATTTTTTCTATTCATTTCGCTGGTGAACGAAATAAGCCCCTATCGTCAAATGTCATGGGATTAAAATAGATTTAAGAGAGCAGGTTTGTCATGCTTAAAAAGCATTTGAAAAAACATATATAACCGTAGCCGGCTCCACGCCCCTCAGAATTTTGCCTCGTACAACAGCTTCTCCTGTTTATTATCGTTGTGTCTTATCATTCGTTTTTCTGCGAAAAGCTTTTCTTGCAACGGAAGGTTTTCCGCGTATACCGCTCTTTGCCTGCATATACATTCTTAATACCGCATTCATCCGTGTCTGATACCCCGGTCCCTGATGCTTGTACCAATCCAGAACATCCGGATCCAGACGCATGCTTACCATTCTTTTCGGATCCGGTATTCTCAGTGTTGCATTCGCAAAAAACGAATCGTCAAGTTCCGGACCGTCTGAAAGATTAATCTCTTCATCCTTCATGGTAAAGAGACGCTCCCAATTAGTAGCCGACTGCTTTCTTAAATTTTTTACTCTCATTGCTCGTCGCCTTTCGGACTGAAATGATACGAATTGTTTCATTAAAATCGTTTTCAGTATATACTATGACCGCTATGATACCCTTGAGAAATCCGATCCCGACCCACCGCTCCTCTCCATACTCTTTTCGTGTATCGATACAGGTGAGCATCGGGTATTGAAACATCCTGACAGCGTCCTGAAAATCGATGCCGTGTTTTTTTATGTTTATCTTGTTTTTTTCTTCGTCCCAGACATATTCCATATTTACTGTATATACAATATGTAACTACAAAAGTCAATAGAGAATATATTCCATGGTATCTGTTTTAATATGTTTGGAAATCATACTACAAAATTCAATGGTAGTAATTTTGACGAAGCAGCAATTGAAGCTGTCTGGCGAAAAGCAACACCAGAACCTGGATATCCGAGTTTCAGGAAAGATTGTCGTTTTTTGTTTTTTAAAAGCACTGGTGCAGATATATTATTTTTATCAATACACTCCCCATTACCGAAAGGATCATTATGGAAAGAATAGGTCAGTATAAAAATTACCCGGCTGCACTGATTTTTCTCCTCTGCCTCATCTCCTGCGCACCGCTCAACATTTCACACACAGTTGCTCCCTATGCTGATAAACTGATTCAAGGCAAACGCCTTGTTATTGCCCCGTTCTTCAACGAGCCCTACATTGAATACACCGGAAACCTTGAGGATGAATTCGGAAAAGGGGATAAGCGCGAGCTGATCCTGAATCATTTCAAAGAAGCCCTGGTTTTGAATATAAACAATCTGTCGACCTTTTCCGAAATAAGCGTTGACGAATATTCGGTCGTGCCGAAACTGGATACTGCAGTATTTGAATTGGAAGGCAGATATAAATTACGGTTAGCACTTCCCGCAGATTCACAAACCATCCAATTCAAGCACAAAGAAGCTGATTTTATTCTTTTTTTACAGGATGTGACAATGGGAACCTATCAAACCGGCGCACCCGGAGGACCGGGAATAGCATTAGGAGGTGGCTTCGGACAAGGCCCGGTCTTTGTCGGCGGGACCGTCGGCTCTTCTTCTAAAAATCTAGGATACCAGGCCAAATTCGCGATCTGGGACAATGTAAACCTTTGCGCCGTTACCTATGGAAAAATCAAAGTATCCGTTGAAGCAGATAACCGCGTTCTGTTCAGCGTCATAACATTGGAACACTGGAGCAAAATCGACGAGGATTTTGCCTACGAATTGATTCAGATGAGCCCGTTTCGGAAGAATTGAGCCGGCATGCGTCCCTTGATTCGTCCCTGAATTCGCAATTAAATTACAGGTCAAAACTGAAAATAGATAAAATTTACCTTCTTAAACACACCGAAGAAAACGATCGCATAGAAGCAGATACAATATGCGAGATATCTGAGGCGGGTATTGTTCCATAGTATGCGTTTAATTGACCAGTCATAGTACAGCATTGCATCAACCAGAAAGAGTGCCGGGATCAGTAAAAAGGCAACGATCATTTCAAATCGTGGAAGCCCGAGTTCCCACAGCTGTGATATGTTGAAACCGGTGAAGGTAAATATATGGGTAAATACACAGATTGCATCAGACAGGCTTTCCGCCCGGAAGAGATTCCAGCCTAAAAAAACAGGAATAATGACTATCAGCGGCTGAATGGCATTTATAATACATGCAACCCTCCCTTGTTTGCCGGAAATACCGGTAAGGTTTGTGTATACACGCGCTGTCAGCCGGGATGCCAGGGCAAGCACGCCGTGATATAACCCCCACACGACGAATTTCCAGTGTGCGCCGTGCCATAATCCGCTCAATCCGAAAGCGAGCAGCAGATTGAAACACCATCGCGCGACGGAAACCCGGTTTCCTCCGAGCGGGATATATAGATAATCGCGGAACCACGAGGAGAGCGAGATGTGCCAGCGCTTCCAGAACTCCCCTATCGATTTTGAAAGATAGGGCTGTTTGAAATTTATCATGATGTCATACCCCAGAATCTTCGCAATTCCCTTTGCCATGTCGGAATACCCGGAGAAATCGCAATAAATCTGTATGGAAAAGAAGAGTATCCCGATCGCCAATACCGGCCCGGAAAAAAGATGCGGATCCTCATAAACCGTATTGACAACCCCCACCAGCAGGTCTGCAATAACAACCTTTTTACATAATCCCCATACAATCCACAAAAGCCCCGTGCGCGTGTTCTGATAGGTGAATCTGGTTGGCATTGTATATTGATGCATCATATTGCGCGACCGCTCTATAGGCCCGGCAAGCACCTGGGGGAAAAAAGAGACAAAAACCGCAAAAATGCCAGGATGCTTCTCTGCGGGAACTTTACCGGTATAAACATCAATAAGGTATCCCACGCTCGTGAACGTGTAAAAAGAGATGCCGATGGGTGCAAGAATAGTACTGTGAGGTATTGTGATAAGTAGGTTAAAGCACATTAAAGCCTTGACAATCGATTCGCTCAGGAAAGCGGCATACTTGAACCCGGCAATAAAACAGATATTAAGTGCGAGCGCTATCCAAAAAACTGTTTTCCTGCGAAAAGCGTTTTGTGATGCTTCAATCAGCAGGCCAAAAATATAGTTACAGAGGGTGGAAAGAATAATAAGAACCACATACCGTGGATTCCAGCACATATAAAAGTAATAGCTTGCCAGGAGCAACAGCACCCAGCGGAAACGGAACGGGATCACGAAGAAAGCTGTCGTGACCGTGCAGAAAAATATAAGAAACTCGAACGAATTAAACAGCACGATGGTTTCCCGGGTTATGGTATTTTCGTATCATGGGCAACCGCCTCTTTGAAAAGATTGCAAACCGCTTTTGTATACAGTGCCGCACCTGATGGATTAACATGGTTGGGATCGGAAAAGAAACGGTTATCAAGTTGCACATAGTCCGGGCCGGCAATACGAACGGGGCTGTACGGCGCAAGTGAAGCTACACTCGCTCTATTTTGTGCTTCAACCGGTGCAAACTGATGTGTGCGGTAATACGTGGGAATAAAAACAATCTTGATGTCATACCTGGTGGCAAGCGCAAGTAATTCGTTAAATATCGGGCCAGCCGGCAAAATGTTTCGTTGCGCTATGGAATCCGGCCGGTCGCTTGCCTGCGTAAAATCATCGGGCAGCCGGTGATTGGGATAATGGCTCTGGCCTTCGATAAAAAAATAGCCCCTGTCTGCAACCATCTGCATTTCTGCATGTTTTCCATATCGATAAAACGCACCAGGGCCTCCGTATGACCGGGATCGCATCAGAAAAAGGACAAAGTCACGGAGTATATTTCGAAAAGGGAAAACCAGGTCCATGTTATCGGGTTTGAGATTCTCGGCAGTATCTTTCCATGGAGAGGTAAGCAGTATGTGGGTTGGAATCGTGTTGTCAGCAATAAGGCAACGCAGGTAGAATAAAAAATCTTTTATTTCCGGCAACCCGGCATTAATGGAATGCACCTGTCCGGAAAAACACGAGTCGAACACGGCTGGCATGAAACCACACAACACCTTGCTGTCGCCGAAAATAAGCACTTTATACGCTGCCTGGGGCGGGAAGGAAAACCTTTTCCGCGCAGAAGCTGTTTTAGCGGCATACATGATTTTATCACCCGGCCGGATATAAGGAAAGAACACATACGCCAGGTAAAAAACAATCCAGAAAAACAATAACATCAGGGACAATCGAAACAGCGAAAAGAAGACCTTTTTTAATTCGGGAACAACAGTTGAATATGTTTTAAGTTTCATTGTTTTCTGAAAAGGAATTTCACAAAACAGCACTGTTTAGAAATCACTTTCAATATACCAAAATATCTTGCGGAGAATTTGGGCGGAAGGGAATTTTGCCGGTATAATTATAATAGGTATTGCCTTGATACCTGGATATGGAGAGAACGGTATAGGTGAATAAGCATATTTTTAAAGTCCGCCCAGGCATCCTGAATTATTTTTGTTATCTATACCAATCGGTAGATTTTATTATGTTATTTGATTCTCCAAAGGAGTCTTTCGGCGCATGAATAAAAAGCCTTCTCTTAAAAAACTTCTGATAGCTGCTGGAATACTACTGCTGGCCGCTTTTATCGTTATGCGGGCTGTTGGGAAAAAAGTGCAGGTAAGTGCGTATACCGTACAACCGAAAAATGCCCTCGAAACAGTTCTGGCAACAGGAACGGTTGCAGGCAAGCACTCTGTTCTGCTCTCGTTTAATACAGCGGGAAAGATAGAGAATGTTTTTGCCGAAGAGGGGGATACGGTTGACAGGGGGTTTCTTTGCGTGCAGATGGACGACCGGAGCATAAAAAACCGGCTTTTACAGGCTGAAAGCGAGCTTGATGTTTCAAAGGCAAATCTGGAAAAACTGAAAACCTCGGATGTTGAAACTGCCCTGCAGCGGATGAAGCAGGCGGAGGTTATGAGCGTTTTTCAGAAGTCCCTGTACGAAAAACAGGTGCGGGTTTTTCAGCAGGGAGGAGTCAGCGGCCTTGAGGTTGAAACGTCCAAAAAGGATATGGACCTCTCGTTATCGCAGTTTGAGCTTGCGAAAATCGAGTATCAAAAAATTATTTCCACGCAGAAAACATTAAGCGAAGCCCAGGTGCGGCAGGCTGAGATTACTGTACGCGACGCGGAATATGCGCTTTCGCATACACAGATTCGCGCACCCGACCGCGGGGTTATTCTGGAACGGTATGTGCGGAAAGACGAGTTCGTCACCGTGGGCCAGAAGGTCATGCTCTTTAATCCGTGCGACAGTGTAACCCATATTGAGATTCAGGTGGAAGAGAATGTGCTTGGGCAGGTATTCAGGGCGCAGAAGGCGCGGGTCTCTTCGGAGGCGTTTCCCGGAAAAATGTACGAAGCGTCCATTGACCGCATAGCCCCGTTCATCGATCAGCAGCGGGGCACGTTCAAAGTAAGGCTGCAGATTGACGAACGGGTGCCCGGTTTTGTAACGGATCTTTCGGTCTCGGTTCAGATTGTCACCGATTCAATCCACAATGAGTTGATTATACCTCAGCGGTATCTGTACCGGGAATCTGATTCTTCGTATGTCTATCTCATCCGGGATGCCAGGGCATATAAACAGGCGGTGGCGGTTCGTGGTATAGGCAGCGGGCTGTTTATTGTTGCCGGGGGGTTGTCCTCTGGCGCGGAAATCTGTCAGTCGCCGAAGCTGCGCCACGGTATGAAGGTGGCTGTACGTGAAAGAGAGGAGTAGCGGTGCGTTTTGATTTTATCGTTGCCTGGCGCTTTTTAACCGAGGGAAGGGTCCAGACGCTTCTGATTGTCATTGGTATTGCCGTGGGTATCGGCGTACAGGTGTTTCTGGATTCGCTGATCCGCGGATTGCAGAAAGACCTGGTCGGCCGCACCGTCGGTTCAACGGCGCATATTACGGCAACGCTGCCCGACCGTTTCCCCCGGACGTTGATCGTGCCGGACAGTGCCTCGTTGGTGAGCTCGAAGATCGTGAGCGCCGATTATTTCGACCGGCCTATCCGCAACCCGCAGCCGGTTGTCGACCAGCTTGCGCGGGAAAAGGGGCTGACCGCGCTTACCACGGTGGTGGACGGAGCAGCATTTATTCAGCAGGGAGACAAGTCGTTTCCCGTGACGATCCGCGGGTTTGAGCTTTCCACTGCAGATGCGATATATAAAGTGTATTCCCGTATTACTGCGGGAAACGCTTCGCTTGCAGGCAATGCGGTTTGCATCGGCGCCGACCTGGCAAAGGAGTTGCGTATCGGCGTTGGCTCCGCGATCCGCCTGAGCGTGCTCAACGGGCCCACCGATGTGTTTACCGTATCCGGGATTTTTGATTTTGAGTCGCAGCAGATCAATCTGGGCTGGGTGCTTATGTCGAAAAACCGCGCAGCAGCGCTCCTGGGGTTTGCAGGAGGGGTAAGCGCCATAGAAATACAGGTCGGCGATGTGTTTTCCGCAGAACTTCTGGCGGAAAGCTTCCGCAAGTCCTATCCGGACCTTAAGTGGACGAGCTGGCAGCAGACCAATGCAAACCTGCTTGCCGCGCTCCAGTCGCAGTCCAGCTCCTCGCTGATGATTCAGGTGCTGGTGCTGCTTGCCGTGACCCTCGGCATATCGAGCGTACTTGCGGTGTCCGCGGCGCAGAAGACAAAGCAGATAGGGATTCTCAAGGCGATCGGTTCGCAGAACCGCAGCATTGTCAATATTTTTCTTATTCAGGGAGCGATTCTGGGCCTGGTCGGCTCTTTCGCGGGGTGCATTATCGGGTATGGGTTGATATATGGCTTTATCTACGGCACAGCCAAAAGTACCGGCAGGCCGCTGTTTCCCATTGATGTCCAACTCCAGACGTATGTGATTTCAATCGTCATAGCCACGGTTGCAGGTACTATCGCCGCTTCGATTCCGGCGCGGCGCAGCGCGCGGCTCAATCCGATAGAGGTGATCCGCAATGCCTAGCCTTATTGAACTGAAAAACGTGGACAAGGTGTATGGCGACGCCATAAAAACCCAGGTGCTGTTTGACGTCAGCCTTTCGGTTCAGGACAAGGAGTTTATTACCATCATCGGAAGGTCGGGCTCCGGCAAGACAACCATGCTTAACATACTCAGCG
>Ga0105099_10001172_pt1 | contig 16783 bp, 18 predicted proteins | sample PPLLak3cmMay2015_2_FD_79138 | JGI IMG/M metagenome (GOLD analysis project Ga0105099, IMG submission 79138) | Freshwater sediment microbial communities from Prairie Pothole Lake near Jamestown, North Dakota, USA - PPLs Lake P8 Core (1) Depth... | ecosystem: Environmental > Aquatic > Freshwater >... | reverse complement strand
TCAGGTTTGAGAGCAAGGCGCAAGCCGATGAAAAAGCGCAGCATACACGGTAGTATGTGAGCATTTTGAAGAGGCTTGCAACACAGCTATCAGACCTCAGGCGGGGTTTTGAAACGACTTCTAGTCGAACGGAGAATGAATGAGTCAGACAACAATGCCGATTTTATCAATTTTAACATATTTCCCGCTAGCCGCATGTTTTATTCTGCCGTTTCTCCGAAATGAAAAATCGGTCAGGGTTTTTACTTTACTGGTCGGCATCGCAGAGGTATTTCTTGCGCTTCCCCTGTTTCGGTTCAGCATGACGACCCCGGATTATCAGTTTGTTGAAAAAGTTGCGTGGATGCCGCAGTGGGGGCTGACCTATTACATGGGGATGGACGGCATAAGCCTTCTGATGGTGCTTTTGACCATTCTGTTTCTGCCCTTATGCGTTCTCTGCTCCTGGTCCTATATCTCCAAACGCGTCAAGGAGTTTCATTTCTGTCTGCTTTTGATGACATCGGCCTGTATCGGTGTGTTTCTGGCTTTGGACCTGGTGCTTTTTTACATTTTCTGGGAAGCGATGCTGGTTCCTATGTTTCTGCTCATTGCGGTATGGGGCGGGCCGGAGCGTCGCTATGCATCAGTCAAGTTCTTTCTGTATACCCTGGCCGGAAGCACTCTGCTGCTGGTGGCCATAATAGCCCTTTACAAGGCCGGCGGCACATTCTCCATACCGGATCTGACCGGGCAGACATTTCCTTTCAGGTTCCAGTTCTGGGTATTTCTGGCAATGGCCCTGGCATTTGCCATCAAGGTGCCGATGTTCCCGTTTCATACATGGCTTCCGGCCGCCCACGTGGAGGCGCCTACAGCCGGCAGCGTGCTGCTGGCCTCCATTCTGCTGAAGATGGGCGCTTACGGTTTTCTGCGGTTCTGCCTTCCCCTTACGCCCGATGCCAGCGTATATTTTGCGCCCATGATGATCGCCGTATCCGTCGCATCCATTCTTTACGGAGGCTGTGTGGCCCTGGGGCAGAAGGATATGAAAAAACTGATCGCCTATTCTTCTGTTGCCCACATGGGTTTTGTGACTCTGGGAATTTTCGTTTTTACCATGAGAGGATTTCAGGGAGCGCTCATGGTCATGCTGAATCACGGTATTACCACAGGCGCTCTGTTCATGCTGGTCGGGGCCATTTACGAGCGCAGCCACAGCCGGGAAATCGCCAATAACATGGGCCTGGGAAAATATCTGCCGGCATATATGTTCTTCTTCGGCCTGTTTGCCCTCTCCTCCCTGGGTTTTCCGGGGACCAACAGTTTCGTCGGTGAACTGCTGGTTCTGCTCGGCGTTTTCAAGGCAAACCCATGGGTCGGCGCCGCAGTTATTCCCGGCGTCATGCTGGGAGCCGCCTATATGTTGAGACTCGGCCAGAAACTGGCCTGGGGAGAGCCCACACAGGCCATGGCCTGGAAGGATTTGAATGCGAGGGAATGGAGCTACCTGGTTCCACTGGCTATTCTGGTCTTTTATATAGGACTTGCGCCGGGACTTATCTTAAGAGCCGTTGATCCCACGCTGAACCGCGGGCTGGAACGATTTACGCTCAGACCCAGGCCGGCCATTGTTGAAACCGTGGCATTACCAAACACACAGAAAGGCGTTTATGCCGGACTTTTCTCTTTATCACGCTGAGGAAGGAGAACCTCGTGAAGTTTGATTTTACGCTTATTTTACCGGAACTGGTTCAATTACTGATTATTCTGGGACTATTCTTTCAGACCCTGAAAAAGCCGGGAACTGAGAATAAAGGGGTTTTCAGCCTGGGCTGGCTGCCATGGGCTGCCGCTGCCGGCATTGCCGTGGCCTGTTTCAGCATTAGACAATCAGGGTTCCTGTGCTGGGGCGCTTATCAGGTTGACGGGTTGTCTCAATTTTTCAAGATGGCCGTCGCTCTGGGCTTTGCCATTACTTCTTTAAATGCCATGTCGGCTCCAATGGTAAAAGACGATAAACGGGCGGATTATTTTCTGTTTTTTGCCTTAAGCTCTTTTGGTCTGATGCTGATGGCAAGTTCCGTTGAGCTGATTACGATCTATCTTTCTCTTGAGATCGCCTCATACAGTCTTTATGCCGTTATTCCGGTTCGCGGAGAAGATCCGCGCGCCGCCGAAGCCGGAATCAAGTATATTCTGTTTGGCGCCGCGGCGACCGCCGTAGCTCTTTTTGGCCTCTCCTACATACTGGCATCCCAGCACATCACCTATCTGTATCTGCTGGCTGCAAAGTCATGGGCATGGGCGGATTCTCCCCTGGCTGTTACCGGCATCACTCTGTTCATGATCGGCTTCTTTTTTAAACTGGCCCTTTTCCCGTTTCATTTCTGGTGCCCGGATGTCTACGACGGAACCAATAATGAGACTGCCGCCTATGCAGCCACGCTTCCCAAACTCGGGGCTGTGGTCATCCTGATAAGGCTGGTTGCCCTGCTGAAACCCGAAATTGAAGTTATCACAATCCTGGCGGTATTGTCGGCAGCTTCCATGACATTCGGAAACCTGGCCGCCCTGATTCAGACCGATGTCAAGCGGATTCTGGGGTATTCCAGCGTAGCTCATGCCGGATATGTGCTGGTGGGTCTGGTGGCCGCCAGTCCTGCCGGCCTTTCTGCCGCCGGTTTCTACAGCCTTATTTATCTGCTGATGAACCTGACCTGTTTCTGGGTGATCTGCAGCCTGTCAACGGACGGCAGGAACCTGATGCTGGATGACTTAAACGGCCTTTACAAGCGGGCGCCTTATCTGGCATTTGTTCTGGCAGTCGGCGCATTTGCCTTGGTCGGTCTGCCGCCCACCGCCGGGTTCATGGGAAAATTCTTTCTTCTGACTGCCGCCTGGAACCGCGGGTATAACTGGCTGATCATCATTGCCGCGCTGAACACCGCTATATCCATCTATTATTATTTAAACATCGTTCGCCATGTCTACACCCAGGAAAGCGAAGGCATGCAGCAGGAAGCGCCGAGAAGCGGCAGTGCAATATGGGGCGGGTTGCTGGCGGCCTCTCTCCTTGTTCTTGGAGTCATTCCCCAATCTGTTCTCCGCTGGATGGAAGAAGCCACACGGCAAATGATGCGATAGAAGTTTATGCATGTAATTGTTTCTGCGGATAGCATACGCACTCATACCCAAACAAATTGGCAGTTCCAATCGGAACATTATTCCGACAATCACTATAAAGCACATCCCCGGGGGTTATTAAAGAAAAGCCCTTGACAAATTTATTTTACTTATATAATTAAAAAACAGTCTCTTAATATGCCTTTTTACGAAAGAAACAATCATTCTCTGCAGGTGTAAAGTGAGTTTTAATCTCTGGTGCTGGTGGCGGCAGGAATTTTGAAGCGTCCACCGGTCTGAATAACAAGTATAATTTTTTCAGAGTCTTGGGCGGCTTTAAGCAGGAGATATGCGGATGCAGCCTAAGGCTCTTTTGATTTTAAAAGCCTGGGTTGCTGAAACCCCGGCTTTTTTTATTGGTTATGGGAGGTATGCGTGGAGAGAAAAAAATTGATGCTGGGCAACGAAGCCATAGCGCAGGGGCTTCTTGAGAATGGCTGTGCCATCGCTACTTCCTACCCGGGAACTCCGGCTTCGGAAATTCTTGCGTCACTTGTGCGGATAAAGCGGAAGAACTCTCTTCCCGTGCATGCTCAGTGGGCGGTAAACGAAAAGGTTGCTTTTGAGATTGCCTATGCCGGATGCATGGCAGGGTTAAGAACCGCGGTGAGCATGAAGCAGGTCGGCCTTAATGTGGCGTCAGATCCTCTCATGAGCGCCGCATACATGGGCGCAAAAGGCGGTTTCATCGTGATAAGCGCGGACGACCCCGGACCACATTCTTCCCAGACCGAACAGGACAGCCGTCTGATGGCGATGATGGCGAAAATCCCCGTCCTTGATCCTGATTCTCCGGCTCAGGCGAAAGAGATGATATCAATTGCATATGAGCTTTCCGAAACTTTTGAAATACCCGTTATGCTTCGCCCTGCCACAAGAGTATGCCATTCGCGCCAGGATATCAGGGCTGAGAATTTCGGCTCATTTGAAAAAAAGGCCGATTTTAAAAAAGATCCGGCAAGATGGGCCGCGACACCTAAATTCCGTTTCAGGCTTCATACGGAGCTTGAAAAAAAGCTTGAAAAAATCGCAGCCTTCAAAAAAACCGCTCCTGTAAAACTTAATAAAAAGGCTGTTGCCGGAAAGGCGGTTATCGTATCGGGAGTCGCCTCAGCACATGCAAGAGAGATAATGAAGGATCTCGGTTTGTGGAATAAAATTCCCGTTTTCCAGGTAATCCAGCCTTATCCTCTCCACAGGAATTTCATATCCTCTGTGTGCAAAAACTATGACGAAATTCTGATCATAGAAGAGACCATGCCTGTAATCGAGATGCAGATTGCGGACAGGTTAAGGGTAAAGGGAAAGCAGAACGGATTTGTTCCCGGCGTGGGAGAAATTCTGCCTGAAGCCATAGAAGAGATGTTGTGCGACTTTGCAGGTTTAAAGTCAAAGAAGATGACCGTTCAACAGCAGCCCGGAAGACGACCGACGCTTTGCGCGGGATGCCCGCACAGGGCGAGTTTTTTTGCAATAAAAAAGGCTGCCCCGAAAGGGATATATACCAGTGATATAGGATGCTATACTTTGGGACTTAACCTGGGCGCGGTTGATACCGTTTTGTGCATGGGCGCTGCGATCAGCCAGGCCGAAGGTTTCTATCATGCATATAAAAATGAAAGAAAAAAACCGGACATAGTCGCCACAATAGGCGATTCGACTTTTTTCCATGCAGGCATTCCGGCATTGATAGACGCCGTGGTGCAGAACGTGCATTTTACTCTGGTGATTTTGGACAACAGGACTACCGCGATGACCGGAAATCAGCCTACGCCTGCCTCAGGATTCGGCGCCTCGGGGGAAAAGCTTGAATCTGTCGACATGGAAGCGCTTGTCAGGGGCTGCGGGGTTAAGTTCTGTAAAACAGGCGATCCATGCAAAATCAGGGAATTTATCCCTCTTGTCAAGGAAGCGGTTCAATATGCAAAAGATAATGGACCTGCCGTTGTTATCGCAAGACACCCGTGTCTTATAGGCAGGAAGAAGGAAGAAGATCAGGCAAAAAAAATCTATGTCAGGATTACGGATGCCTGTGAAGGCTGTAAATATTGCATCAGGCATTTTGAATGCCCGGCTATTATTTTCGACAATGATAAAAAGCGCGCTGAGATAGATTCCCTTCTTTGCAGCGGGTGCGGAGTATGCATACATGTATGCCCGAAAAAGGCAATAGTGGTAAAACTGACGGCTTCGTAAAAAGTCATTCTGCTGTGTTGCGCTTCGCCTTGCGGCATTGCGGCGTACTAAGATGTACGCCTCATTCCTCAGGGCTCGCGCGCCTTGCATACTGAGCTTTTTACTTTGCCGTCTGAAATAGAGCTTTTTGCGAATGCATTTAATTTAGGAGTGTTTTGTGAAAAAAACGGTCAACTGGAAAAGGTTTCAGATTGTCATAAGCGGGGTAGGCGGTCAGGGCGTCCTTTTCATCACAAAGCTTCTTGCAGAAGCGGCCATGATGAAAGGATATCCGGTTTTTACTTCGGAAACACATGGAATGGCGCAGCGGGGCGGCACTGTGCTTTCCCATCTTAAAGTCGGAGATTTTTCCAGCCCCCTGATAAGGCCGCTTCAGGCGGACGGACTTATTACATTGAAGGCTGAAAACATACTCCAGCATGGTTCATTCCTGAAAAAAGATGCCTGGATATATGTAAACAGCGGCAAAAAGCCTGATACCGCATTTGATGCCTGCGCCGTTGACGCAGACGCTCTTTCACTGGAAACGGGAGACCCGAAATCGGTTAATCTTGTTCTTCTTGGTTTTGCGCTTAAAAGGAAAAGGGGCGGTCAGGGAAATAATAAAGCTTTGTTCTGCACCTTTGAAGAAATGAAGAGCGTTCTTGCAGGGCAGCTTAAAGGAAAAAAAGCGATGCTTGATGCTTCGGTAAGAGCCCTTGAAACAGGTTACGCGGCTTCCGTATAATAAATGAACTACCCCGCAGCAGAGCTGCGAGGTATCTGGAATACAGAATACAGTAGTCAGAAGCCAGAATTTTTAATCCCTCTTCTGGATTCTGAATTCTGGATTCCTACCCCGAAGCAGAGCTTCGAGGAATTCTTTTGATTAACAAGGAGTATATTTCATGAGTTTCATTCCACATGATCTGACGGCGGATAAATTGATAAAAATACAGACAGACGGACTTAAATGGACTGTTTCACATGCTTATGCCGGCTCTCTTTTCTACAGGAGTAAACTGGATGCCGCGGGAATAAGGCCGGATGATATCCGGTCTCTTGAGGATCTCGGTCAGCTTCCTTTTACCGACAAGGAAGACCTGCAAAGCGGATATCCTTTTCCGCTCCGCTCGGTTGATTTTAATGATATCATTCGCGTTCATGCTTCTTCAGGCACAACCGGTAAGCGGAAAGTGCTCTGCTACACACAGAAGGACATAGATGTCTGGGCGGATATGTTTGCGAGATGCTATGAAATTGCTGGACTGACGCGCGAGGATCGCGTCCAGATCGCGGTCGGCTACGGCCTCTGGACTGCCGGAGCCGGATTCCAGGCCGGTTCAGAACGCTTCGGCGCAATTACAATTCCCCTTGGCCCGGCCAATGCGGATATGCACTGTGAAATGATGGCTGATATGGGCACAACGGTTTTCTGCGCCACTGCATCAATGGCCCTTTTGATGGCCGAGGAGATTCATAAAAGAGATCTCTTATCGAAAATAAAGGTAAAGAAGATAATACTCGGAGCGGAAAGGCACAGTGACGCGATGAGAATGCGTATCCGGGAACTCATGGGAGTCGAGCACATCTTTGATATTTACGGATTGACCGAGGTGTACGGCCCCGGAACCGGACTCGATTGCGTCCATCACAGGGGCATCCATTACTGGGCCGACCGTTTTATTTTCGAGATAATTGATCCTTTTACATTAAAGCCAGTTCCGCCCGGAAAAGAGGGTGAACTTGTTGTTACAACCCTGTGCAAGGAGGGGAGCCCCCTTATACGTTACCGGACCCACGACGTAACCCGTATATTTGAAGGCCCGTGCGAATGCGGAGTTCCTTTCCCGAGACACGACAGGATTCTGGGCCGCACCGACGACATGTTTATCTACAGGGCGGTCAATATTTTTCCGAGCCAGATAGACCATATCTTAAGTCGTATAGACGGGATCGGGAGCGAATTCCAGATTCATTTGAAACACCATGAGGACGGGCGGGATATGATGCTTCTGATGGTTGAAAGAAAATCGGGCGTTTCACAGGCAGATGATTCAAAACTTGCGGAGCAGGTGGCAACCGAAATACGCAGGAAGATACTCGTAAGGTCAATTGTTGAAATTGTTGATTACGGATCTCTTCCGCGCACGGAAAGAAAGAGTAAAAGGGTTTTTGACAGCAGGAACGGAGAGACTGTGAAATAAATAATACCGCCTTGCGTGAGACATTCCGTCAGGCGGGCTTGTTAAACAACCGACTAACAGGGAGGTTTATTTTATGAAGCTGAAAACAGGAATAATTCTATTTGGTTTTGTTTTTACACTGATCTTAACTGGATTATGCATGCCGGTTCCCGCTTCGGCGGAAACGATTACGCTTACATATGCCAATTTCCCGCCTGCTCCGACATTTCCATGCGTTCAGATGGAGAGATGGAAAACGGAAGTCGAAAAGAGAACAAGCGGAAAAGTTGCCGTCAAGACTTTTCCCGGCGGCACTCTTCTCGGCGACAAGGAGATGATGGACGGGGTCATCGCAGGCCAGGCAAACATAGGCAATCTCTGCATGGCTTATCAGCCGGGACGCTTTATTGTTACCAATTCCACGAGTCTTCATTTGGGAATTCCTGATGCGAGGGTCGGAAGCCTTGTTCTTCTGGATCTATATAAAAAGTATAAACCGGAAGAATTTGCCAAGGTGAAAGTGATTACAATGTTCACGACGGCTCCGGCAAATATCATGTCCAAAACCCCTGTCAGAAATCTGAACGACATAAAGGGAATGGATCTGAGAGCATCCGGAGGAGCTGCCGAGATTCTCAAGGCATGGGGCGCAAACCCCGTAGGGATGCCCATGCCTGCAACAGTTGAAGCCCTTCAGAAAGGCACGGTAAAGGGTCTCATCTCTTCCCTTGAAGCGATGAAGGATTTCAAGTTCGCGGAGCATTGCCGATACGTAACAATGACCGAAACATCGATTTATCCTTTTGCAGTTGTCATGAACATGGAAACCTGGAATTCGCTTCCAAAGGATGTTCAGAAGGTCATGGATGACCTTGCCGTCGAGCAGGCCGAATGGACCGGAAACTATATGGATAATCATGTAAAGGAATCGGTAGCATGGTCAAAGCAGAATTATAATGTGGAAGTTATTGCCCTCCCACCTGCCGAAAAGGCCGAATGGGATAAAAAGCTTCAGCCTATAACCGACAAGTGGGTAACGGATGCAAAGGCAAAGGGTCTTCCCGCAGAAGCGATAATCGCGGATATAAAGGCATCGATAAAGAAGCACTCGAAGAAATAACGAATAGTGAACAGTGAATCGTGGACAGTGAGAAGTGGATAATTAAGGGTTATATATAGGATTTCCGCTTTCGCTGGAATCCTATATTTTTAATGGTATGTCATTATTGATAACTTTGAAAAAAAATTGAGATTCATACGGCAAAGTAAAAAGTTCATATGCAAGGCGTGCGAGTTCTGAGGAATGAGGCGTACATATTAGTACGCCGCAATGACGAAGAATGAAGCACAACAAAGCAGAGGGACTTTTTACAAAGCCGTTGATGGAGATTATGAATAAAGTAAACGGGCTTTTGAATGGGCTGCTGACTTTTATCGGCGGAATATTTCTTGTCGCCATGATTATTCTGACATGCGTGAACATACTTTTCCGGATAGTATGGGTGCCGGTTCCGGGAACCTATGAACTTATGGGCCTTTTCGGGGCAATAGTCACGGCTTTTGCCCTGGGGCAGACACAGGCAAGAAAAGGTCATGTTGCGGTTGATATCCTGATAAACACCTTTTCGGCAAAAACCAGGAAAGTCCTGAAATTGGCAGGAGATCTGATCTGCATGGCTTTTTTCGTGATTGTAACATGGCAGCTCGTAGTAAAAGGAAATATTTTGTGGAAAACGGGAGAGCTGACAGAAACTTTAAAGATCATATATCACCCCTATATTTATGCTGTCGCGTTCGGATGCGCGGTTCTTACGCTTGTTTGTTTCGGTGACCTGCTTAAGGCGCTTTTTCCGGGAAAGGACGGAGGCAGATGAATCTTGCTGTTGAAGGAATTATAGGAATCGCTGTCCTCATGTTCGTAATTTTTTTCTTCGGCATTCCCGTCGGATTTGCGATGGGAGTGGTCGGATTTATAGGTTTTTGCCATGTTGTTTCGGTTAAAGCCGGGATCAACATGGTAGGTTCGGTCATATGGTCGACATTCTCACAGCATGGGCTTACCGTTATTCCGCTTTTTATTTTCATGGGCCAGATAGCTTTTTATTCAGGCGTGAATGAAAAACTATATAACGCCGCTTACAAGTGGGTGGGGCATATCCGGGGCGGATTAGCCATGGCTACGATCATGGCCTGCGCCGCTTTCTCGGCCATATGCGGCTCGAACGCTGCGACAGCCGCCACGATGTCGACGGTTGCACTGCCTGAGATGAAAAAATACAATTATAACCCGAAACTGAGCACAGGAACGGTTGCCTGCGGATCGACGCTCGGAGTTGTTATCCCTCCGAGTGTGGTCCTGATTGTCATCGGTCTTTCCACAGAGCAGTCAATAGCAAAGCTTTTTTACGGAAGTGTTTTCCCCGGCCTGGTACTTGCGTTTCTTTTCATGATAACAGTTTATTTAATCTGTACCGTGCATCCCAAATGGGGTCCTGTAGGTCCGCAAACCGGTTTTGCCGAAAAATTACAGGCCCTCTCAGGAGCGCTTGAAATGGTGATTCTTTTCCTGCTTGTGATGCTGGGACTCTTTTTCGGGATATTCACTCCCACCGAGGCAGGCGCCGTAGGTTCATTTTTTGCCATAATTATAGGCATTATCCGGCGGGGTTTAAAATGGAAAGGTTTTCTTGCGTCGATATCCGATACATTGCGGGTATCATGCATGGTCATAGTGATTATCGCGGGCGCCGTGATGTTCGGACGCTTTCTTGCAGTTACAAGAATACCCTATGATATTGCGGACTGGGTTGTGACGCTTCCGGTTCCAAAAACCGTTATAATGCTTATTATTTTTGTAATTTATATGATTGGCGGGATGTTCATGGATGCCCTTGCGCTTTTATTGATCACCATCTCCATTTTCTTTCCTGTTGCCATTCAGCTCGGATATGATCCTCTCTGGTTTGGTGTTACTATTACCGTCATCACGACTATGGGGGCCGTGACTCCTCCTGTAGGGGCTACGGCCTATGTTGTGGCCGGGATGGCGAAGGATGTTACTCTTAATGAAGTCTTCAAGGGCGTGATATATTTTCTCCCGGCATATGCCATATGCGTATTATTACTGATGCTTTTTCCCGAAATCGCGACTTTTCTTCCCGATCTTATAAAGTGACCGGCCATTGAAACGCACACGGCAGTTCCGAATTGGTTTAAAGAAGCGCCTATTTATTCCCTAAATACTTTACCCACTTCAATCGGCTTTTTTTCTCACTTGAACCCTTGACTCCTTGACCCCTTGAACTCTGTGTTCATCCCTATTTTACTAACCCATTAAAATCCATTGACAAACCATGGGTAATTTGGTCTTTTGAATCCGCATTTCAGCAGACCCGTCAGAATTCTCATGCGTTCTTTTGGACGCATTATATATACGCACCAGTGGCTTACCCGCAATGTTAAATTGAATAATATAAAAAACTATTGACTTAATGGTTCCATATTTGGTACCGATATAGATAATAGATGAGTAAAAAAGATAAAATATATAAAAAAGCCAAAGATTCGCCTGAAAATCTTACTTTTAATGAGCTATGTTCTTTAGCGGAACATGCCGGTTTTGAATTTCGGAATCAAAGCGGCAGCCATAAAATATATAAGCATCCTGTAAATAAGAAGATGATGAATTTCCAACCGGATGAGAAAAACAATGGAAAAGCGAAAAAATATCAAGTAAAACAATTAGTTGAAATTATTGAAGAGTATAATTTAATGGAAGGATAACAATATGTTTAAATATTCAATCAACCTCTTGTGGAGCGAAGAAGACGATTGTTATGTTGCAACAGTATCTGAATTTCCCGGACTTTCTGCTTTCGGAGAGTCTCCGGAAGAGGCAATAAAAGAGGCTAAAATTGCAGTGGATGGTTTCTTAAAGGTTTTCAAGGAAGATGGTTGCCTCATCCCAACCCCTAATACTCTAAAGCCTTTCAGCGGCCAAACGCGTTTGAGATTGCCTAAAAGTTTACATGCTACATTAAATCAAGAGGCGCAAAAGGATGGTGTTTCATTAAATACATACATTATCAGCTTATTGTCTGAGCGGCATGTGGCCAAGCAATTAGAAAAAGAAATAGCTGAATTAAAAAATTTAATTTTATTAAGTGTATTGCCAACGGGAGGACATGGGATTCAGGCAAAATCAGATGGTCATACATTTAAATTAAATGATGATATGAAATAGCCTGAAGCAGCAGTTAACCCAAAAATTTTAGGTAACTCATGAAAATAGCAAAAAATATAAAAACAATATTATGCGATGATGTCCGGCAAGAGATTGGCGGCAAGATGTCTTTAATGGGAATATATTCAAAGAACATAATTGTAAATAAAGTTCCGGCGTTATTGCCATTCATTAATCTGGTTGTAATGCTTGAAGACGTTAGAGAGCCTTTTGACAAACTCTTTGTAAGTGTTATTACGCCAAAGTCTGACCCGATCAATATAAGTTATCCTGCGCCTTCTGACATAGAAAAAGGGAAAAATATTAATCTCGTTGTTGGATTTTCGCCATTCAAACTTAATGATGTAGGATCTGCCAAATTTGAAATACGATTTTCTGAATCCGGAAAGGCAGGCATAGTCCACAATTTCTCAATAAAAACCAATGAATAATGTCTTTTTTTAAGCACACATTTCAGAAGTCCCATCAAAATTCCCATGTGTCCTGACGGACGCATTTAATATATGCCTTTTTGCTCATAAATTGTTATTCTATTATGCCAGGATGCACGAAAAAGTATCCGGATTCGGAACAAAAAGGAAAGCTATCAGTAGGTTGTTTTTATACAAAGAAAGCATTGTATCTGCTGCGGGGAAAAAATAATTTCAGACATAAAGAACATATAAAATATGCTTCTTATGTCTGAAAAAATAGAAACGCATGAAAACGTGGGACCCATGGGTTCCCTGTAAGTCCTGTCAGCTAACTGTTTTTAGCTCATGCCACGAGGGATTAAAAGTTCATGCTAAGATATTCATCTTGATTTAGTTTAATGCCATGATATTATTGCCCTAAAGACAATCCAATGGGGGAAAACCATGGTAACCTTCCGGTTTGATGAAAAAAAGGCCTTATCGGCAATTTTATATATCTCTCAAAAACTAATCGAACGACATCGGGTGTGCAAAGAAGCAAAACCCGATATGCACCGTATTTCTAAAATCCTGTACTTTGCCGACCGGAAACACCTGGCACGGTTTGGACGGCCAATTATAGGCGATCATTTTGTTGCCATGAAAGATGGACCAGTGCCATCCAAAACTTATGACCTCATGAAGGCTATCAAAGGCGAGTCACCTTTTTGCAGCGCCGACAAGTTCATAAACTACTTCGAGGTGAAAGGTTTTATGGTTCACCCCAAAAAAAAACCCGACTTGGATGATTTTTCAGAATCGGATATCGAATGTATCAAAGAGTCGTTGAAGGAAAACCAGGATCTTACCTTTGGACAGTTAAAAGCAAAATCCCATGATTCGGCGTACAATCGGGCGAGTGTGAATAACAGAATTTCCTTTATCGCCATGGCCAAAGCGGAAGGGATCAATGAGGATATGATCTCTTACATAGAGACCGTAGCCGAAAACCAGCAGCCCCTGACCATATGATGTCCCGTCTCGGAGAACGTTTTCCTGAAAAACCCGGAAAAAATTTTGTCAGGACAACCTCAGACCAGGAGCAATTCTTCGAATTAACATGTCGGAAAGAGATTTCCTTGAAGCCAAAAAGTTAGTTGCCTCTGCCAAGTCAATTCCTTCTAAACTCAAAAAGAAGTACGGCTTTTTATAAACCATTAAAATTCATTGACAAATCACTTTCAATGTTGTTATTAATTCCACATTTCAAAAATCCCATCAAAATTTCATGCTTCTTGCTGAACGCTTTATATATATTAACTTGTTTTTAAACGTAAAGTGCATCTGATTGTGTTTTTTCCATGTTTTATTGATAATACGTCAATACATGGAAATATTTTCCATACTATATAGGCAATACATGGAAAATTTTCCACTTATTGCTAATGTTGGAAGGAAGAGCATAAGATGAAAATATTAGTTCTAAACGGAAGCCCTCGGAGAACCGGGACGGTCGCTTCACTCCTCAAGTCGGTGACGGAGTCGCTATCGGTCGAGCATGATATAGAGTGGATCGATGTATGCAAACTCAACATGAAATATTGCACAGCCTGCATGGCCTGCCGAGAAAAAGAAAAATGCATTTTGCCTGAAGATGATGCGCACAATGTGGGTAAGAAGATTCAGGATGCTGATGCCTTGGTTATTGGTACGCCGACACACTGGGGAAACATGTGCGCACCTATGAAACTTCTATTTGACCGTAAGTTCCAGTATTTATGGGAGAAAGTCCAAAGGGTATGCCAGTTCCAAGGCAGAAAGGGAAGCGTGCTGTAGTCGTGACAGCATGCACAACACCGTGGCCTTTCAACTTCATTCTCCCTGAGAGCATGGGAGCTATCCGAGCGGTCAGAGAGGTTCTGCGCTACGGGGGGTACAAGATAGCTAAACCGGGAGCAAAGAAGTCAAAAGAGATTTCGTCAACCTTAATGGAAAAGGCAAAGCGTTTGGGGGAAAAACTAATATAGAGATGAACTTCCAACAACTGCATCAACTCGGACTGGCTATTCCGCTGCGCGCCATAGCGGCAGGCGAGCTTGATAGTTGGACATGAAGCACAAGGTGAGGATGCACCGATGATGAAGCGAATCGTATTTGTCCTATTAGTTCTGGGCTCTTTTCTTTGTAGGCCTCAAGATTCCTCAACAACCGAACTGACTACATTCTTTAATCAACAGTGGCTTAAAGCGGTCGTTTCAATAGAAGTGATTAATGATAAGAGAGAAGTAAAACCTATCGGAACTGGATTCCTAATACAAACAGATAATAATCATATCTTGCTGGTCTCAGCAAAACATGTTGTAAATGATGAAAGTAATCAGATTAAGAAGGGACTTGCCTACCGTATCAACCTCCAAAGTGGGAAAAGCAAAATCATAAGTGATGAGAGTTTGTTTAAAGCAGGTTGCGGTAGTTGGTTCCTATCTAAATCGGCAGACGTAGCCGTTAGATTTTTATACCGATATCCAGACTCAGATGTTATAACAATTCCGCAAGCCATGTTTCTTAAGGATGAGAACGTCCAACCTGGTACACCCTCGCTTATTCTTGGCTTTCCAATGGGTCTTCGTTCAGATGATTATGCAATGCCGATTTTAAGAAGTTCATTGGTTGCACTCAAGACTCCTGATTATTACATACTTGACGGTTTTGCATTTCCGGGAAACAGTGGTGGGCCAGTAGTATATATGCCGTCACACCAAATTGGCGGCATAAAACTATCGAACTATATTGACAAGCAGATGCTGATAGGTGTTATTTCCTCTTACATACCTTATATTGATACTGCCGTCAGTGTCCAAACAAAGCGACCAAGAATAACTTTTGAAGAGAATGCAGGTCTTTGTAGGGTCGTTCCGTCAAGTGAAATCATAAAGCTGATTAACGCTGAAGATGTTAAGGAATTCGACAAAAGCCTTCAATAGGAATATAATATGCTCAACTATGGCATTCACCGGGTCGCCGATAAATCCGACTCCCGGTGATGCACGCCGTTATGGGAAGTATTAGGGATGTCCATAAATAAGTAAATAACTTGGAAGTATAAGGGATGTCCATAAATAAGTAAATAACTTGATAGAAATCGGGATCTCATGCCTGGAAAAACTATTATTGATGCGTCTATGGAGCTTATATTGATACCTTCTGTTATTCTTGCAAGTTATACAATGAGCGGAAGATGCCCCTTGACTGTATTGCTTCCAAATGGTAACTATAGGCCAGCATTTATCTTAATTATTTTAAATTGTTATTTGTTTTAGAGAAATTATTTTCAGACAGGATCGGAAACAAATGGATAGAAAAACCGCTGTCTTTAAATTATTAAAGGATCATCAGGCTGATTTGAAGAGTATCGGTGTCAGGAATATCGGGCTTTTCGGATCTGTTCTGCGCGGTGATGATTCTGAAATGAGCGACTACGATTTCCTGGTTGAGTTTGAGCCTGAACATCATAATTTTCGCAGTTATAACAGACTGTGTGATTTCCTTGAAATGCATCTTGGCGGAAATTTTGACCTGGTCACGAAGCAGGGTCTTAGTCCATATATAGGGCGTCATATTTTAAGTGAGGTTCAGTATGTCCCTATCACTTCCTGATCTTCTCATGCACATTCTTGATGAAATCAATTATCTCATCAATGACTCGAAAGAATTGTCCTAAGATTTTTTCATGAGGGATGATAGGTTGAAGCGTGCTTTCAGCCGTAGTCTGGAAATTATCGGTGAAGCTTCAAAAAAAGATTCCCGAGGAATTTAAGGAGAAGAATCCGGAAATTGCATGGAAGCTGATGACACGAATGCGTGATCGGCTTATCCACCATTATTTTGGAGTGGATTACGCAATGGTCTGGGACATTGTTGAAAATGATATCCCAGATCTAAAAATCCGGATTGAAAATATTCTAACGGCTGAACAACACAGAAAGAAGAAAGAGAATGATATAGGGAACATTTAATCTTTTAAACTTGATTTGTGACCTGCGGTATCTATTCTTATTCGCTCCCTGATAAATCAGTTTGAAAGCATGATGTGTCTTCTGTGGGATGCCGGAATCAGCTTTCAATTTTCATATATAATCTCTCCCTTATGCGCATACCCGGCCATAAGAGACTCTTTGTTCTCATATTCTTCCGGTGTCATAGTAATTATATCGAGGGGCACCATGAATTTCTTTATTGTCCTGATTTCGGCATCCTTTTTGCTGTTATTTCCCTTTAAAATTCGCCTCTCGTCTTTCCAGGAAAGAGATTATTCCTTCCTTTACGTCCTCGCTCTGCATGAGTGGCAATAGGTCCGGGATGAGGCGCGCCAGGGCGGCCCGGTCTCCCTCCGTGCGGGCGATCCGCGCCGATTTCAGCGCCGCCATGACTCCGAGGGGGGCAGCCTTGGCGATTTTTCGGGCCAACTCGATAGCGGCTTCAAGCTCCGCACAGGGTTCGGTGACCTGCTGCACCAGACCCATACGCAGGGCCTCATCGGCCGTAATTTCATCCCCTGTGAGAAGATAGCGCATGGCATTGCCCCAACCCACTTCCTGGAACAAGCGCACCGTTCCCCCTCC
>Ga0105099_10001170_pt1 | contig 16788 bp, 12 predicted proteins | sample PPLLak3cmMay2015_2_FD_79138 | JGI IMG/M metagenome (GOLD analysis project Ga0105099, IMG submission 79138) | Freshwater sediment microbial communities from Prairie Pothole Lake near Jamestown, North Dakota, USA - PPLs Lake P8 Core (1) Depth... | ecosystem: Environmental > Aquatic > Freshwater >... | reverse complement strand
GCGCCCGTTATCGAAAAACATTAAAAAGTGCCGAATGCGACAATAATGGGTGCCGGACGAAACGATTTTATGGTGCCGAATCAAACGATTTTGGGGTGCCGAATGCGGCGATAATACGTACTTGGGGAGGAAAAAGAAAAAAGATAAAAAATATCTTGCATTCTGGTTAACACAGAAGTTAACTTTAATATATGAGAAATATTGATTTTTATAGAACAATAACTGGCCAATGCCCTGTCGAAGATTATCTGGATACGTTGAATGATAAACAGGTTAAAAAGATATTATGGGTACTTAAAGTAGTGAAAGAATTTCAAGTTATACCGCAAAATTACTTAAAAAAGCTGGTTTCAACAGATGATATATGGGAGATTCGAATACGCAGTGGTAATAATATTTTCAGATTATTGGGATTTTTTCATTCAGGATCGTTGATCATTCTCACAAATGGTTTTACGAAAAAGACACAAACAACGCCAAAAAATGAAATAGAAATAGCGGAAAGAAGAAAAAAAGAATATTTAGAAAGAAGGAGAAATAAAAATGGATGATTTAGAGAGATATATTGAAAAGAGAAAAAGCCGGAGTAAAAAGTTTGAAAAAAACTTTAACGTTGGATACGATGATTTTAAGATCGGGGTGTTATTAAAAATGGCAAGAGAAGCATCTGGATTAACACAAGAAGAGGTAGCTAAAAAGCTTAAAACAAAGAAGACAGCGGTTTCTCGAATTGAAAACCATGCAGAAGATATTAAATTGTCAACAATTGAAAATTTTACAAGAGCAATTGGCAAGAAACTGAAAATCCAGATAGCATAGCCTATTAACGGAAGAACACTTCCCTCGCCTCATAAAATCAAATACAAAGAACATTCGGGGGCAGTTCAAGAATGCTGCGCTTCGCTTGCCCTTGTGTTTCGGCCAACAGCCGCAGCTTGTCAAAACAGCAGTACACTATGGTAGAATAAATTGTGATAGGCTGTTTCAACAAGCAGTGCGGCGAGACGTTGTAGCCCCCTCATCCTAAAAAAAAGGAACCCAAAAACCCTTATGACCCAAACAAAACCTCTCTTCATCTTCCTCTTCCTCCTGCCCATTCTGCTTTTCTCTCATCCGGGAAAGACAGACAAAAACGGCGGGCATTACGACAGAAAGACCGGGCACTATCATTACCATAAAAAGCCGGACACAGTAAATGCGGCAGGAAAAACGGAAGGTACCAGTGCCGCAATCAAAAAAACAGATTTTAATTTGCCGGATAGTTCAAGTACAAGCGAAAGGATAAACGCATATTTCCGCCAGGCGAATGAAAATGTCGGTGTTTTTGATTGTGATGTGAAGATTTATGAAAGAAATCTGCCGGAAAAATTAAAAACAGTGATAAAAAACCGGGACGGAAATAAATGTGTCATTTGCGGGAGTACAATACAACTTGAAGTAGACCACAGCCGTGCATTGATGAACGGAGGCGACAACAGTGTTTCAAATCTGGCCACGCTTTGTGACGTATGCCATGTTATAAAAACAAGAATGGATAATGCCATACGTCGAAAAAGGGAAAAGCTTTGCGGGAAAAGGCATTAAAAAACCTGTTTTTAAATGCCGGTATATATAATGAATAGGGAACGCCGAAGGAGCGCTTTTCTGGTCTTTTTATTGTAACTTATTTAAATATAATCTATTACTGCACACCTAAACGCGAACAAACTGCCGGAAAACGATGTTTCGGATACAATTACCCGATTTCCGGACTCCCGGATCGACTTATAGAGCTCAGGAACCCGATTTCCGGACTCCCGGATCGACCTTCAGAGCTCAGGAACCCGATTTCCGGACTCCCGGATCGACCTTTGAAGCTTAGTAAACCGGTTTCCGGCTTCCCGGAGCAACCTTTGAAAGCTTAGTAACCCGGGTTCCGGCTTCCCGGATCGACTTATAGAGCTCAGGAACCCGATTTCCGGACTCCCGGATCGACTTATAGAGCTCAGGAACTCCATCCGGCAGTTAGGATACGACCTTCCTGGCTGCTGTAACTCCATCCAGCAGTTCGGATACGACCTTCCCGGCTGCGTAAACTCCATCCGGCAGTTCGGATACGACCTTCCCGGCTGTGTGAACTCCATCCGGGAGTAAGATACGGCCTTCCTGGCTGCTGTAACCCCATCCGGCAGTCCAGATATGACATTCTACTCTTCTTAAGCTCGATCAAGCAGGCCTGAAGATGTTTTTAAATGAATTATCAAGATTTTTTGTTTTTTTTTAAGACCTTGGCTATTGCCTCGTTTTTATTATTATTGTTAAATCAACAAACACTATTCACAACTTTTATTAAAGAAAGGATCAATTATGCCCAATTACATTGCACCAGGAAGCGATCATGCGAGAATAGCATTCCTTAAGTCTACGCTGGGAGCTGCGGAAAGTGATCAGTGTTCAGGCAAAGGGTTTATTCTGCCTGAAACATTCACCACGCTTAAAGCTTTCGCTCCAGTGTTCGAGAAAAAGGTGACAACAATCTCCCAGAATCTGAGCGCGCGCAGCAAAGAGATAGACGAGCGCAACGGCGCGCTTGATGTTCTTTCAACATACACCCGCGATGGTTTTGAGGTAGCCCGGCGCCAGGTATCGCGCCTGAACCTTCCTGCGCGTGTTCTGCAACTCTACGGCCTGCCGTTTGACGGCAAAACGCCTCAGCCGGGCTCGCCGGTCGAATGGATTACCATAGCAAAAAACTTTATCGAAGGCGCGAAAAAGGCAAAAGCTGACGGATTCCCCGCAGTGAGCTGCCCCTCCGCCGAAGAGATCGAGCAAAAACTGCTGATCGCGGAAAAAGAGTACTCCGACGTCGCAGCATCAGATCGCGGATACGATAATGCACAACAAGGCATCGCAGACTTGCGCGCAAAAGCGGACGAGCTTATCGAAGATATCATGGCGGAACTTCGCCTCGCGCTTCGCAAAAAGGATGTCCCGTCGCAACGCAGAATCATGCGCACCTACGGCGCACAGTACCAGTACCTCACGGGCGAACCAATAGACCCGGACGATACCGCGCCAATCACAGACGCCCCGGCGCCGGCAGCAACAAAATAACTACACTGTTTTTTTTAACTCAAGCAGCAGCGACTCGTTCGCTGCTGCTTTATTTTTCTTGCTTGTTCGGCTCATTACGATTATTTTATCTGTGTGCGTTAATTTGCCGGTGTGTCTATTTTTACAGGAAATCAAAAAAGAATACAGTAGGCCGGTACGTTCTTTTTTTCGGGGTGGCGGGTTTTCTGTAGTTGTGCAAAATAAACCAGGCAAGAATGAATTTTAGGCGCGCACGAAGAACGAAGACAATAAAAATTTGAAAGACGGCGGCGGAGGAAAAAGACAAGAAAATTCAGGGGGGTGTGCCGGAATGAAGAAAGAATTTAAAGCCCTTAAATGCAAAGGCTATTTTAAGAAAGCCGCGCCTTAAGACACACCCGCTCGTCCTAATCGGGCGAATAAGCGGCAAAACCAGAAGCCCTTTTTGACCAGCATAAGTAGAGGCAATACCATGAGCATTTTAATTGATACAGTTAGAATCTACGGTTTCCGAGGTTTAAAAAATATCCAAGTAGACCTTGAAGCAACAACTGTTCTAACTGGGATGAATAATACCGGCAAGACATCATTCTTAAAAGCAATGCAAATTGCCATGGGCAATTCTCAATTCCTTACTCAAGATGATTTTAATGTAGACGCCAATGCCAAGCCGCCAAAGATTATCGTTGATATTAGGATTAGTCCTGTCGCAAAAGATGGCAAGCATTGTCCAGATTTCGATGAAGACTGGGAAGTACTCTTAACTGAAGATAGGATAATGATTGATAAAGATAACAATTCCTTTATTCCTTTGCGAACTGTTGCCACATATGACCAAATATCAGCTAGCTACAAATCAAAGCAGTATATCATGCCTGAATGGCCGCCATTTGAAGATGCCAAGCAGAAATACTGGTATGAAGCAAATAGTGGAAAAGTGAAGCCGTTTCACTTTGATGAAATCCCATTTTTCTATGTGGATGCGCAACGGGATATTCTTGAAGACATGAAAACGAGAAGTTCGTATTTAGGCAGAATGATTTCTAAGATTGAATACACAACGGAAGACATAAAACAAATTGAAAAGCAGATAGAAGAACTAAATGAACATGCTGTGAACAGCAGCCCAATCCTTTCAAGCATTAAAGCCACCCTGAAAGAATTGGATTCGGCCATGGATACAAAAAGCGCAGGCGTCGAAATAACACCATTTGCTAAAAAAATACGTGATTTGAATAAGGGTATAACCATCTCATATAGTGATAACAAGGATAGCTTTCCAATGGAGTATCATGGCATGGGTACTCGTAGTTGGTCGTCACTTTTAACATTGAAGGCATTTATAGAAAGCCGAAACCTAGTTTCGAAACAAGAAAAGACTCCGTTCTATCCTATTCTTGCAATTGAAGAGCCAGAAGCCCATTTGCATCCTAACGCCCAGAAAAAACTATTCAGCCAAATAGATTGCATAGTGGGGCAAAAGCTCATTTCAACTCATTCGCCTTATATTGCAGCGGCAGCTGAGCTATATGAGATAAGGAATTTCTATAAGAACAATGAGTCAGTTGGATGTGGATCTATTGATGTTGATAAACTGTCGGCAGAAGACATTAGGAAAATAGAAAGACAAGTAATAAATACACGAGGAGAGCTGTTCTTCTCGAAAGTAATCATATTTTCTGAAGGTGAAACAGAAGAGCAAGCATTGCCAATCTTTGCGAAGCATTTCTTTAAAATAGGGCATGTTGAAGCAGGGGTAGATTTTGTTGGTGTTGGGTGCTATGGTAATTATCTCCCTTTTTTGCGCGTTGCCGAAGCCCTTAAGATTCCTTGGCTGATATTCAGTGATGCAGAAGATAGCGTGAAAGCCAGCGTTAGATCGCAATTTGCTGCTTGCCAAACCAGCAAGAAAGAATCTGATGCCATAATCTTTTTATCTGATGGGAATAATTTTGAGAAACAGCTAATAGCAGATGGTTATGAAGGTGAAATAAGGAGCGCGATAAGAATATTAGAGCTTTCCAAATGTGTTGGAGCTCAACATGTTACAGCAAAAGAGACAGAAATTGCAGCATGGGATTTGGCACAAATTATGAGCAAAGTAGATGGTTCCAAAGCGCAATATGGGCCTCTGATAGCTGAAGCTATTATCGAAAGTAACAAACCATTGCCTCCTAAAGTGGCAATTCTATTCGACAAACTCAAAGCAATCCTTGAAAGCAGGAGTGCTAATGAATAAAGTTAATCTTTCTCCTATACAACAGCAAATTGTTTCTTTTGATAAAGGTGCGATGCTTGTTAAGGCGGGTGCTGGGAGTGGTAAAACTAGGGTTCTTACGGAAAGGATTAAAAGACTATGCGAACTGACCAACCGGAAGATCCTTGCAATCACCTTCACAAACAAAGCAGCCGACGAAATGAAGCAAAGAATTGGTGATATACCTGATATTGGTAATCGGCTCTTTGTCGGCAATTTCCATGGTTTCTGCCAACAGGTACTTGAAAATCATGGTCAATTGATTGGATTCCCAGAGATACCGCATCTTTTTGAGGATGAAGCCGACAGGCTTAAGCTTGTTGAGCAAGCAATACAGCAGACTCCAAGTTACCAGAATATTTACAGACATAAAGATTCGAAGGAAAAGAAGCAACTCTGCAATAATGCGCTGAATTTTATTTCCGAGGTGAAGCGCAGGCTTTTATCAGAAGAATCGCTACAAAAAGAAGATGCCGATGCTGATCTGATATTACTCTATTCAACATACCAAGATATTCTAGTTTCACAGAATGCCATTGACTTTGATGACCTTATTTTGTTGACCTACAATCTATTTACTGCAAACCAGAAAATAGCCGCCTTATACCGCAGGACATATGAGTACATTTGCGTTGATGAAGCTCAAGACTTAAACTATGCTCAATACCAGCTTTTAAGAGCTTTGGCTGTGGATGGAAATAGCAATATTATGATGGTCGGCGACCCTAATCAATCAATATTTGCCTTCAATGGCTCATCTTCAGAATACATGACAAATATGTTTATTGAAGATTATCATCCACTGGTAATTGAATTAAAAGAGAATTACCGTTCCTCAAAATCGGTTTTGCTCGCGGCGCAAACAATAATCCCAGACTCATGCGACATTACGAACGCTGTTATTGAAGGTATATTTCAAATGCACAAGTTAGCCGATGAAGAATCCGAAGCAGCATGGGTCACTGAGAAAATTGAAGAACTTATTAGTGTAGGTAACCATAAGGATATAGAAGGCAATATTACTTATGATAAAATAGCAGTGCTTGCCAGAAATAAGTATGTATTCAACAGCCTTACAAAAAGCCTTAGTACAAAAGGCTTGCCTTTCTATTACAAAATCACACCCGGCGCTATTAAGTTTGAGTCTAAATTAATGAACATATTTGACATGGCATTTCGGGTTAAATTGAACCCGCATGATACGTTGCATTGGTTTAGATTAATTGATCTGTTTGGAAATCAGAATGCTAAGACTTTGGTGGAAATACTTAATTTTACAACGAACAAACAGCTTAAGAATATCCTTACTGCAGTAATCGGGCTAAATCCTGATGGTAGCAATCTTAAGGTAACTTTAGAAAACCTTAAACAAGGTATTGAGACTAGCTTTGTCGCAGAAGATGATAATGATAAAAAAATGATATTGAACGATATCGCAGAGCTCTGGGTTCACTGGTGCCAATATGCAAAGAAGACCGACAAGAAATCGCTGCAACAATTTAAAAATTCAATGGCACTTGGCAAAACACATCCATTGGCACAACCGAATGGCATTACGCTTAGTACCGTACATACTATGAAGGGCCAAGAATACGATATTGTATTTCTAATAGGAATGGATGACGAAACATTCCCTGATTACCGAGCAATTAAAGCTGGGGGTAGTGAAATGGAACAGGAAAAGAATAATACATATGTTGCATTTACTCGTTCAAAACGGTTTCTTTTTGTAACTTGGCCTTCGAAAAGGCTGATGCCTTGGGGTGATTACAAACACAGAAACGTCTCTAGGTTCCTCCGCAAACTACAAACCACAAATTGAGGATTTAGCATAATGTTCGAACAGACCTTTAAAAACATCGATGACATTCTCCACAAGGACGCAGGTTGCAGCAGCGAACTCGATTATGTTGAGCAAACCTCATGGATTCTATTTCTCAAATATCTTGACGATTACGAGAAAGACAAGAAGACCGCTGCCGAACTTTCAGGAAAATCTTACATAGAGATTATAGATTCTCAATATCGTTGGGACAAATGGGCAACGCCAAAGGGAAAAGACGGCAAACTTGACCACCATAAAGCACTAACCGGCGATGACCTCAAGGATTTTGTTGACCACAAGCTCTTTCCCTATCTTAAAAAATTCAAGACCGATGCTGATAGTCCCGACACTATCATTTACAAAATCGGTGAAATATTTAATGAATTGAAAAACAAGATTCAAAGTGGATATAACCTCCGCGAAGTAATAAACCTTATTGATGAACTTCGCTTCCGCTCATCCGCTGAAAAACATGAAATGTCGCATTTGTATGAAGCGAAGATTCAGAACATGGGCAATGCAGGCCGTAACGGTGGCGAATACTATACTCCACGCCCTCTGATTAAAACCATAGTTAAAGTAGTAGCCCCGCAGATTGGCGAAACCATCTATGACGGTGCTGGGGGTTCTGAAGGTTTTTTGTGCGAAGCCTTTGAATATTTGAAATCCGGCAAGAACCTCAAGACAAAAGACATGGAGATTCTTCAAAAAAAGACTTTTTATGGTAAAGAAAAGAAGTCGCTGGCCTATATCATTGGCACCATGAACATGATTCTGCATGGTGTTGAAGCGCCGAATATCATTCACACCAATACACTTTCTGAAAATCTTGCAGATATTCAGGAAAAAGATCGTTACGATATTGTTCTGACCAATCCGCCATTCGGCGGCAAGGAACGGTCTGAAGTTCAGCAGAATTTCCCGATTAAGACCGGTGAAACGGCATTCCTTTTCCTCCAGCATTACATCAAGATTTTGCGGGCAGGCGGTCGGGCTGGAATTGTTATCAAGAATACGTTCCTTTCAAATACCGATAATGCTTCTGTCTCTTTGCGCAAAATGCTTCTGGAAAGCTGCGATTTACATACCGTGCTTGATTTACCGGGCGGGGTTTTTACGGGTGCCGGAGTCAAGACGGTTGTGCTTTTCTTTGAAAAAGGTAAGCCGACCAAGAAGGTCTGGTATTATCAACTTAATCTTGATAGAAACTTGGGGAAAACCAATCCGCTGAATGAAAATGACCTCACGGAATTTGTGAAATTGCAAGAGACGAAGGCAGATTCGGCGAATTCGTGGCGCGTTAAAATTGCAGATGTAGATGAAGGAACATGGGATTTGTCGGTGAAGAACCCAAATAAGAAGAATGAAGCGGCACTTCGCGACCCTAAAGAGATTATTGATGAAATGACGGAATTGGATAGGGAAAGTGCGGAGATTTTGAAGGGCATTCGAGGTTTGGTATGCTAAGGTGGCAAAAAACGAGATTAGGTGAAATTGCGCAAGCAATGTATGGCTACACTGAAAGTGCATCCTTTAAAGATGTTGGCCCAAAATTTCTGCGCATTACCGATTTGCAGAATGATGGTGTGGTTTGGGATTCTGTGCCTCATTGTAAGATTGACAATATTGATTTAAGCAAGTACACATTAAAGGACGGAGATATAGTTTTTGCCAGAACTGGTGCAACTACAGGCAAAAGCTACCTCGTTAGGAAACCACCTTTAGCAGTATTCGCTTCATACCTAATCAAGCTGAGCGTTTCTGATGGTAGAATTTTACCAGATTTTCTATATAAATATTTCCAAACACAAGAATATTGGGATGCAATAAATAACGGCGTTTCTGGCAGTGCCCAGGGCGGGGTTAACGCATCGAAATTATCGGAATTGCATATTCCCCTGCCTCCTCTTCCCGAACAAAAGCGCATTGTCGCCATTCTCGACGAAGCATTTTCCGGCATCTCTCGCGCAAAGGAAATTGCGGAGAAGAATCTGGCGAATTCGAGGGAGATATTTGAGAGCTATTTGCATAGTGTGTTTGCAAATCCCGGTGGTGGATGGGAAGAGAAAATGCTTGGTGACCCAAATCTTGTTGAAATCATTGATGGTGACAGAGGCAAAAATTACCCTTCAAAAAGAGATTTCACCGATGAAGGATTCTGCCTTTTTATGAATACGAAGAATGTTAGACCGGATGGCTTACTTTTTGAAACCAAAATGTTTATAACAGAAAAGAAAGATTTTTTGCTTGGCAATGGTAAATTAAATCGAAATGATGTTGTAATGACTACAAGAGGGACTATTGGGAATATTGGCATTTATAGTAATGATATAGAATATGATCATATTCGTATAAATTCTGGGATGCTTATTTTTCGACCAAACCAAACCGTGATTACTTCTGAATATTTATTTGAGATGTTCAGATCCGGAATTATGAAAAGGCAAATTGAGAAACATGTTTCAGGAGCGGCGCAGCCACAATTACCTATAAAAACTCTTGTTCGTTTTACTATTCCAGTTCCATGTAATATAGCAGAGCAAAATCGGATTGTTAAAAGATTGAAAGAACTAAAAGCCGAAACTGGAAATCTCGAATCAATTTACAAGCAAAAACTCACATCCATAGAAGAACTAAAAAAATCCCTTCTCCACCAAGCCTTCTCCGGCTCCCTAACCGGAGGCACCGCATCATGAACGAAGCCGAAACCCGCGCCGAACTCATCGACCCCGCGCTCAAAACTGCCGGATGGGGTGTTATCGAAGATTCAAAAATCCTTCGTGAATACCATATAACCGCTGGAAAAATTCAAGTCGGTGGAGGCCGTGCAAAACCGATGATTGCCGATTATATCCTTGTTTACAAGAATATCAAAATCGGCATTATTGAGGCAAAAAGTGCAGAAGAAGAAGTCGGCGAAGGCGTTGCACAAGCCAAGAAATATGCTGCGAAACTTTGCATAGATTTTACTTACGCGACAAACGGCAAGGAAATTTATGAAGTCTCGATGAAAACAGGCAAAGAAGGCACGGTTCCCTCGTTCCCCTCTCCTTCTGCGCTTTGGAATAAAACATTCGCCGCTCAAAATGGCTGGAAAGACAAATTCAATGCTATACCTTTTGAAGATGTCGGTGGCACAAAGAACTCCCGGTACTATCAGGAGATCGCGGTCAATAACACAATGGATGCGATTGCAAAGGAAAAGCAGCGCATACTCCTAACTCTTGCCACCGGCACCGGAAAAACATTTATCGCATTTCAAATAGCATGGAAACTTTTCCATACTCGCTGGAATCTTAAACGTGATGGCAGTCGCCGCCCTCGTATTCTTTTTCTGGCCGACAGGAACATACTTGCCGACCAAGCATTCAACGCATTTTCAGCTTTCCCCGAAGACGCTTTAGTTCGAATTAAACCGGACGAGGTACGGAGGCGCGGCAGAGTACCTACGAACGGGAGCATCTTTTTTACCATTTTTCAGACCTTCATGAGCGGAAAAGATAAAGACGGCAAACCAGTACCCTATTTTGGTGAATATCCTGCCGACTATTTCGATTTCATTATTATTGATGAGTGCCATAGAGGCGGAGCCAACGACGAAAGCAATTGGCGTGGTATTCTTGAATATTTTGCCCCTGCCGTTCAATTGGGGCTGACCGCCACACCCAAACGAGTAGAGAATATTGACACATACAAGTATTTCGGCGAACCGGTTTACGTCTATTCTCTCAAAGAGGGTATCAACGACGGTTTTCTTACTCCGTTCAAAGTAAAGCGCATCCAAACAACTCTTGACGATTATATCTATACACCAGATGATCAGATTATCGAAGGCGAAGTTGAAGAGAACAGATTATACGAAGAACCCGACTTCAACAAAATTATTGAAATTAAAGAACGGGAAGCCAAACGCGTCAATGTGTTTTTAGATGAATTAAATCAGAAAGAGAAGTCGATTGTCTTTTGCGCAACACAGGCGCACGCTGCGGTTGTCAGGGATTTAATAAACCAACTCAAAGATAGCAAAGACCCACAATATTGCGTCCGGGTGACCGCAAATGACGGCGGCACTGGGGAGCAATACCTCCGGGACTTTCAGGATAACGAAAAAACTATCCCTACAATACTGACGACCTCGCAAAAGCTTTCTACTGGCGTTGATGCTCGCAATATTCGCAACATTGTTTTGATGCGCCCGATAAATTCAATGATTGAATTCAAGCAGATTATCGGCAGAGGCACCCGCCTATTCGATGGAAAAGAGTATTTCACAATTTACGATTTTGTCGATGCCTACCATCATTTCTTAGACCCGGAATGGGATGGCGAACCGATTGAGCCTGAACCCAAGAAAAATAAACCGAAAAAGCCAAAAGACCCACCAACTGAACCGCCCGAACCACCGGAACCGCCAAAAACGAAGCTGAAAATCAAACTCCGCGACGGCAAAGAGCGCGAAATTCAGCATATGATAGCGACATCGTTCTGGAGTCCAGACGGCAAGCCTGTTTCCGCTGAAGAATTCTTGAAAAGCCTCTATGGCACGCTTCCTTCATTTTTCAAGAATGAAGATGAACTCCGGGAAATATGGTCAAACCCGGTTACCCGCAAAACATTTCTGGAGAAGATTGCGGTTGCCGGTTTTGGAAAAGATGAACTATCGACCCTGCAACGGCTTATTAATGCGGAAAAAAGCGATCTGTTTGACGTTCTTGAATATGTTTCGTTTGCTATAAGACCGATTACGCGAGAACAGCGGGTTGAACAAGCACGAAGTAAGATTTTCGAAGGCCTTGATTCAAAGCATGCTGAATTTCTTGAGTTTGTGCTTTCCAAATACATTGAAACGGGTGTGGAAGAACTCGACCAAGAAAAATTGCCTGACTTACTGCTGTTGAAGTATCAGGCATTGAGTGATGCGGCGGAGATTCTGGGAGGTACGGAGAGGATAAGAAAGACTTTTACGGCTTTTCAGCAGTATTTGTATGAGAAGGCGGCATAGTGTTGCAACAAATTAATAAACCACTATTATTGTGTATTGGAGTCTAAATGGCAATCTTTGAAGAACTTTCAAGTAACATTGGCATTATTCATCTTTCCGATATCCACTTTACAGTAGACAAGAACCATTTACAGGATAGATGGCAACTCCTCTACCAAGCACTAAAAGATGACTTTCTCAATTGTTCGTTTGTATACACCGTAATAAGTGGTGATATAGCAAACACTGGCAACAAGGCTGAATACGTGGTAGCGCAAACATATCTTGCCAAACTACTTGAAAATCTTAAGCTGCGTTACCCCAAGTCCAATTTTCGGTTCGTACTTGCGCCAGGCAATCATGATTGTGATTTCAGCGCAGAAAGCCAAGTGAGGGTAAATGCGGTTAAAAATATTACATACGATACGATTGGTAAAGACGATAGTGTTATTGAAATGGCCACCAACGTGCAATCTCCATTCTGGGAATTCTACGGCTATCATTCCGAATTACCCAACAACAAACTGTATTATCGGATTTCTGATAAGATAGGCAAAAAATCCGTATGTTTCCACTGTCTCAATACAGCTTGGATGTCACAGAAAAATGAGGCGGTGGGCACCCTGTTTTTCCCTGTTAAAAACATTGTCGCTAATGCAGGCAATGGTTCCTTCGATGTAAACATAGCGGTTCTTCATCATCCATTGAACTGGTTCAGTCCAAAAACTGTCGAAAATAACAAAAATGAGCTACTGCATTTGCTGGAAACAATTTCTTCAATGCAGATCATTGGTCATGAGCACACTAATGAATTGCGTAAATCGGAGAATCTTGATGATAGACATTCCAACTCCTTTAGCTTCTCTGGATATTTGCTTCAGGACCATTTAAATGTTTCCGCCTCAGGTTTTCAGACTTTCAATTTGAATTTGTATTCTAATCATGTGAAGATTCGCCGTTACCGTTGGCAACAACACCTTTATCATCGGCATTCGGAAAACGATCTTGTATTGTCAAAAAAGGCAAGCCGAGTTGTTGATATCGACAGAAATTTCGCTGACAAGATAAGCAAAATCAAGATACCCCTCATTTTTAATGATAAGCAAATCACACTTCCAGACCTATATGTTTTTCCGGATTTGGAGAAACTAACCGCAAGGCCTGGTGCCACGATCGACGATTATACCGACGCCGAAACATTAATAAGTGACACTTCGCCGTTACAGAGCTCAATTCTGGAAGGTGACAGCCAGGTTGGTAAAACGAGTTTGCTTTGCATGCTTTTCCTAAAGGCCTATGAGAAGGGCCTATACCCAATACTTCTTGGTGGCACTGACCTTAGTTCTGCAAATGTTGACAAAATTATACACAAAGCATTCGATGAACAATACATCGGCGATGATAGTTCGTATGAGAAATTCCTGCAACTTGACAATAAGTCCAAAGTCCTATTGATTGACGACTTGCACTTGAGCAAGGTACCGAAAAGCAATAGGCATGCTTTAATCAAATCATTTATAGACCTTTTCCCACGGACAATAATAACTATAGATACAGCTTTTGGCATTCTTCCACACAATCAATCTGATTTCAAAGAAATATGTCCTTATTCGATTAAGCCTCTCGGCTATATTAAAAGTGGCGATTTGGTTGACAGGTACCTGTTGCTCAAAGATCCGGCATTATCTGAAATTGCCCAAGAACATATCGATAAATCCAAACATAAATTCAACCAGCTACGCCAGGTAATTGGTGACAAACTGATTCCGTCATATCCTATATATGTGCTATCAATCATTCAAGCCCTCGAATACACTCCTTTGAGTTTGAACGAAACTTCATATGGCTACTGTTACCAGACATTAATCCAACATGCATTTAATAGCGCAGGTGTACAAAAGGATGATATTGATTCCTATGTTAACATTGTTACGGAGTTAGCTTTTAACATTTTTTCGCTGAAGACCGATTCTATTTCGGAGTCGTCTTTTGAAACTTTCTATAGTTCATACCGCGCCCGTTTTCTCGCTCCAGGTTTTGAGACAATCAAAACTCACCTGCTTAATTCAAAAGTACTCCGTGTAGATTCAGGATTAGTAAGTTTTGGGTATAAGTATATCCTCTACTTTCTGGCTGCCAAAAAGATTGCGGAAATGGTTGAAACTAAAGAAGGAAAAGCAATTGTTAAATTATTGTATGATAATTTGCATAAGGAAGACAATGCAAATATCCTAGTCTTTATTACCCACCATACAAAAAGCCACACCTTTATTGAAGACGCAATACTCACGGCTATGTTACCATTTGAAAAAACGTTACCAATAACACTGAAAAAGGATTGCCACTACAATAATCTACTCGTAGATGTGGTCAAAGAGATAAAGCAGAATGTGATAGAAATGAATCGAGACCCTTCTGCAGAACGTAGAAAACTTCTTCTCGCTCAGGACAAGGCTGACCGGAAAGAAGTACTGCAACAGACCGAATGGACTGAAGACGATAATGCAAATGAACTTATTGTACCTTTTATCCAAGCGTATAGGTCAATTGAAATAGTCGGGCAAATTGTTAGAAATCGTAAAGGATCTTTGGAGAAACCCATTCTTAAGGAGATGCTGATTGAACTTTACAATACTGGTTTCAGAATGGTCGGCTATTTGGGCGAAATGTTTCGTGGGGCAAAGGACGAGCTTGCTTCTAGGATAGAAGAAAAGATAACAAGAAATGATTCTAGCCAAGAAATTGAAATGAAAGTTTATAAGTTCCTCCAATTCATTTCGCTGCAAGCTTGCTTGGGGGTGTTTTCCAAGTTCATTCATTCTGTTGGACTAAAGGAACTTAGGGAATTATATACAGATGTAGCAGATACAATGGGGACTCCTGCAGCGAAGATCGTTTCGTTTAGTATCAACTCTTATTATGGCCGGATAAATATGAAAGAGCTTGAACACCTTGCCAAGGAATTTGATGGAAACATGGTTGCTCTGCAAATCCTTCGTGCGCGAGTTAAGTCTTATGTATACAACAACTATGTTGACTACAAGGACAAACAAAAGATTTCAGCATATTTAAAAATGGGTAATATTTCACCAACGCTTGGCCATAAGGCTAAGGGATATTGAAAATCTAAGCCGCCTGCGCCGCCATGGCTCCGGAGGCAAGAGGGGCGGACGGGAGGCCTGCATAGAACACGTGTGAATAGAATTATATTGTGTGCCACTGTTCCCCCTCCTTCGGACAGTGTTTCTTAAAAATAAATATTATTTAAATTAAACCATAACAAACAGTCAATAAATGGATAAATATATATTGTCAATAATATAACTTTAATAAAAAGAACTAAAAAGAGAATCAAATTATTATATAAATTAAACTTTACTACAAAAGGAGAAACTCATGAGTGTGGCAATAAATCCTAAATTAGAAGAATTTAAGGCATTAAGAGATGAAATGATATTCACATTAAATTCTAGAGTATGGGGGAACTTGGCTTATGGAGGATTAGCGGGAGGACTTGTAGCAGGTTTATATTCTCATGCGCCTTTACTATGTTTTACCATTTTAATATATTGTGCAATACCTTTTCTTTCCCACAATATTTTTCGTGAATTATCAAGATATAGAATTGCTGCTTATATAAGAAAATTTATTGAAGATAATGACACAAATATTTGTTATGAAACAAGATTATCATATTTTAGGAAAGGAAATAAATCAAACATTTTTATTAGATGGGCATTTAATTCATCAATTTATGGACTTTATTTAATTTTGCCTAGTGTAAGTTTGGCATTTTTGATAAAGCAATTTTCTTTCCCTTTAAAGTTAACTTTATCTGAATTATATATGCCATTCGGCCTAATTGGCTATTTATTTATAATATCAATAATATTCTATTTTGAATTTTATAGTCTTAAATCTGAAGATTGGGATAAACAATGGGAAAATGCAGAAGACTCGCGCCTAAAAAGCAAAACAGCTTAAAAGCATCACACAACATCGAGGTTTTTTCAGCATACCATATGATGAAAAAACCTGTTGAACGAAGTGGATTCGTTTCAATCTCTTAATATTAATAGGAGATTGTATTATCAGGGGTTTTGTGGATATTGCGGTTTTCCGGGTGTGATAAAGGTGGGGTCGTTTTCCCGGACAGCCGTTTTTTGGCAAGAATGGCTGGAAGAAAGAGTGAAAGATGCTGTTATATATCAAATATGGACATAGGTAACCCCCGGCGATTTTTGCACGCATCGATTAATAAAGAAAAAGCAACAGCAGCGGAAAGTTTTATAGTTTTGCCCAGATAGTCCAGAAAAGCTTGGGGTGAAGCGAGTTTGAGTAGGATGGTAGTGCATTCCTTGTCGCCTTTTCGATGGCGGATATATATAACCATACGGGAGGAATCATCCTGATATAAGAAAAGAATACAGAGATTTGTAGAAAGCACGGTGGACGCAAATTGTCCGCCACATAAAGATCCAAACCGATGCAAATCCCTATGATCCGTCCTGCATTGATTATTTTAAAAGTAGAAGGCAGAAGAAGCTTTATACAAACCAGGACGGACGCTTTGTCGAGGAGACCGGGTGGCTACATGACGCATAGCCGCCTTTGAATTGCTTGAGCCGTATGAGTGGAAACTATCATGTACGG
>Ga0105099_10001169_pt1 | contig 16796 bp, 14 predicted proteins | sample PPLLak3cmMay2015_2_FD_79138 | JGI IMG/M metagenome (GOLD analysis project Ga0105099, IMG submission 79138) | Freshwater sediment microbial communities from Prairie Pothole Lake near Jamestown, North Dakota, USA - PPLs Lake P8 Core (1) Depth... | ecosystem: Environmental > Aquatic > Freshwater >... | reverse complement strand
TGCCGAAGCCGATGATGCCGAGCGTTTTTCCGGCGATCTCGCTACCGCCGAAAAATCGGTTACGGTCCCACCCCCCCGTTTTCAGGGCATGAAAGGCGGGGCCGATATTGCGGGCCGTGGCCAGCAGCAGTCCGATGGTGTACTCGGCCACCGAAACGGCGGTGGCTTCTGGGGTGTTGCGGACTTCGATCCCTTTGCGACGGGCGCAGTCCAGGTCGATATGGTCGAGGCCGTTCCCGGCCCGGACGATCAGCTTCAACTTGGCCGCTCTCTTCAGAACCGAGGCAGGCAATGCTCTTCCACGGATCACCAGGGCTTCGCAGGCGGCCAATTCACTCCGCCATTCAGCCTCTTCCATTTCCGGTTTATAGATGACCGTAAAAGCGGGATTCTCTTTGATTTGATCCAACGCTTTGACTTCGAGGGAGTCGGCGACCAGAACCCGGGTCATCTCATTCGCCTCGTTTTTTCATTCTGCCGGCGATCGCCCGGGTAGGTGGAATTTGCTTTCGCTGATCGGTGATCGAAATCGAATCCGTCAATTCCAGCAATTGGGTTTTCTTTATCATAAAAGGGTAAAATAGCAGAAATCGCTCTTCCTGTCAAGAAAAATGGCACTTATAGACGAATCGGCCGACTTGGGTGGCAAGAAAACGCCGGCGGGAGAGTACCCCCCGCCGGCATCGCTTATCTCTTTTTTTGATACCCTACCCGTTGGCTTTGGCGAACCGGGCCATGAAATCGATCAGCACCTTCACGCCGGCGACATCCATGGCATTGTAGATGGAGGCACGGCAGCCACCGACCGAGCGGTGCCCCTTGAGGCCGAGGATCCCCTCCTTCTTGGCCTCGTTCACGAATTTCTCCTCCAGTTCTTCCTTGGGCAGCCGGAAGGTGACGTTCATCTTCGAGCGGTCGGCGGTATTGGCCGTTCCCCTGTAGAATCCGCTCTTATCGATCGCCTCGTAGATCAGCCGGGCTTTTTCGTCGTTGACCTTTTCGATCCCCGCGATTCCTCCGCAGGTTTCGATCCATTCCAGGACCAATTTTACGATGTAGATCGCGAAACAGGGTGGGGTATTGTACATCGACTTTTCCTTGGCGTGGGTCTTGTAGGAAAGCATGGTGGTCAGCCCTTCGGCCGCCGTTTCGATCAGGTCGTTGCGGATGATCGTCAGGGTGACGCCCGCCGGCCCCATGTTCTTCTGAGCTCCGGCATAGATCACCCCGAATTTGCTGACATCGATGCGCCGGCTGAAGATATCGGAGGACATGTCGGACACCAGGGGGATCTTCCCGGTATCAGGGAATTTCGACCACTGGATGCCGCCGATGGTCTCGTTGGAGGTGACATGTACATAGGCTGCATCGGGGCTGAATCGGAAGGAGGTGGGGATATAATTGAATCCCTTGTCTTCGGAAGTGGCAGCGACATTGACCGTGCCGAACAGCTTGGCCTCCTTGATCGCCTTCTTGGCCCATTCGCCGGTATGGACAAAGTCGGCTTTTCCCCCTTTGAGCAGGTTCATCGGGATCATGCCGAACTGCTGGCTGGCACCGCCCTGCAGGAACAGAACACTGTAATTTTCGGGAACACCCAGGATCGAACGGACCTTAGCCTCGGCGCCGTTGATCACCGCTTCGAAATCCTTCGACCGGTGGCTGATCTCCATGATCGACAACCCACAGCCGTTGAAGTCGAGCAATTCTTCCTGGGCTTTTTTCATCACCGCCTGGGGAAGAATGGCCGGTCCGGCGTAGAAATTATACTTTTTGGACATTGGTTGGAACCCTCCTGTAAAGTGAATTGATCAAACTCAAGTGTAAATGGAAGTCAATAAAAAATCAAGCCCGCTTTCACTTCTCTTGACAGGAGGCGGCGATTCCTGTTAAAACGATTTTTCCGACTGGGAGTCAGTACCAATGGGCATACTCCTGAACAGATCCAAACGCGTTTTCCGCCGACGCCCCGAAGCAGCGGCCGACGACCGGATCTTCGTGGAATTGTGCTACCGGGCAATCCTGCGCCGCGACTGCGACGAATCGGGGCTCCGGCATTATCTCCAGGAACTGCAGCGGGGGATGACGCGCCAGAGATTGATCGAGGAGTTGTTCACCTCCCCCGAGTACGAGAACCGGTTCGCCGCTTGCCGGGCTTTTCCCCCGGGAGACCTCCTCTCTCCCCTCCCCTCGGGCGACGACATCCGCGCCCATGCTTCGTTCGACTGGAATCCGGCCGGCATCCCCGGCATCGAGTTGAACACCGCCGGGCAATGGGATCTGCTGCAGCGATTGGCCCGCCATTACCCCAAATTGAAGTTTCCGGCACAGCCTGTTCCCGGACACCGCTACTACTATGAAAACTCGAGTTATTCCTATGCCGATGCCATTTTTCTGGGCTGCATGATCCTGGAGTTCCACCCCAAGCAGATCATCGAAGTTGGATCGGGTTTTTCCTCGGCGGCGATCCTCGATATCAATGACGCCTTCTTCGGAGGCCGCATCGCCTGCACCTTCATCGACCCCGACCCCGGCCGTCTGCACTCCCTGTTGAAACCGGAGGACGATTCAAACCGTCTCATTCCGAAGCGCATGCAGGAGGTGCCTCTCGATCTTTTTTCCCAACTGGAAACGTCCGACATCCTCTTCATCGATTCCTCCCATGTCAGCAAATTGAACAGCGACGCCAACCGCTTCCTTTTCGAAATCCTGCCCCGGCTGCAGAGGGGGGTGCTGATCCATTTTCATGACGTCTTCTATCCCTTCGAGTACCCCCTATACTGGCTGGAACGGGGGTGGGTTTGGAACGAACAATACCTCTTGCACGCTTTTCTCCAATACAACGAAGCGTTTGCCATCCGGATCTTCTCCACTTGGCTGTTCCAACAGGATCGATCCTGGTTCGAGCGGAACCTGCCCGACTGCCTGAAGAACCCCGGCGGCTGTCTCTGGCTCGAAAAAAGGATGTAGCGCGGCTATTTGTCCTGACAAAGCAAAAAAAGGAACTGGGGGGAACAATGGTTGCGGACAGACAGGTCACGCAGGGTGACCGTGGCGGTAACGGCTTCGATCCCCCGCTCCTGCAGCCGCAGGATCACCGTCTCCACTGGGATATCCAGTTGCTCCGCCAACCGGGCCAGCGGCAGCATGTCCGCATCGGTGCTGGGTGGCGGGTGCACCGCCGTCCTTTTTCCCTCGCGGATGCCGGCCCGCAGACGGACCAAATGGGAAGCCGGCGGCCAATTTGCCAGCGCGGCCGCCAAAAGGAGCGCTACGAACAGCAGGGAAACAAACCCCTCGCGCCGGGAGGACCAGGCTGTCCCGGCGGCGCGCCGCAGGTAACCGAGCAGGGCGCGGTGGTTGTTCAAAATATGGACCAGGGCCGCCAGCAGGAATACCGCCACCATGACGATGTGAACCGCTTCCCAGTGCTTTTTATCAAGCCACAGGAACCGCCAGCCGGTCCAGCGTGCCAGGCTCCCCTCGGGGCGCAGGTACATGGCCGTCCCCGATACGGCCGAACCGAGGAAGGAGAAAAAAAGGGTGAAGGAAACGAGCTTGCGTCCGCTCAGGTGAAACCAATCCGGGTTCATCGTCCACTCCATACCAAATAATAAATGAATTCAGGAAAAATTCAGCATAACCGAAACGGACCGAATTGGCAAGTCACCCATTGCTTTCCTGGGCCGCATCCCCTACAATCTGATATACGCTTCTCAGGAGGAAAACCATGGAAAAGCCACGCAATCGCCAAAAAATCGTCCTGTCTGCCGGCATGATTCTGGCCTTCCTCATTTCCGCCGTACCGCTGGCCCCGCTGGCGGACGACTCCCTGTTCCCGATCACCATCGACCGGGATGTGCCGGTTGAGATGCGCGACGGTATCATCTTGAAGGCCGATATCTACCGGCCCCTGGCTCCGGGAAAATACCCGGTGCTGCTCATGCGCACCTGCTATGGTAAAAGCGACGGTGTCACCCGCGGGATCAAGTTCGCACAGCGGGGCTACGTGGTCGTCTCCCAGGATGTCCGCGGCCGGTTCGGTTCCGGCGGCGACTGGTATCCGTTCAAGTACGAATCCCAGGATGGCTACGACACCATTGAATGGGCGGCAGCTCTGCCGTACGCCGACGGCCAGGTGGGTATGTTCGGCGGCTCCTACCTGGGGGCGACCCAGTACCTGGCGGCGATCGCCTCGCCTCCCCATCTGTGCGGGCTGTGCCCGACCGTCACCCCCTCCAATTACCACGACGGCTGGGTCTACCACGGCGGCGTCTTCGAACAGTGGTTCAACGAATCCTGGACCTCCTTCGTTTCGGAGAACGCGGTCGCCAAACGGTTCGATGCCCAACGGGACGCCCTGGCCTGGAAGGACACCCTGCCGCTGGCCGACTACCCGGTCATCCGCGCCGATGACCAAAACGTCGCTCCCCACTACTCCGATTGGCTGGCCCACCCCGATTATGACGATTATTGGAAAGCCTGGTCGATCGAGGAGAATTACGACCGGATCGAGGTCCCGGTCCTGGCCGTCGGCGGCTGGTACGATATCTTCCTCGGCGGCACCCTGCGCAATTTCCTCGGTCTCAAAGCCAGGGCGGGTTCGGAAACGGCGCGGCGGAATCAGCGCCTGGTGATCATGGCCGGCGGCCATGCCGGCTGGTTCGATGAGCGCCGCATCGGCGCCCTGGACTTCGGCCCCGATGCCGTCCGCTACGACGGCGACGAGATCACCCTCCGCTGGTACGACTGGCTGCTCAAGGGGAAAGCCAACGGCATGGAGAGGGAAAAACCGGTCAAGATATTCGTCATGGGTAAAAATGCCTGGCGCGACGAGGAGGAATGGCCACTGGCCCGGGCCAGGAGCACCCGCTACTATCTCCACGCCAAAGCGCCGGCCAACGGCCCTGCCGGCCGGGGGACGCTCGACACCCGCGCCCCGTCAAGCGAGAAGCCGGACCGTTACACCTACGACCCGGCCGATCCCGTCCCCACCATCGGCGGGCAGATCTGCTGCGAATTCCTGCCGCCCGGCGCCGGCCCCTTCGATCAACGCCCGGTGGAGGCTCGGACCGATGTGCTGGTTTACACGACGCCGGCTTTTGCCAGGACAGTCGAAGTCACCGGCCCGGTCCGCCTGGAGTTGTTCGTCAGCAGTTCAGCGCTCGACACCGATTTCATCGCCCGGCTGATCGATGTCTGGCCCGACGGTTTCGCCCAGAACCTGACCGACGGCATCCTCCGCCTGCGCTATCGGAATTCACCGGCCAAAGCGGAAGCGGCCAAACCGGGCGAGATCTATCCCTTGCATATCGATATGGGGGCCACCAGCAACGTTTTCCTGCCGGGTCACCGGCTGCGTCTGGAGATCACCAGCAGCAATTACCCGCGCTTTGCCCGCAACCTGAACACCGGTGAACCCGAAGCCAGGGCCACGCGCATGATCAAGGCGGAAAACACAATCTATCACGACCGCCGCCACCCTTCGGTGCTGGTCCTGCCGATCGTGCCGGGAGAGTGACCGCCGTCAGTCCAGACGGGCGGAAAGGGGGACTTCGAGGGAATGGGCTTCGAGTAGTTCCGGATCGTTGAGAAGCAAACGGCTTTCTCCGCCGGCGACCATCCGCCCCCGGTCGAGGATCAGCAAGCGCGGGCAGAGATCCCAGACCAGATCGAGATCGTGGGTGGCGACGATGCGGGTATGGGGGCAATCCTTCAGTACCTCCAGCAACCGCCGCCGCCCGCCCGGATCGAGACCGGCCGTGGGTTCGTCCAGCAGCAGGATATCTGGATCCAAAACCAATATGGAAGCCAGCGCCGCCCGTTTTTTCTCCCCCAGGCTCAGCCGGCCGCTTTCGCGCTCCTCAAGGCCGGCCATCCCCATGGCGGCGAGCGCCGCCCGGCCTTTCTCCGAGGCCGTCCCGGCCGTGTAGCCGTGGTTCAGGGGACCGAACATGACATCATCGAGCACCCGGGGCATGAAGAGCTGATCATCGGGGTCCTGGAACACCAGCCCCACCCGCGCCCGGATCCGGGCCAGGTTCGACCGGCGCACCTCCTCGCCCATGACCGTCGCCCGGCCGCTGCCCGCGAGCAGGCCGATCAGCAGGTGGAGCAGGGTCGACTTCCCGGACCCGTTGGGACCGATGACGGCAAAGGCCTCCCCGATCTCGACTGCGAAGGAGATATCCGCCAGGGCCCGGTGCCCGCCGGGGTAGACGAACCCCAGCGCTTCCGCCCGGATCGCCGCTATCCCTACGGCCACAGGGATATCCCCAAAAAAAGAGCCGCCAGAATGAGCGCAGATGTGATCCCCGGTACTCCGATCGGCCCGGGCGGCGGGAATCGGAGCCGGCCGGAATAGCCGCGGCAGAGCATGGCAGCATGGATACGGGTGCTGCGGACCATGGCCTTCAGGAAAAACCGGCGCAGGGCCGGCGGGATGAGCATGATCCGCGTCCTCCAGGAGATGGGTCCGGCCGTCCGGGCCTGGACCGCCCGGCCGAACCGCACGATCTCTTCTTCCACCAAGCCGAGGTAGCGCAATCCGAAATAGAGAACCCCCAGAAGCGGCCGGGGTAACCGGCAATCGTGGAGAAACGAGATCAACGCTGCCAGGTTGGAAAAGGCGGGCAACAGATGGGTGGCAGCCAGGATCAGGACGGTTTTTCCCGTCAACGCCCAGGCAAAGGCCAGGCTGTTCGCGCTCCGGCCGGGAGCCAGGTGGGCCGCGCCGATCAAGAACAGGAGCAGCGGGATGAGTCGCCACAGGGACCGTCCCAGTCCTGTCAGCCGTCCGGAAAACCGAAGGTAACCGGCCGAAAGCGGAACGGCCAACAGCAGCAACCTCCCCGGCGAAGCGGCGGGTACCGCCAAAACGGCAGTCACGTAGGCGATGTAGGGGATGAGGATACAGGCGGGGTGCAGGCGGAAATCGGCCGCTCGGTTCATACCCGGGCTGCTGCCAGGTAGAGATCGGGGCGGTCTTCGATCGACCAGGAGGCGAACCCGCTCTCCCTGAACAGTTGTTCCATTCGCTCCCGACTCGGGATCCGGTCTGCCCTGACCACCCCCTGCACCCCGGCGTGGAGTTCGTTCATCTTCTCCCGCCCCATCAGGTGGAGAATGAACAGGAAAGATCCCGGATCGAGAATGCGCCGGAACTGGGTCAACGCCTTCCGCTTGTCCCCGATATGGGGAAACAGGGCGAAGGCCACCACCGCATCGAAGCTCCGATCGGGAAAGGGGAGTTCCGCGACATCGGCCTGGAGGAAACAGGCGCCGTCGGCCCCATGTTTTTCCCTCCCGAACCCGAGCATCCCCCGGGAAAAATCGAGTTCGACCACCTGCCCCGAGCGGCCCACCAGATCGCGCAGAATGGAATAGATGCGCCCGGTGCCGCAGCCGGCGTCGAGTACCCGGTCCCCGGCGCCCAGGGGGAACCGGCCGACGATCCCCTGCAAGCGGATCTGATCCCCGTTCGGGCAATGATCCCGGTCCCATACGGAGGCGATCCCATCGAAAAAATCGCGGCGATCGATTTCCGGGCGAACGGCAGGGTTATTCATAGATGACGATCCGCTTTAGACTGGCTTCCAGCCGTTTTGTCAGCGGCGGGATGACGGCGAGGATCAGGATGATCCCGGGGATTCCCTGGGCCAGGGCCGAAACACCGATCAACCGCGGCGGCAGCTGCCACCAGCGGGACAGGAGCAGAACTCCGCCCAGCAGCACCAGCCGCTCGGCTGCCAGGGCCAGTGCGAGTATGGTCAGGGTCGGAAGGCGGCGGAACCGACGCAACCCCGATATCGTTCCGGTCACGACAGTCAATTCGGCGCACATCAGGACCGCAATCGGGGGGTGGAGAGGGGGCATTCCGGTCAGGAACGCGGAAACGAGCGGCGCCAGGAAACCGACACTGATAGCCGCGGCCGGCGGCAGGAGAAACCCGGCCAATGAAACGGGAATGAACATCGGCAGGAACATGGAGCCCAGTCCGACGGCATGAAAAAGGATGGGAAAGGCCAGCGCCGTGGCCAGGAGCAGGCCGCCGAAGACCCAGTCGAACCCCTGCCGGTTCATAGGCGGATGCGGAGTCCGACCTGGAGGTTGCGTCCGGGCATGGGATAGGCGCCGGCCGCCGTCCCCGGCAGGTCGACGAAGATCTGGTAGGTCTGGTCGAGCAGGTTGTTCAGGTCGACCACCAGGTCGACGGCCCGGTGCAGGACGACCGTCAGGCGGCTGTCGAGCAGGGTGTAGGAAGGGAGCCGCAGTCTCGAAAAATCGGCGGCATAGTAATCCCGCACCTGTTGCAGGTGCAGGTGCCAGTTCCATTTTTTTACCGAGATCTGCACACCGGCATCCCATTTCTGCCCGGGGCGGCCACGGGTCAGGCCATTGGTGTCGAGCCAGGAGTAGGAGAGCCAGGTGGAAAACCGTTCCGAAAAGCGGTGGTCGATCCCCGTCTCCACTCCGACAAACCGGAAGGAACCGATGTTGCGATAGCGGAAGGGCGGCTTTCCCGGGTTCGGCGCCAACTCGATCAGGTTGTCCCCGATCATGCGGAAGAGGGTCGCCTTGATCATGGTGCGCCGTCCCAGGGCCAGATCCGCCCCCGCCTCGTAGTTCCAGACCCGCTCCGGTTGCAGATCGGGATTGGAGGAGGGGAACATGAAGAGTTCGTTCAATTGCGGCGAGCGGAATCCCTTGGCCACACTGGCCCGCAAGGTGAGCCGGCCCGAGGGAAAGATGACCAGCCCCGCCTGGGGGACCGGCTCCCAGCCGTAGAGGCCGTCCCGGTTGAGGCGGAAACCGGCGGAGATAAGCCAGCGGGGGTGCAGGCGCCATTCATCGTGGAGGAAAACCGCCCAGTCACTGCGCCTCCAGGTACCGGCCGGGGCGCTCAGGAGGGTGCCGCCCAGGGAGCGGAAATCGGCACCGGCCGTCAGGGCATGCCGCTTCGACAGCAGCGTGGAGAAGCGCAAAAGGCCGCCGTTGACATGGTCCCGCGAGTGCCAGCCATCGGAGAACCGGTGCTCGCCGAAATCGCGGAAGAGCATCACCTGGAGATCATGGTCGCCCCACCGGCGGGAGAGGTTGAGATCGACGGCACCCCGTGCGTAATCGTTCCAGGACCCCGGCCCTTGCAGGGTGAGGAGATCCGGTTCATTTTTTTTACCGCGGAAGTACTTCCCCTGGACGGCCAGTTCCCAGTCCCTTCCCAGGCGGACAGAAACGCGTCCGGTGCCGGCGGTGCCTCTGTAAGCACTGTCGGCGATATGGCCGTTGCTGGACCTCCGGTCGAGGCTGACCGAATAGGCCCAGCGCTCGAAGGCGGCCTGATGGCGCAGGGTGTAGATCTGGGTCGCCCAGGCTCCGTAGGAGGCCTGGAGGTCGGTGTGAAAACCCTTTTCGGGCCTGCGGGTGAGGACGTTGATGACCCCGCCCAGGGCGTCGGAGCCGTAGAGGACCGAGGCCGGACCGCGCACCACCTCGATCCGTTCGACATTGTCCAGGGGAAAGGCATGGGTGACGGCGCAACCGAACAGGCCCATCTTTTCCGGGCGGCCGTCGGTCATGATGACGATGCGCTGGCCGCGCTGGCCCAGGCCGCGGATCTCGACATCGGCGCGGCCGAAATCGGAGGTCCGCTGCACAACCAGTCCGGGCAGCGAGGCGAGGACATTCAGCGCATTGCCGGCAAAGCGGGCTTGCAGGTCATCCGCCTCGACGATACTCACCGAGGCGGCGCACTCGCGGACCGCCTTGGGGGACATGGTGGCGGTGACCGTCACCTTCTCGCGGATCATGGGCAGAGATTCGGTTGCCTCCTGCTTTTTCGGATCGGTTTCCTTCTTTTCCTCATCGGCGGCAAGCAGCAGAGTCAAGCCGAACAACAGGAGGATCGCCAGTCGGTTGATCATGTTTCCCTCGGTGCTACGAATGCAATTATTGTAGCACCAGGGAGCCAAAAGTCAAGAAAAAAAACATCCGCCCCCATCTCCAAGTCATCCCCTTCCCCATCACCCCTTCCGAAGGGGGGAAACAGGGGGATCCAGTTCGGGACCGGGAGAAACGAAAAAGCTTCAGTGCAAATGCCGGCCGGCGGTGGTGGTGAGCAGGCGGCCGTGCTTGACATTTTTGGTGGCCAGCAGCTTGTCGGATATCTCCCGCATCAGGGCGGGGCGGCCGCGCATGACGATCACCTCCAGGCAGTTGTGGGCGTCGAGATGGACATGGAGAGCGGAGACGACGAGTTGGATATGGCGGTGCTGGATGGCGTTGAGCCGCTCGCTCAATTCCCGGGCCTCGTGGTCGTAGACCAGAGCCAGGACCCCCACCGCTTCCACCGCCTCCTCGGCCCACTCTTCCTCGACCAGGCGGCCGCGGATCAGGTCGCGGATCGCCTCGGAACGGTTGCCGTAGCCCCGTTGCTCGATCAGCCGGTCGAATTCCGCCAGCAAGCCCGTCTCGATGGATACCCCGAAGCGTGTTACTTTTTCCATGGTTGTTCACCCCGGATTTGAGAAGGGTTCGCTACGATCGAACCTCTTACACCAAATCGAACCACGACAGATTTAAATCGAAACCTCCGACGATGTGCCCACGGCGATGCCGCGGTCATCCAGGGCCTCGATCTTGTAGGTGTAGCTGCGCCCCGTCTGCAGCCAGCGGTCGAGGTACTTGTAGTTGTAGTTGACCAGCTCGGCCGGGCCTACTTCCTTGATCACCGCATAGACGCCGCCGTTTTCCCGGCGCATGATCCGGTAGCGGTTCACGGTCAGGTTGCCCCAGTTGCTGGCGGAGAAGGTCAGGTCTCCGTACTCGCGGCGCAGGATCAGCGCCTGGTCGATGCGCCGCTCCACCTTCAGGCCGAACTCGACGTTGTTGACGAAGGTGTTCACCTCGTCGGTGAACACGGCGCCATCCTCCCGGTAGCCGACGAAGCGGATGCTGTGCCAGCCGCAGGCCTCCAGGCGGGTGTCCCATTCCATCATCGGCGCCTCCCGCAGGGGTTGGGCGGTCAGGGGCTGCCCGCGGGTGCCGCCGCGGCGGTTGCCGTCGATGTAGAACTCGGCCGTAGACCATTCGTCGCCGCCGATCATCTCCACGCCGATCATGATCACCCCGTGGACCCGGCTGCCGTTTTCGGGGTTGACGATCCGGAATCCCTGGACCGGGCCGGTGGCATGGGGCGGCTGGTATGGCCCGGGCGGCTGGGTCGGGTCGATGGTGCCGCCGCCGCTGGTGAAATTGGCCGTCACCGTGGTCTCGGCGGTGACATTGGTCAGGGTCAGGGGGTTGTCGGTGCTGGAGAAGCCGCTGGGCGAGGTCCAGTTCAGCAGCCGGTAGCCGACCTGGGGCATGGCGGTAACGGGGCTGGAATTGCCGCTGTAGGGAACCTGCTGGTCCTGGGTGCCCGACAGGGTGCCGTTCGCCCCGGCCTGGAAGTGGACCGGGACCATCCGCGGCGCGCCCACGTAGTCGTCGACCTCGTCCGCGGTGACATTGGTGTAGGTGTTGGAGGTCGGGGTGAAGCTGTAACCGATGCGGGTCGGCGTCACCGTGCCGCTCCAGCCCTCGTTCACCGTGGTCGAATACTCGCCCGCGGCATTGGTGGTCACCGTCCCCGGAAAACCGGTCATGGCCACGTTGGCGATGCCGGTGTCGTCGGCCAGGGCCACGCGGCCCGAGATGGTGTAGGTGGGCACCAGGGCGGCGGTGAAATCCTGGTTGGGCATATCGCCGGCGATACCGGTGTAGGGCCGGTTGGCGGGGGTGAAGACATAGCCGACCAGTTCGGGGGTGACGGTCAGGTTCTGGCCGATATAGACCGTACCGGAGTACTGTCCAAGGGAGTTGGTCGTGACCGTGCCGGGGAGACCGAGCATGCGCACACCGGCCAGGGGGGTGGTGCCGTGCAGCAAAACCGTGCCCGAGAGGGTGGCCGAGGGAGAAGTACCGCCCAGGAGGCGGCAAAGAGAGTTAGTTGGTATTTCGTTATAATGATGTAGGTCGCCACCAATCATTACTTTTTGATCTTGTTGTACATGAATACAGTTAACTGATTGATAACTCCTTAAATAACCTCCAGGATTCCAAGAATAATCATAAGTTCCATCCGTATTCACTCTAATTATTCCATCAGGGGTGGTGAGTCCATTATATGTATTTCCATTGTTTTCGGTAGGACCACCAACAATAATCTTCCCATCGCTTTGCAATGCCATCGCTTTAAATTCCCAACCTGACCACCCAGATCTTCCATGATTAAAGGAGGTATCAACAGTACCATCAGAGTTCAATCGAATCAAGTCATTTGGACAACTTTGACTGTTATATCCAAAAAAATCACCAGCCACATAAATCTTACCAGAATTATCAGCAATAACCTTATTTACATAGGCGCATGCAATTAAATTGTCGTTTGATACATTAAAACCTACATCACCCGGATTCCAACTCTCATCTTTGCTTCCATCTTGATTAAGCCTAATCAAACCATATCCCAATTTCGAATTATAATAATCAAAAGCTCCACCTACCAATAATCTCCCATCATTTAGTACAAAAATCGAATTAACGTAATGAATTCGACCAAGAGCATCGAAGCCACTCCCTCCACTATTGAAAGAGTTATCGAGTGTTCCGTTTGGAAATAATCTAATTAGATTGGCATTGCATGGTTGGTTATTATATCCTTCAAAATAACCACCCACAAGGATATTTCCATTCTGATCTAATGCAATAGTAACTACGGTAGACGTAGGGCCCAATCCGCTTGGATTAAAAGTTGTGTCAATAGTAAGATCTTCATTTAATCTTATCAGATTCTCTGTAGGATATATTGTGATATTATTTTGACCTGCAATATAAAAACTACCTCCAATAAGAATCTTCCCATCATTCTGAAGGCAGTATGCTCTTACAATCCCGGAAATTACTCCCTCAAAATTATCATATAAATCTAATGATCCATCCGGATTAATTCGAACAATTCTATCCAAAGAATCTCGATAGATTATTTTTCCGTCATTTAGTATTAAAAAGGATTCGAAGAAATAATCAAAATAATTTTGGAATAGATTGAAAGTCGGATCCGGTGTCCCCGCCTGGGGGAAGAGGGCGGCGGTCGCAAGCAACAGCAAAATCAAAACTGTCGGGGTGATTCGTTTCATGAGTTCTCTCCTTGTGCGAGACTTTTCTTCATATCCATCTGTCATGCGCGAGCGGTTTTCCCCGGGGGCGATCTATCCACTCTCCCCGGCGCAAAAACTCTGCCCGCAGAAAGCATATTGACCGATTCCTAACGAAAAGTCAAGTTTTTTTATAGGAAAACCACCATGGATTCAGGACAAACAGGTCAAGAACCGTTAAAAAGCATCAATAAACCTTATTTTTGCCCGACTATCCTATCTCCCCTCACCCTCAGGCAAATGGGGGATGCTCAGGCCGGATCCGTATTCCACTCATCCCCCGTCCCCTTCTCTCCCCGAGAGAAGGGGGGAATAGCACTTGACTTGGCTTCTCCCCCTCTCTCCGCGAGAGAGGGGGGCAGGGGGGTGAGTGGAGACCATCCGGTTGCCCCCAAAATCGCCTTGCCCTCCTTACCGAAGGGGGGATAAGTGTTTGACCTTTTTCCAGATCGATGCGAGGCGGAACGTCGTCACCCATTTTTCCAGATAGGCAAAATCCAGAGATTCCCCGGATACCTTCAGGATTCCGGCGATATCACGAAGGTGTTTGTCAGATTCACCGCTCCGGTAGTACTCCAGTTTCTTGATGATCACATCCTCGGCGGAAGCGAATCGGACCGGAATCTTTTCGATTTCGATGCGGCAAGCCCGGGAGAACCGGGTGTCATCGAATAGGCTCTTTTTCTTGATAATGTTCAACGAATCAAAGCTGGTGACCACTTTTTTCAGGAAATCAAGCAGGTCCATGAGACAATCTCTTGCTTACCTCTTCCGCCACTTTCTTAAGGGGCCAATCGGGGTGATCGGCCATGAGGACCGCCGACAACTGGCGCCGTGCCGATATCCAGAATCCGCAAGCGATCTGTAACCGCTCGACCGGTGTTTTTTTCCGCAACACCTCGGCCATCCCCTCATCGATCGTTTCGATTTTCTGCGGTCGGACCATTTCCGGCAATCTCTTCATCGGGCTCATTTTCATGACCATCTTACCTGTTATAATCGATGGGGTCAATATACCAAGCCTGGCCTGGGCGGGTTTGGAACCCGCCCCGACCCTTTTCTTACATGCTGATGCTGATGTAATTGCCGGAACCGCCGAAGCGCGGATTGATGATGTTGGTGAAGATGGAGCCGAAGGTGTAACTGAACCCCACCGAAAAGTAATAGTTATAGGTCGTCGCCAACTGCCGGCGTTGCAGCAGCACTTCGTCGAGGGTGGCGCCCGCCTTGGCCAGGAAGAGCTGGTTGTGAACCATCGCCCCCGAGCCGTACAGGTCCAGGCTGAGCCCCTTGACCAGGTTCAGGCTGAGCGATGCCGAAAGATCCAGGCGGTTCTTGGAGAAATCGTGGAAGTAGTGGGATCCCTCCAGGGTGGTGCTGACGGTCCCCCACTTCTCCTTCAGGGCCAATGTCACCGCCAGTTCCTCCTCGAGCAGCATCTCGCGCGTCTTGTCGAAGATCGTCTCCTCGCGGTAGCGTGTCGGCTGGATATTGAACCGGTAGAGGAAGCGGAGCTGGCGCCGGGCCGACTGGGCGTAGGGGAAGAGGTTGTACTCGACAGCCGGGGCGAAATTGAGGCCGAGATCGATATTGGAATAACTTGAGGTGCTGGCCGAGGCATAGCCGCCGACCGACCAGTGCGCGCCGATACTCCGTACCACCATCCCCTGCAGGGTGCGGCTCTGCGAAGTGCTGATAATGTCGGTCCCTTCGAAGGTATAGCGGTCGCGGGACTCGCTCAGGTTGGCGTTCAGACGGATCTTCCAGAGATCGGTCACACGGTTGGCGGTGATGCTGGCGTTGAGCGAAGCGCTGCCGTAGGAGGACTGCCCGGAAAAGAAGCCGCTGGTGCTGATGCTGAAGAGCCAGTTGCGCCACTTGTCGGTTTTCGCAGCCTGGACTGCTTCCTCGCGGAATCCAACCTGGATGCGACCGGCGATGGGGGTGCGGGCGGCATAGCGGAGCAGCCCCTGTTTCAGCGCCTGCACCAGGCCGCGGCGGACCTGGTCGGAGGAGTCTGATTCGTTGGTGTAGTATTTGTGGACGTCATCGACGCCGGCGAACCCGTTCTGACCGATAAAGGTCAGGGTGTACTCGTCGCCGCCGCTGCCGGTCCGCTGGATGGAGACGAGCAGATGCACATCGGCCTCCTTGCGGTCGCGGACATAATTGACGAACGTGATTTCGGTGCGGATGAAATCCTTGTCGCAGGTGCTGCAATCGATGAAGACCCTGGGCGCCTCCCTGCGCAGCTCGTCGATGGAGGTCTGGGCCCGCAGGCCGGCCGCCCCCAACAGGAAGGAAACAATTAAAAACAGGATCCAGGCCCGGAAGTCATTGGTGTTCTTGGTATAAATATACATGATTTTTCCGCCTTCAATTCATGGAGATACGGGCGCCGCCGGTGTTGGTGGCGCCGAACCGGGGGTTGACGACCTTGCTGTTGACCGATCCGAACGTGAAGCTGACCCCGGTGATGAGAAAATAGTCATAATCGGTCTTCAATTGCTTGCGTTGCAGGAGCACCTCCTCGAGGGTGGCATCGCCCGCCGGCAGGCCCATCTGGTCATGGATCATGGTGCCGCCGCCGAAGAGGTAGAGGGTCAGCCCCTTGACCAGCCGCAGGTCGATCGACGCCGACAGGTTCACCTGGTTCTTGGAGAAGTCGTGGAAATAGTGGGCCCCTTCGATCGAGGTACGGACCGTCCCCCACTTCCTCTTCAGTTCCAGGGTGGCGGCCAGCGATTCCCGCCACAGGTTTTCGGCGGTTTTCCCGAAGATGGTTTCCTCGTGGTACCTGCGGACCTGGATACCGATCTTGTAGAGGAAACGGAACTGCTTTTCGGTCGACCGGGAATAGGGGAAGACATTGTACTCGACGGCCGGAGAGATATCGAACTCACGGAGGATGTTGTAATAGGTCGAGGAGAGAAAATCGGCATAGCCGCCGACCGACCAGTGCTCGCCGAAACTTTTCACCCACAAGCCGGAGAAGCTGGCCGAATCCTGGCGGGTCTCGATGATTTCGTCCTGGTACTCGTAGTAATCCTGGGAGCGGCTCAGGGAAACACTCATCCGGGTCTTGAACTGCGGCGTGATGCGGTTGGCGGAGAGGTTGGCGCTGAGCGATCCCTTGCGGTACGACTTCTCGCCGTCGAAATAGGCGTCCGCCGACAGGCTGAAGACCCAGAAGTTCCACTTGTCCTTGACCTGGGCGGCGTCGGTCTGCTCGTCCAGTGAAATGTCGATCCGCGGGGCCAGGTCGGTCTTGGCCGCGTAATTGACCAGCCCCTGTTTCAGGGTCCGCCCCAGTTGGTCGATCCGCTCCGCTTCGGTCAATTGGCCGGAAAACCGGGGTTCGATGGTATCGGTCAAACCCGCCAGGTCCTTGCGCCCCGAAAAGGTCAAGCGGAACCGCTGCTCCCCCTCCGGGCCGGCGACCGGCTCCAGGCGGATTTCCACCTGGGCCGCTTCCCGGTCCTCGACGAAGCGGACGAAGGGGATCTGCTCCTGCAGTGCTTTCTTTTCCGGGCCGGCGTAGTCGAAAAACACCGGCAGTTTACCAGCTTCAGCGAGCGTGGCGGTAACGGCGTCGTCGGC
>Ga0105099_10001168_pt1 | contig 16798 bp, 15 predicted proteins | sample PPLLak3cmMay2015_2_FD_79138 | JGI IMG/M metagenome (GOLD analysis project Ga0105099, IMG submission 79138) | Freshwater sediment microbial communities from Prairie Pothole Lake near Jamestown, North Dakota, USA - PPLs Lake P8 Core (1) Depth... | ecosystem: Environmental > Aquatic > Freshwater >... | reverse complement strand
TACCCAAGTGTAGGATAATACTGCGTAGAAGCGGATGGTTTGAGTACAACCCCTCCGCTCAACGCATTATTACCCTAAGTGTAGGATAATACTGCGTAGAAGCGGATGGCTTGAGTACAATCCCTCCGCTCAACGCATTATTACAAACAGCTTTTAAAAAAAAGGATGCAAAAAATCATGAACGCTATTGCGGTGATCAGCTCTAAAAGCGATATCTATTCACTGGTTGCAAAAACGGTCAGGGAGAGCCAGGCCGAGGTTGTCGATTTAAAAATGTTGCATGATGCTGCCAGTGCGATGGATTATTTAAATGCCGAAATGCCGGAACTGATTTTCATGAATTTTTCAGATCAGAAAATAGACGCTTTCGGTCTGCTGGACAGTATCATGGGCGACCCGTGGCTTCTGCACAGCGGCATTATTGCGGTTTGCGAAGACAACAAGGACAGAAAACGGATCGAGGATATCCGCGGGGCGAATATCATCATTGATCTGGATATCGAGGATTTAACCGAAAACCTGGGAAAAGTTCTTTCGATAATTTTTAATAACCGGAGAATCCTTTCGCAGCGGGAGATCAGTTCCGACCTTATTTTGAACCTTTCCGGATCGTTCAGGCTGGAAAACGATCCCCTGGAGGCGAAATGCTATATCAACCTCATCTGTAATTTTTTATATAATTCGAATAAACTGAGCGCCAATAAAAAGTTCGATCTTCAGCTCGCTCTTAATGAGATGCTGCTCAATGCGATCGAACACGGCAACTGCAAGATTAATTATGAGGAAAAAACGGATTGGCTTGAAAAACACGGGTCTATATTGAGCCTTATCAAGGAGCGAAGGAGAGACCCCATGACAGCGGCAAAGAGCGTCGTGTTTGAATATACCATTACTCCGGCCTGCGCCAAATTTTTCATTGCAGACGAAGGCGACGGGTTTAACTGGCGTGAGGTTAAGGACGTTACAAAGGATGAGAACCTGCTCGAGCTCCACGGGCGCGGCATTCTGATGACAAAAAATGTCGCTAAAAACCTGAATTATAATGAAAAGGGAAACGAGGTTACCTTCGATATCGATCTGGAGACGGACATCGAACACGTAACCCCCGGTATTTTTACCGACATGAAATCAAGGGACGTCAAACCCGGGGAGATCATATTCCGGGAAGGGGAGCCGAGCGATTTCTTGTACTATATTGTAAAAGGCCGGTTTCATGTCATCGTCAACGATAAAATAGTCTCCTCGCTCTCCGCAGACGATATATTCATGGGCGAGATGTCGTTCCTGCTGAATAACAAGCGGAGCGCTTCGGTACAGGCTGTCAGCAAAGGAAAGCTGATCGAGGTTTCGAAAAAGGATTTTATCGAAGCCATAAAAAAGAAACCGCACTATGCGCTCTTTCTGGCGCGACTGCTTGCCCAGAGGATCCAGAGGCTCAACAGGATCATGTAACGGTTTTTCGTTCGTTTCAATCGCAATCAGTATATTTCATTTGAGTATCGTATGTTTGACGGATAGAATTATAAGAAGTGCAATACTCAAGGCTGCAAATATTTCAATTACTATCTCAGGAAGGATTTCTGCCATGAAATTGATAGCGGATGTGTGTATAATTCCCATCGGCGTCGGCGTGTCGGTTTCAAAGTATGTGGCCGCCTGTGAGAAAATTTTTACGGATGCGGACCTTAATCCCCGGCTGCATGCTTATGGCACCAATATAGAAGGGGAGTGGGATGCGGTATTTGCCGCGGTTAAACGCTGTCATGAAGAGGTTCACGCCATGGGCGCTCCCCGAATTTCATCAACCATGAGGTTCGGTACGCGCACGGACCGGGAACAGACAGCAGAGGATAAAATAAGAAGCGTTGAGGAAAAACTGGCGTAATTCAGAGATAGCAGGAGAAGTCTTTATCCTGAAGTTTTAAAGAATAAAAAACCCGGGCAGAATTGTTTCGCCATCGTCCTGCCCGGCGAGTTAACCCGGCAACCAGCACAGATCAGAGGGAGTAGTGATATGGTCATCAATAAAACCAAAATAATTGCCACGATCGGCCCGGCAACAAGAACTCGTCCCATGCTTAAGAAGCTCATGCTTGCCGGCGTCGATGTGATCAGGCTTAACTGCTCGCATGGGACACAGAGAGAGCATGCGGAGGTGATACAATCGATCCGCGCGCTTTCCGGCGAGATGAACAAACCGGTTGGAATACTCATTGATCTTCAGGGCCCCAAAATACGCACCGGCCTGCTGAAAGGAGGGGCGCCCGTCTGTTTGAAAACCAACGGCATTGTCCGTATTACGTCACGAAACTGCGCCGGTACCGCGGAGGTTATTTCGACCATTTACAAGCACCTGGCAAAGGACGTTGCTGTCGGCGATACAATCCTTATCGATGACGGGCGTATCAGGCTGAAAGTCCTGTCGAAAAAGGGTGATACGGTGACCTGCAAGATTGTCCACGGCGGTATTTTAAAGGAGCATAAAGGCATAAACCTGCCGGGCGTGAAGGTCTCGTCGCCATCATTGACCGATAAGGACAGAAACGACCTGCTGTTCGGCATACAACAGAAGGTCGACTTTGTTGCGCTTTCCTTTGTAAGAACCGCGGACGATGTAAAAAAAGTGCAGGCGCTGATTAAAAGCCTGAAGGCTGATATACCCGTTATCGCCAAGATCGAGAAGCCCGAGGCGGTCGATAACTTTGACGAGATACTGAGCGTAGCGCAGGGTATCATGGTCGCGCGGGGCGATCTGGGGGTGGAACTCAATCCCGAGGCTGTTCCGACAATACAGAAACAGATAATCCATAAGGCGATGCATGCAAACAAGCCGGTGATAACCGCGACCCAGATGCTTGAAACAATGAGCGAGAATCCCATTCCCACGCGCGCGGAAGCATCCGACGTCGCCAACGCGATTTTTGACGGAACCGACGCGGTCATGCTGTCCGGCGAAACCGCAACGGGCAAGTATCCGGTCGAAACGGTCAGAATGATGGAAAAGATCATTGCCGAGGCGGAGCGTTCGCCGTTCATGCGGTATGATATCGATTTTGATAAAGATCCGAACGACCTTATTCCGCACGCGGTCGCGCAGTCGTGCGTCAGGATTCTGCACGAGGTGAATGCGGTGGCGGTGGTTAACTTTTCATGGTCCGGCAAGACCGCGAAACTGATCTCAAAGCAGCGCCCGCCGAGCCCGGTGTATGTGTTCACCCCGTTTCAGAAAAACTACCGGCGGCTGGCTCTTGTGTGGGGTATTACGCCGTTTCTTATCCGGCCGGTCAAAGACGCAAAACGGCTTATCGCAGCGGGCGAGAAGATTCTTGTTAAGCACAACTGTGTAAAACGGGACGATCTGGTGGTGATCGTGACGGGTCTGGCCTTAAAGAGCGGCTCGACAAACCTGATAAAGATCCATCGGATCGGGAGAGAGGATTGATGACAGTATGAAAGTGAACGGTTGACAGTTATACCACAAGGGTATAACTCACAATGGAAATGAATTTCCTATTGTTCGTATAACGGTTAACAGCAAGACCATACGACAATATTCAATACTCAATTTTCATTGAAGAAAGAAGAGATATGTTGCAGGAAGCATGAAGCCGGAACGGCCAGAATCATGATCTGCAATAAAAATATTTCATGGTGTAGATATATCGTCGCATTGGTGATAAGAGGATTTTGTTTTATGGAAACAGATACAAAAATTCCCCATCCATATAAAAAATCTAAAATCTAAAATCTGCAATTTAAAATAGTAATATTCCTGCTATAGCTTATTAATAATACTCGCCACATACGCCGCCCCAAACCCGTTGTCGATGTTCACCACGCTGATCGCGTTGGCGCAACTGGTGAGCATCCCCAGCAGCGCCGATATCCCTCCGAAATTTGCGCCGTAACCTATGGCCGTTGGCACGCCGATAACCGGTTTGTCGACAAGACCGCCCACCACACTGGCGAGCGCTCCCTCCATGCCGGCGACCACGATAACGACCCGCGCGCCGCGGATCATATCCAGCCTGTCCATCAGGCGGTGAATGCCCGCAACACCCACGTCGAACGTTCTTTCAACCCTGTTGCCCAGCAACTCCGCGGTTATCGCTGCCTCTTCCGCAACCGGAATGTCTGATGTCCCGGCGGTTACCACGGCGATATAGGTGGGCGGGAGCGTCACTTTTTTTCTCTGTATGCTGATTATCCGCGCGACCGGGTAATACTTCGTTTTTGTATAAACCTTTTTAACTGCTTTGTACATGGCTTCGGTTGCTCTGGTCGCCAGGATATTATTGCCGCGGGTCAGCATGTTCTTCACGATATCCTGAACCTGGGCAGTAGTCTTTCCCGGACAGTAAATTACTTCGGGGTAGCCGCTCCGGAGTTCCCGGTGGCTGTCGATTTTCGTATGTCCCAGGTCTTTGAATGGCATGTCTTTGAGATGTTTCAGGGCGCTCTCAACCGAGGTTTTGCCCCTGCTGACTTTTTCGAGAAGCTGTCTGATCTCTTCTGCGTTCATGACGTTTTCTCCGTATCGAAGCTCCCGGTTTTGTAACCGGAAATGTCCATGGTTATATATGCATATCCGAGTTGCTTGAATTTTTTGACGATGGTGCGGGCTGTTTTTTCCTGAATCAATTGCGCCTGCCTGTTTATATCGGTTTCGATGCGTGCAAGGTTGCCGTGGCTTCTTACCCGTACAAGCCCGAAACCCAGATCGATAAGATATTTTTCCGCTTTCTCGATGCGTTCGATCTCATCCAGGGAGACCGGCTGGTTGTAGGGCAGCCGTGTCAGCAGGCATGCGTATGGCGGCTTGTTCCAGGTGGGCAGGTTCAGTTTTTTCGACAGAGCCCTGATATTCTGCTTGGTTAACCCGCAGAGGGCAAGCGGGCTCTGCACCGAAAGCTCCTTAAGCGCACGCAGCCCCGGCCTGAATCCTTTCAGATCGTCGCTGTTGGTCCCATCGAACAGATTTGTAATGCTCTGGTTTTTCGCAATTTTTTTCAGCTGGATAAAGATATCCTTTTTACAGAGGTAGCATCGGTTTTCAGGATTGTTCTTTATGACGTCGACAAACGGGGCTTTAATAATGAGGTGCGTTATGGCATGGCGCCTGGTAAGCTCCCGCGCCTCCGCTATCTCCCATTTTGCTATATAGGGGGAAGAGACGGTAAGTGCAAGCACCTTGTTGCCAAGCGCCTCACGCGCGGCAAAAAGAAGAAAGGTGCTGTCAACGCCGCCGGAAAAGGCAATGGCGGCATTGTCGTGACTCTTTAAAAAAGAGAGCAGTTTTTTATATTTTTGAATTTCCGTCATCTGAATTCAATGCCCTGCTAATTTCGTCATAAATTTTAGAGATAGCGATATTCTTTTCCTGCGCTATTTTTTTACACTCTTCGTATTCCGGTTTCGCGCGTATGATCGCGTCCTTGTAATACGCGGTTTTCACCGTTATTTCACCGAAGCGCGTTTTTACTTTTTTAAAATCGCGTTTCAGGTACAGTTTATCGACAGGATATTTACGTATGCCGAGGGTCGTGGTTTCTTCAAACAGAGTTTCAATGATTGCCGACTCTTTCTGCAGCGGCGTAAGTACGCTTAAAATATTGGCTGGACGAGATTTCTTCATGATAATTGGTGTGATAAACACATCGACCGCACCCTTTTTAAACAGGGTTTCGATGATATGATCGTAGAGTTCGGGATTCATGTCATCGATGTTGCACTCTATGATAACCGCCCGGTCATGGTCGGTATGCTCCCCACACCCCCGGCCGTGGTCACGGGTTCCCAGCATGACGCGCAGCAGGTTGGGGATTTCCAGTTCACGCGAGCCCACGCCGTATCCTGTGCCGGTAACGGTAAAATCCGGCTTTTCCGTGAATTCATCGACAATGGCCGCCAGGATAGCTGCGCCGGTCGGCGTCGTTGTTTCGTGCAAAACCGCGCCGCGTTTAACCGGAATGCCATTCAGCAATTCCGCCGTGGCGGGAGCCGGCACTGGAAGCATGCCGTGCCTGCACTGTACGAATCCGCCGCCAAGCTCAACCGGGGAGCAGAGCACTTTGTCTATTTTTAACGCATCCAGGCAGATGGCTGCGCCCACGATATCTATGATGGAATCCACAGCCCCGACTTCATGAAAATGGATCTCATCCACCGGTTTACCGTGGATTTTCGCCTCGGCGTAAGCCAGTTTGGAAAAAATGGATTTGCTGATTGTTTTGACTTTTTCAGCAAGGGCGCTTGAGTCTATGATGGTTTCGATGTCTTTAAGGTTACGATGCGGATGAGGATCGTCGTGGGTGTGGCGGTGCTGGTGTTTACCGGTTTTGTTACCATGGTGGTGGTTGTGGTCATGGCCATGTTCATGCTCGTGCTCATGGCAGTGCTCATGTCCATGCTCCTGAGTATGGCGTTCGCCGTCAAGCATGACCTGGAACCGCGTGCCTTCGATGCTGTTGCGTTTTTCGCGGGTTATGGAGATGGTATACCCCGGCACATTCAGTTTGCCGAGCTCGGCAAGAAGAAAATTCCTGTCAACGCCAAGGTCAATCATCGCGGCAAGATTCATGTCGCCGCTGATGCCGGCGAAACAGTCGTAATAGAGGATTTTCATTGTATATGTATCTCACTTTTAACGTGTTATTATCCTGAGTGTAGGATAATACTGCGTAGGAGCGGATGGTTCGAGGACAAACCCTCCGCTCAACGCATTATTAAAAACGATAGACGCCGTCAGCTCAAAGCATTGGCGCCGGTATTATAGAAATATACGTGGTGTGATTAATGAAAATACAAAGAAAGTTGGATCTTTGGCACGGACGCCGTGGATATACCGTTCGCTATTGGTATGACGCCGCCGCAAAGAAAAAAAATCCTTTAGGGGGCAGCTCTGTATGTTGTTTAAATTTTAAGACGATCATCAATCATATTTCCATATGATGTTCATACCATTATTGTATTAAGGAAAACTTACTGCTGTAAACCTTCGTTCCCTGCTCCACCGAAATAATATATTGCCCGTTTGAAAGGTTATACCTGCTCAAATCTATTATGTTCTGCTCCGAGAGATTACATAGAGAGGCAACCACCCGGCCACGTATATCGAACAATCTGAAATTCGCATTCTTTGCCTCAGGAAGCAATAATCTGATAAAATTGCCTTTTACTGAAAAAACAATGGTATTTGCCGCAGCATTACCGTAGTGTTTAATTATGCTGGTATTCAATGACGTTTTCTTTGTTCTTATTATTGCCTGGAAATCTCCAACTACAACAATCAAGGAATCGTTTGCTGCAATGTCCTCTATCCAGTACTCAGTTCCAGGCCAGGTGTCGACCCAATGAATTCCATCATACGACATGATTGCCAATCCATTACTGGTCACCGCAACAAATCTATCCCCTGCCCAGAGGACCCCTGTCCAACTTACATTTCCCGGTATGTTGCTCTGTTCCGGCTGCCAGGTTATTCCCATATCCACCGAGCTCATAATTGTATTATAAACCCCCACTGCTACCAGTTTACTGCCATTCCATGCAATATCATAAAAACCGTTTTTTGTTCCGCTATTCTGCTGCGTCCAGGTCTCTCCATCTGGCGATGTGAATATTTTCCCTTCTGCGCCAACGGTTATATATCCCTTGCCTGTCCAGGCTATTCCTAATAAATAGGTATTCGTCAACTGCACTTTGGTCCAGGTCCTTAAATCTTTTGAGTATACCACATAACCGCCTCTGCCGCATGCTATAACACGATCAGGCGAAAATGTCACTGATAACAAGTCTGCACCTTTATCCCTGGATAGAGCCTCCTCACCACCCCATAATGAATCCCATTTCATACCGTCTGCAGACCCTAATATCACTGGCCAGCCAAGGCCGCCCACTGCTATAAATTGTTTGCCTGTCCAGGTGATATCCCATAACTGTTCGATCTGAATTGTTCTGCCTGTGTAATATTTCTCCCAATGGATCGCATCAAAAGACACATAACTTGTATCTGTACTGACAACGACGAACCGGTCTTTGCCCCAAGTGATTGCACGATAGTATGCTCCAGAGCCGTAGCCGCCAAGAGATTTCCCCCGATATGTCCAGGCTAAACCATCGGGTGACGTATAGATTCTTCCACAATACTCTCCTAAAACAAACTGATTCCCCGCCCATACTGCACACTGTGTTTCGCTTGTGATATATGGCGCTACTTCCCAGTTTATTCCGTCAGATGAGGTTAATATTGTATCACCACCAGCAACGACAAATCTGTTTCCACCCCAGGCGATAGTTTCAAAATTTTTATATACGGGCGTTTCGCAACCGGTCCAGTCTTTGCCGTCATATGATTTGATAATAGGAGCCATATGAGCAACAGCGACAAACTTAGTGCCATCCCAAACTATATCAGTATATCTAGGTGTACCTCCTGCGACTATATTTTTTGTCCAATTAAGCCCATCAGCAGAAATTAGAAATGTCCCATTGGCCCCACACGCTACCAGTTGTTTGCCAGTCCATACCAACCCTAACAGGTCAACTGTTGTTTTAGTGTCCTGTTTTGTCCACAACTTCCCGTCCGGTGATGTTACTATCACTCCACCGATTCCGGTACAAACATACTGGGTTCCGGTCCAGTCTACATCTGTTAACCATGCACTCCCCGACACATCGCAATAACCAACACTCCAATTCTCACCGTCTTTGGACATGAGAACTACCGAATTCTCACCGACAGCGATAAGTGAACTCCCGGTCCAATGGACAGCAGCGATATGAGTTTTTACAACCGGTTTCTGCACCTTCCATTGTATACCGTCGGAAGAGGTCATTATCGTACCACATCTCCCTACAGCGACTATTTTCTCTCCGGTCCAGGCCATTGATAGTATTACAGTACCGACCGGCCAGGGATTGCTCCACTCCCATAGCTGCTGACTGAAAGAATGTAGCGTTAAAAACAGTATAAAAATAACGGGTGTGTTGTAGCGCATAGTATTTATTCCTCTGAATGAGACCCTATCACCTTATAGTAGGTAATATCATCCATTTCTACAAAAAAAACTTTACTTTTTTTAAAATTGTAAGAAAAGCGATAGCGTATCGAATAGCTATCGCTTTTCTTAATTATCATTTATTTAAGGATGCATTATTCAGTAATATTTATCGTATAATCCTCAACCTCTCCGTTTTCCATGCCGGTCGTACTCGAATACGGGTATTCATACACGCTCATAAATACGCGCATACGTGTCTTTTGATAGTAAAGGAAAGACGACGGAAGCGTGAAATACCCCGAAACCATCGCAGTGCCGTGCCCAATAAATATGTTTTCGCCGGGATCCTCAAAACTGCCATTATAATTATAATCAATCCACACCATCCAATACGCATCGTTTGTCTGGCCTTGGGGAAAGCCGGGGGTCAGTTTTATCTGGTATGTTGTGCCTTTCCTGCAATTGGTAGAATATTGCAGGAAATCCGAATAGCATTTCCCTTCATTGGATTGATTAATAATGGTTCCCAGTTCAACCTTGTTTATCCATCCATAGTCCTGAAAATAACCATACGCCGCGCCATAGGGACTTTGCACTACATACACCGTGTAATCTTCCGCCTCACCATTAGTGAATCCTCTCGTGCTTGGCGGGACGCCGTCAGGACTCATGGCAATTCGCATCCTGGTTTTTCTCGGTGCAGCATCTGAAGGAATTGTAATGACGCCCGATGCCATGCTGTTATTCTGGGCCGAAAAAATACTCTCATTCTCTTCGTCAAAATCATTATCCCCGTTAAAATCAACCCAGACCTTCCAGTATTCATTTCGAGCGCTGCCAGAAAAACCCGGAGTCAGCTTTATCGTGTTTCTGTAACCGACCTGCAGGTTTGTGTTGGTGTTTAAAAAATCGGAATAACAACGTGCATTCGAAGATTTATTGATATTTTGAAACTGTACCCGTGAGATCCACTCACTGTTCTGGTTGCTTGCTCATGTGTAACAATAGTCGTCGCTATCGATCATTATAGTATAATCTTCCACCTCGCCATAAGAAAATGTGCCCGTTGGCGGGGGATTCGAGCCATATCTCATCGAAACCCGCATTCGGGTCGGACCGGATTTTGCGCTCGTTGGAATGCTCAAATATCCAGAAACAGTAGATGTTCCATTCCCTGAGAAAACACATTCTGTTGCATCACTCAACGTTCCATCCCCATTCATGTCAATCCAGACCTTCCAGTATTCCCGATACGCCTGCCCTGAAAAACCGGGTGTGAGTTTTATAGTATTGAAATAGCCCTTCTGTAAAAATGTCGTTGTGCCTGTGAAATTTGAATATCCCTGCGCTCCTGAAGTGTTGCTTATATTTTGGGCTTGAACCTGAGCAACCCACCCATACGTTTGACTCGATCCAGATGAGGTGGAATATTCAAACGGTTCCGGATTGAACATCGCTTTTACCCATTTTTGTGTTGATTGATTGTCTTCAGTTCCCACACAAATGGTGCCGGTTCCCTCTTTGAAAAAACCAGACATAAGACCTCGTGTATATGACTGTGCATTCATGTTGTTATAAAATTTCTGTTGTAACCAGTTTGTCGGTTCAACCAGCTCCCGCAATGCATCATTATCTTTATGGATACGTGTATATGGGTCTGTTCTCAGCCAATACGTGGGTTTCGTAAGATTATTATGATCCATATATGTGGTAAAAAGATCAAAGCTTGTCTCCTGCGTATACCCACACACCACGATATTGTTATATTTACTTGCTATACCAATAGAGTAGCCAAAATAGTTATATACATCCTTATCGGGATCACTTCCGCTTAAGTTCCCAAGAAGTACCGTATTTTTAAGTGTTGAAAAATCCAGCTTTGACCCAATACGTCTCAATTCCATAAGCGTGACTTCTGTATGTTCTGCAGCAATTCTAACAGGAATGGGATCGATAGGCTCCTCGTGATTATTTCCTAATGCATAAAACTCAAAATTGCCATTTGTCGAATAAACGCTTTTTTCCAGACCCTGGATTCCACACCGCGTTCATATCAATGATGGATTGCCACCATTGGGAGCTGCGGGAGGTGTCCAGGCGCTATCACACTCAATTTTACCGGTATTTCTGTCAAGGCAGACTAACCAACCTGCCGGGAAACAATCAATCCCTGGGTTGTACCAATAATTATCATTGTGTGTATAGGCGAAGATAATATTTCCTGCACCGTCATATCCCAGGGGGACCTCAAGTAAATTGTTTGAATATGTCCAGCTTTCATTGTATTCAGCCTGTGAAGAACTCGAGCTTACACTATGAAGCCATGTCCAAACGTCGCCTAGGCTGCTGTTGAATTTCTTAACAAACACGCGGGATTTATCCCCCGGTGGGGTAGCATTGATTTTCTTCACACCAGCCACAACACATCCTCCGTCAATACTGCTTATTACACTAACACCATATCCTGTTGAGAATGTTTTTGTGGTTCCCACAATGTTCCCATTCGCATCGATTTTAAACACAAAGCCTGGCGGCGTTGTCTGGAAAAGATTATACGCCCCAGCCACATAATAGCAATTGCCGGTTGTCTGACAGATACTCATGGCCATACTGCTGGTGCTTCCACTGATCGTATAATTTTTTTTCCACACCTCGTTGCCGCTATTATCAATCTTGAGAAGATATATTGAAGGATTTGTTGGAAAGCCTCCACTACCATAGGCAGCAGCAGTTCCACCCACGATTACAAACCCGCCACTGTATGCATCGCACACGTCACTGCTCACATTGTATTTATTCGTACTATTATAAGTATATTTCTTGAAATATGATGGCAGCAAAGATAGTGTGCCGGCTTCAGATTGTATTGCGCCTTCAGAGGTCATCGGCAGTTCATTCAGAACGCCCTTAAATGTTGATTCAGAAACCGGCTCTTCTATAGTTATATCACCTTCGCAAAAACCATCCTGCCCGCTAAGAACCGGACTCTTATTCGATATCTGTTGCCCCTCTATAAGCAATGTATTACCATTATTTATCCATTCTCCTGGTTTATTCACGCTGTTCTTGCTCGCAAACAGATAAAAACTTCCAGGAAAAAAAATTAGAACCATCAGAAAAATAGTTATTCGTTTCATCTTAAAAAACCTCTTCATTTTAAATGTCATTAATACATATAACCCCTCTCTTGATTGTAACCAATCCAGTACAATAGCTAATAAGGCTTCTACGGCGGGCGTATGCGGGAACAAAAAGCTATGTTGTTGTTGAGTATTCCAATACGTGTGCAGGTATTGGTTCACAAATGTCGCAAGCTCTGTGTTTGACGGTTCATAAGCAAAACCTTATGAATAAGGGTTAATTCTGATATGCAATTAACAATCGGAATAAGCGTGTTTGGTAGAATATAGTACTTTTATGATAACAGATGTAAAACAAAATCAAAAATGCGTCATAACCGCTTTTTCCAAATGGTATGTCGAATAATCGTATGAAAAAGCTTGCCTGTTTTACAAGTTGTTTTTTAAATATTTAAACTCGAATAACAAGGCGGTGTCTAAAACTGTGCCACAATTTGGTATTTCATGCTACAAATATATATATTAATCGTGTTACGTATACTATAGACCGTGCTACTAATTCTTATCATATCTATCAGGGGTTGGTGTGTTATGAGAAAAAGGCTTTCATGTTCAACTCTTTTTTTTGGAAACACTTTTGGCGCCATTTTGCTCTTGCATTGCATCGTCTTCGCATACCGGCCGTTTTCCACCGAAGACGCCGGTGTCGGCGCTCTTAAGGAGAATGTGCTGGAAACCGCCTGGGAACTGACGAATAACAGCGGCAGCGCTCAGCACGCCTTTGTGCATGCACTCGTCGTAGGATTGGACAAGGCGGAACTGATATTTGAGGCGCCGTATGTTCTAAACGGAGATGAAAAGGGGCTTGCGGAGGCGGTCATAGCAGCCAAAGTATTACTGTTCGGCAGCGACGAAACAACCGGTATGTTCACCCTGAAAACCGAATTTGCGGCGCCGGATAATTCGTTCGGCCTCTCTGCTGTGGGCACAAAGGCCTTCGGCAGGCTCTGTATGAATTGTCAGTTGGGCTGGTGTAACGATTTCGCGCACAATTCGGCTTTTTACGGCATTGCTTTTGATTATGGCGTTGTCCGGTGGATGAATGTTGTTGCCGAGGTTGCCGGAGGATATTGCCGGTGGGGTCATTTGAAGCCGGTCAATTGCATGGCAGGGTTTATTCTGGCGCCTTTAGAGAAACTTTTTATTGATATTGCAGCCGGCGCAGGACTTACCGGGGATGCGGATGATTTTGTAATGACATCGGGATTAACATTTGTTTTTTAATTACGGGGGTATGTATGCACATGGCTGATGCCTTGATTTCACCGACGGTTGGCGGGGTTATGTGGGCTGCAATGGCAGGGCTTATCGGGTATTGCGCAAAAAAGGTGCATGATGAGGCGGATGAGAAGAAGATTCCGCTCATGGGCGTCACCGGCGCCTTTATTTTTGCCGCGCAGATGATTAATTTCACCATACCTGCAACCGGGTCGAGCGGCCATCTTGGCGGAGGGATGATACTTGCGATTCTGCTGGGTCCTCACGCAGCCTTTCTTACTATAGCATCGGTTCTGATAATCCAGGCGCTCTTTTTTGCGGACGGCGGATTGCTCGTGCTGGGTTGCAATATCTTCAACCTCGGTTTTTTTCCGGCGTTTATAGCATACCCGTTTATTTATAAGCTGATTGCCGGTACGGGACACTCCCGTGGCAGAATTATCACCGGGTCAATTCTTGCCGCTGTCGTTGGCCTGCAACTGGGGGCTCTGGGCGTTGTATTGGAAACGGTTCTGTCGGGCATCTCAAAACTGCCTTTTTCCACATTCCTTCTGTTTATGCAGCCAATACACCTTGGCATCGGTATTGTTGAAGGAGTTGCCACGACAGCAGTCATTCTGTATGTGCTGCAGGCGCGCCCGGAGATTTTGCATGCAGCCACGGAAAGAAAATCGATTGGTGCCGTTCCGGTGAAAAAAGTGCTGGTGACGCTCGGCGTCCTTACCATAGTGACCGGCGGCATCGTAAGCTGGTTTGCGTCGACCCACCCGGATGGCCTGGAATGGTCTATGTTTAAAACCGCAGGTGTTGAAGAATTGGAAACGCCCGAAAAAGGTGTGCACACATCTCTGGCGCAGGTTCAGGAAAAAACGGCTATCCTTCCGGATTATTCGTTAAAAAAGGGTGAAGCACCCCCGGACGAGCCTGCGGCTGCCTGGCCCGGGGTTGATATCGGGACTTCGCTGTCGGGCACAGTCGGGGGATTGTTTACTCTTATCCTGGTAATCGGTATAGGATTTATTTTAAGGAAGAGAAAAAAACAATAAAAAGCCGGTAAAAAATTAATGAACCGGCGGCTGTATATCATGAAATCAACAATAGCCGACATTCACACCCTTGATGCGCTTGCGCGGCAGGATTCGGCTGTTCACCGCATCGATGCGCGGATCAAGCTGCTGGTGACCGCCGCATTTATTGTAACGGTCATGTCTGTAGACCGGTATACGGTTCTGGCGTTACTGCCCTTCTTTATATATCCGGTTGCAGTTGCTTCTGCCGCTGGCGTGTCGTTTACCTTTCTGTTTAAAAGAGTCCTGGCGGTCTCCCCGTTTGCGGTCCTGGTCGGCATGTTCAACCCGTTATTCGATACAACCCCGCTTATAGCGATATACGGGTTTACCGTCAGCGGCGGATGGCTCTCGTTTGTATCCATTCTGCTGCGTTTTTTCCTGACGGTCGAAGCGGCGTTGATTCTGATAGCGGTGACCGGTATCTATGGCCTTGGCAAAGGGCTGCGACAATGCGGCGTACCCCAGGCGCTTACAACCCAGCTCCTGCTTCTCTACCGGTACCTGTTCGTGCTTATCGAAGAGAGTGCGCGTATGGTCCGGGCAAGGGAATTACGCACCTTTTCAAAAAGGCAGCAGGGAATCAGGCTGTTTGCACGCCTGGTCGGCGCGCTGCTGCTGCGCACCTACGACAGGTCGCTGCGCATTCACCTGGCAATGAGCTCGCGGGGATTTGAAGGGGAGATCCGAATGTCCGGCAATAACCGCATCAGAGCGGTTGATCTGCTGTTCTGTTTCGGCTGTATAGCTCTTTTTGTTTGTATACGCACGGTCAATATTACACAATTTTTCGGGAAAGTACTGACGAGGCTGTTTGTATGAGCCACCATATCGTTGAGGTTAAAAACATCTGCTATTCCTATCCTGACGGCACCGAGGTGCTGCGCAACGTCTCTTTTCGCATAACCCATGGGGAGTCGGTTGCGATTGTCGGACCCAACGGAGCGGGGAAATCCACGCTGCTTATGCACTGTAACGGATACCTTACCCCGGTTGGCGGCGAGGTCCGTATCGGGGATTACCCGGTGAACAGGACGACCATAAAAGCGGTACGCAGGTCGGTCGGCATGGTTTTCCAGGACCCGGACGACCAGTTGTTCATGCCCACCGTGTTTGACGATGTTGCGTTCGGGCCGCTGAATCTCGGCTTGTCTGCGCAGGAGGTTGAAGCGCGCGTGACGCACGCGCTCGGGACGGTCGGTGCGCTGCACCTGAAGAACCGCCCTCCGTATAAACTTTCCGGCGGGGAAAAACGCGCGGTTTCCATTGCCACGGTACTCTCCATGTCTCCGGACATTCTGGTTCTGGACGAGCCCTCGTCCAACCTCGACCCGAAATCCCGCCGCGCGCTTATCGAGCTTCTGAAAGAGTTCAAACACACCAAAATTATCGCTTCGCACGACCTGGATATGGCTTTTGATTTATGTGAGCGCACCATTATTCTTCATGCCGGCGCTATTGTCGCGGATGGAAAGAGCTGTGATATTCTGACCGACGGCGGGCTTCTGTCGCGCTATGGCCTCGAAAAACCGCTGCGGCTGCAGGGGTGTCCGGTTTGCTCGACAAAGTAAGCGAATCCGGCAAAGCCGCATCGTCCTCCCGGCTCCGCTTCGCTTTGCGGTTTTAATCCTCTAATCTTTTAAACAAGACAAGAGGAGACAAAAGCCTTTATGGGGGGAAATTAAGGAATTGGATTTATCCTAAAATCAGCAGTTAAGTCGTGCTCTTGCTCGTGCTCGTAATCGTAATCGATTGATTTGAAAAGTAGTTTATTAAATTGATAGCTTTACAGATTAGATACTGTAGGAAAATTATATACGCGGCGAGCGTAGACATCGTGCAGAGCGAAGCGTAGCATAATTTGACGTACAGTATCTTATCCTGCTGTTCTGTCTAAAAGGTTAAAGGACTAAAGTGCCGCAAAGCCTATAAATCCAATTCCTTAATTTCCCCCCATAATGGGGACGTTGCGACTTTGCCGGATTAAGCACCCTTTAGGTGAAAGGCTTTTATTGCTGTAGTTGTCGATTACGAGTACGATTACGCGCACGAGCACGAGCACGACTACAGACACTAACCCGGCAAAGCCGGAAGCTTTTGTAGGATGTTGTATGGCTTTGGGATAAGTGTCTGTACGCTGACTTATCTACGCTTTGAATTTATCTACTCATATTGCGTAGATAATTCAGCTACAGACACTAACCCTTCGGGATATCAAAAAGAGCGTGGTTTCTTTTTTTAGAGGTGGTACTTATTGATCCGGATCTCCGGTTGTCGACATGCTGAGCGTGGCGTGTTTGACGCCTTTCTGGGACTTCAGCCTGCTGGTCAGTTCCTGCACCTTTTGTGCGCTGCCTTTGACCGCTATTAT
>Ga0105099_10001165_pt1 | contig 16804 bp, 8 predicted proteins | sample PPLLak3cmMay2015_2_FD_79138 | JGI IMG/M metagenome (GOLD analysis project Ga0105099, IMG submission 79138) | Freshwater sediment microbial communities from Prairie Pothole Lake near Jamestown, North Dakota, USA - PPLs Lake P8 Core (1) Depth... | ecosystem: Environmental > Aquatic > Freshwater >... | reverse complement strand
GCTCCGGTGAGACTGAGTGGTGTATGATTACGTAAAGTAATATTGCCGTCAGTTCGTATGAACATGCACATCTGGCTGGCATCGGCATTGTGCGTCTCAAAACCATAGAACGGATTGACTGAGGCCGTGGACCGCTCGGAAACAAGCCGATCGTCCGTTCCAACCGTGTTCACCGCCGCGACGCAAGCCACCGAGAGATTGCCGTTCGCATACATGAACGGGAGGGCATTGACCAGGTACTGGGCAATCCCGTCGAAGCTGACCGTGTCTGCCGCGAAGGTCGGTCTCGCCGCGCCTGACTGTGCCAGATGCCTCGCGTTGCCGCTCCTGTCAGTCCACTGATCAACAAGCCCGCCTGTCTGCGTAATGTAGGTTCCACCCTTGGCGTCGTACCACGCCAGCGTGGTCATGTCCGCCGGGGTCCATGCCTTCCAGGCTTTCCGTTTCGCTACGATCATGGCAGATTCCTAAGTCAGAGTAGCGTAACGCCAACCACCGGAGGCATAGACCCAGATCCTGCCGTTGAACGGATCAACGGTGATCAGCCCTTCCGTAGTGCCGCCCGGCTGGCCGCTGAACACGGGAACCGCGAAGGCAATGGCACCGCTGGCGATCACCGCACTGGCGACGATACCGTCGCTCAGGTGGTTGCGACCGATCTGGCCGCTGGCGATGTTGGCACTACGCACGCCGCCCGAAGCGACGTGCGGCGAGCCGATCTGACCGCTGGCGATTGCTGCCGACACCACGGCCCCAAGCGCGAACTTGAACGCCGAGATGGAGCCAGAAGCGTACTTGGCGGAGGTGATCGCACCGGAACCGATCGCCTGGTTCTGGATCTGACCGGAAGCGATCTTGAAGTAGCTGATGCTGCCGGAAGCATAGTGCGCGCTCGTCACGCCGCCGCTGGCGATGATGAATTGGCCAACTTGACCAGACGCAAGCTGTGAAGACCGGACGGAATCGGCGGCCATGTGGCTCGTGCCGATCTGGCCGCTGGCGATCGACCCGCTGACAACCGAATTGTTGCCCAGGTCGCCTGACGTGATCGTGCCGGAAGCCACCCACGACCCGCTGGCGAAGTGGTACAGCCACAGCTGGCCGGACGCGATGCTGCCCGACACGACCGCGCCGTCCGCAAGCATCCCGGACGAGATGGTCCCGGAATCCGGGGGCAGGATCACGCCGGAAGCGATGCTCCCTGACACGACCGCACCGTCCGCGATGTGACCCGACCAGATGCAGCCGGAAGACAGATGCACGGCGCCGATCGAGCCGCTGACAATCGATCCGCTGACCACCGTGCCATCACCGATCATCCCGCTGGTAATGCCGCCACTGGTGACGTTGTTGGGCTGGATGGTGCCGGAAGCGAAGTGCGCCGAGCTGACCTGCCCGCTGGCAATAGTGCCAGACACGACCGATCCGTCGCCCAGATAACCAGAAGTCATGTAGCCGGACACACGGATAAGGTTGAGTGCACCGCTGGCCAGATGATACGACCAGATCTGCCCGGACGCGATGGAGCCCGATACGACCGCGCCATTCGCGATCGAGCCGCTCTTGACCCCACCGGAAACGATCACAATATCGACTGTCTCGTTGGTGGGGTTGTCGAACACCTGCAAGCCGGAAGCCGGATTGGCGTAAATGTTCTTGAACTGTAGATCGACGCCGATCTTCTGGATGAAGAGACCGAAGCCAGTTAGACCATGGTTGCTGGCCGTATTGGATTCACCGCCGCCACCCGCGCCACCGGCCACGACGTCCAGCAGCCCGAAGCGTGATGCCTGGATAAAGCTGGCCTGGTTCGGATCGCTAAGGTCCGTGGCGCCCTGCTGCACGACCAGCCAGCAACGCAGCACGTCCCACTCGTTCCACGGGTTCAGCTCGACGGCGTCCCGCGCGTGGTCGATCGCTTCCTGCAGCGTATCGTACACCACCTGACCGTACTGGATGTCCGTGGTGTTCTGGATGCCGTAGAACGTGATCAGCTGGACCGTGAACTTGCCAGAAGGCACAGCCGCCAACGTGCCCGTGCCGTCGTCCCAGTAGTCGGGATCGATGTCCGTCTTCAGCGGGACGTTGTTGTTCCAGAGCGACGCGTCATTCGGATCGCGGTAGAAGTACCACAGCTCGGCAACCGGATCTTCCGCCTGAGACGACAGGTAATGCGGGTTGCGCGGCTCGTTGTTGAAGTTGGAACCCTGGTCGAAGACCGTGCCAGCCGTACGCGACAGCTGCATGTCATCGTTCGGGCCGCTGGAGCTGCTGCTAGAGCTGCTTCCCTGCCCAGCCGGACCGTAGACGTTGCCATCGACGTTGAACCGACCGAATGCATACAGGAAGTCGTTGAACTGGTTGACGACATCCATCGGCGGCTGCGGCTGCGTGTGGGCGAACGAGAGCGACGTGTAATCCTGATGGCTGAGCCAGCCCACCACGATGTAGTTGCGCATCTGAATCTGCGTCGGGTAATCCACCTGCTGGATGATGTTGCCATTAGTATCGATCAGGATGTACGAATCGGTGCCGTTGGCGATCTCCGTGGCCGTGATACCCGACGTGTTGCCCCACGAAACCAGCTTGATCGTCGGGAACTTCGGATCGGAATAGGCATCCACGATGATGCCGTAGCCGGCAGCAAGGTCGAACGTGGTGCTGCTGGCGATGGACAGAGCGCCGCCGTACAGAAGACCGGTGCCCTGACCGCCCACGATCGGATCAAGCCCGCCAGGCAGGTGGCCGGAAGCATGCTCCGCTGGATACTGAGGAATGATGGTGCCAGATGCGAAGTGAGCAGAGCTGATCTGCCCCGAGGCAATCGAGCTACTGACCACTGCCCCATTGCCGATCATACCGCTGGTAATGCCGCCGCTGATGATGTTGTTGGGCAGGATGACGCCGCTGGCGATCGAGCTGGAAACCACGACACCTGCGCCGAGCGCACCGGACTGAATTGTGCCGGACAGGAAACTCCCGCCGTACTTGCCACTGGAGTCGAAGCGCGCCAGGGTAGTCGGCGTGATGCCCGAAGTCGCAGGCGACGTGACCCGGAACAGATCACCCGTCTGGCCGGATTTGGCAACGACAGCAAGACCGACTGCAGCAGCCTGTCCATTGGGGATGATTACCGTGGCCCAGCTGGGACTCGGGCCAACCTGGGTCGGCAGAGTGCCGCTCACGTCAGTCTGCTGGTTGCCGCGCAGCTGCAGCGCCCACCATGTTGAGATGAGCGACTGGTTGCCCACGACCGGCAGGAGTGACAGGTCAGTGCCCAGAATAAACCGGCCAGCCGTCAGACCGACAGCATCGCCGGACAGGATCGTCACATGACCGGAGATGGCATGCAGCGTACCGCTTGCCAGCTTCCTGGCCGAGATACTGCCGCTGGCGTAATGCGCCGACGTCACGCCGCCGCTGGCAATGTGCGCTTGCCCGACCTGGCCCGAAGCAATGTGCGCTGACAGCACCGAGCCATTGGCCAGCATGTCAGAGGCGATGACACCGCTGGCAGGCAGAAGGATGGTCCCGCTGGCGAAGTGCGCGCTGCTGATCTGGCCGGAAGCGATGGAGCCGCTGACAACCGCGCCGTCCGCGATGTTGCCGGAAGCCACCTGCCCGGAATCCAGCGCACCGGCAACTCCAGCACCAGGCGGAAGCTCGTTGATCTTGCCAAGCGCCACGAACTCAGCCTGATTGACGTTACTGAGATTGGTCGCGTTCTGACGAACGATCACCACGCTCCTGAGCGCCGCGTCACGATCCAGGTTCGGATCGATTTCAGGCTGCTCGGTGGACAAGCCGCGCAGGGCATTGGCGATGTTGGTGTAGACCATCTGACCGTAAGTGAGGTAGTGGATGCCGGTCGGGAAGACGTAGACACGCTGGTTTGTGAAGTAGGAGCCTGACGTCACCAGCGCCAGAGTGCCTGTCCCGTCGTCGTAGTACGCCGGATCAACACCGGAGCGGATCGGCGTCGAAACGAAACCGCCTGACCCGTTACGGTACCGGTAGAAGAACCCGATTCCCGCCGCATCGCCCATGTCCACGAAGTTCGGCGTCTTGTAGCCGGACAGATAGCCGATGCCGAGACCGTGCATCGTTCCCGACGCGCGGTCCAGGAACATGTTGGCGCCATTGGGAGAGATCGCCAAACCATTAACCGTGATTGGACCCAGCGCGTAGGACATGTCATCGGCATCGAGCGCGGCATTGCCGTACACGCGCGGCGCAGTGCGGACACGCTCGATGATCGTTTTCGCGTTATGGATGATCTTGCCCAGAATGATGTAGTCGCGGCACTCGTCCGGCGTGAACGGTGTGCTGGCCTTCTGCACGATCGCGCCGTTGACATCGATGCCAATCTGGGTTTGCTCGTCCGTGGCAAGATAGGTTGCCGTCTGTGCCGTGAATGCGCCCCAGCTGACATACTTCAGCACGGGCAGCGCAGGATTGGTATGGTTATCGACGACGTACCCAGCTCCGGCAGCGACGTCGAACTTGGTGTTGTCGCCACCGTTAATGGTGATGACGCCGCCCCACTGGAGTCCTGTGCCAGCCAAGTTGTCCCACGGCATCGTCATGCCGCTGGCCAGCGAGCCGCTGACCACGGCGCCGTCACCCAGCATACCGGAGGTGATCGAGCCTGAAGACGGAGGTAGAATCGTGCCGCTGGCAAAGTGAGCGGAACTGATCTGACCGCTGGCAATGTTGCCAGAGTTGACCGCGCCATCCCCCAAGTCGCCTGAGGTCAGCCTGCCGGAAGTGATCATCAGCCCGGAAGCATGGTGGTAGTAGCCGACCTGGCCAGAAGCGATGTTGGCGGACAGCACGGCATCGACAGCTAGGTGCGGCGAAGCGATCTGGCCGCTGGCGATCGAACCGGATACGACTGAACCGTCGCCCAGCATGCCCGACGTCACGCCGCCGGAGGTGATCTGGTTGGGCAGGATCGTTCCCGAAGCGAAGTGAGCACTGCTCACCTGCCCTGAAGCAATGGAACCGCTGACCACTGCCCCGTTAGCCAGCGCACCCGAATAGAGCCTGCCAGACGCGATGTCCAGACCAAGCGTGGGGCTCAGCGCATCAGTCTGGAAGATGCCACTGGCAAACGAATGGTTGTCCAGGAACCCGCTGGCCGGCAGCAGGTAGCTGAATTTCGCGATGCTTGGAACGTTGCCGGACTCTACGCAGCGGAACAGGACAGCGCCGGAGATCGGAGTAGAATCCAGATCGAAATTCGACAACGAGTCGAACCATGCCGCAGCGTAGGCACGGCGGTCGTAGATCACGGCATTGCCGGCTCTACCACCTGTGAATTGCGGAATGAAGACGTCGTGCGCCTCAAGGTAACAGTCTGGGTTATTGATCTCGATACCGGTGAGCTTACCGGCAGCACTCACAGCCGCCGCCAGACTCGCAGTCAACAGCTCGAACGGAGCACCGTCTGCCGGAACACGAATCAACGCCACCTCCGCGTTGCCCATGTTGCCGCGCGCATAGATAGTGCAGTCCTTGATGGACGTGATCGCTAGGGAAGAACCAGAACCAAGCAGCACGGAAGCAACCTGGTTGCCGCTGGCAACACCAGGAGAACCGAAGAATCCTACAGAAAGGTTGTCAATGTTCGTCTCGGCGGCAGTAGTCAGTACAACGCCACTACCCGTATAACCCCGAACATCTGTCACCCATTTATCCGTACCGCCACGGAACCCGACCAGCGAAACGTACGGCTTCATGACCGGGCTCTCTGCGTAAATGCCCGGATAGATAAGGACCGCGTACGGCTTGTTCACCGTAGCATCCGTTATCGAGTCGATGGCTGCCTGGATCGTGTTGAACTGGACATTGCCACCCTTGCCCACGGTCACGAAGTTGGTCACTGCATGCAGGCCGGAGGACAGGTGGAATTGGCCGATCTGACCGCTGGCAATGGAACCACTGACCACGGAACCATCACCAAGCATCCCAGAGGTAATGATTCCGGAAGACAGAGCGAACATCACACCCGAAGCCAGGTGATCCAAACCGATCTGACCCGAAGCGATGTTGGCGCTCAAAACCGCCCCGTCGCCGAGGTCACCCGAGCCGACCACGCCAGAGAAGATGTTCGTCAGGACGCCCGAAGCCAGGTGCTCAAGCCCAACCGAGCCTGAAGCGATGGAGCCGCTCACGACAGCGCCGTCGCCAAGCATTCCGCTCGTCACACCGCCGCTGGTGATGTTGTTGGGCAGGATCGTGCCGGAAGCCAGGTTCGCGCTGGAAACCGCGCCCGAGCCGACCTGTCCTGACTTGAGCACGAACTGATCAAGCAAATCCAACGCAGCCTGGATGGTCCCAGACGCCCCAAAGAGCGCGCCGCTCCAGGCAGCCGAATCGATGCTGAGCGCTGCAGCCGGATGCGCGGGATACGTGGACAGCCCCGTCAGACTGTTGTGGTCCGTGGCGACGTATGTACCAGCGGGCAAGTTGCTGACTGAACGAAGATCCTGTATGTGACGCAGCCGCGCCTTCGGTGTATTCGCGTACCCGGTGGACGTCTGGAAGATCAGTCGATAAAGCAGCTTGGCCTCGCTGAACGGGAACTCGCCGAAGGCGAGCGTGTTGTAGTTGTTATTGGTCTGCGCATTCGCCAACGTTCCATCTACACGCTGGCCCATGACAGCGACGATCGGCTCGTAGAAGTTCGTGGTCGCGAAGATCCACATTGCCACAAAATCCGCGATCGGAGCAGGCGGCACGCTCCAAGTACCGCCCGTATCCAAGTTGTAGCTGATCTCGTCGCCCGTGTTCTCGTAAACAGGGAAATTGTTGGCCAGCTTCCTGCGCCACGGACCGTTCGCACCCAGACGGAAGAAGACCGGAAGGTTGGCGATCGGGCTGATCTTCTGGTTGAACCGGCTGGTGCCAAGTCCGCTCGTGACATTAATGTCGATGTCTTCGTCAGCCGCTGAACCTTCGCTGATAGCCACCTGCGCGTCAGCGTCATTATTGCCTGTGCCAGTGACGGAACCTGTCAGTGTCAACCCCTGCCCATACCGGGTTCCGATGTACTTATGAACGAACTGGTGAACACCCCACGGCCACGAGATGCCGTGGCGTTCCTCACCAAGGTAGGCGGCCAAGCCGCTGGCGGCATTCCAAAGGGCGTACGTGGCCGGGGCCACCTGGCTGAGATCCCAGAACGTGTCCGACCGGTTCAAGACACCGCCTGAAGCGAAGTAGAAGAACTGAGCGCCGTCAGCCAGCTGACCAGACGCATCGAACGTTTGTGGCGTGGTGAAGGTATGCTTTGTGCCCTTCACCCACACATCAAAGGAGGCAGCACCCGATACCGGCTGGATCGTGTACTGCTCGCCTGACATGAAGAATTCGGAATCGGTGAAGTTCGGGAAACCCATCGGCTCAGCCGTCAGCTGCCCGATCCGGTCGAGCATCACCAGCGCCTGCTGGACCGTGATCGCGCCCGACTGCAACCAACTGGCAAAGCCAGACTGGGCCGCGACAACACCGCTGGCATGAATCGCCCCGCTGGCGATGTGCTCCGTGCTGATCTGGCCGCTGGCAATCGAACCGCTGACCACAGCACCGTCACCGATGTGCCCTGACTGTATGATGCCCGAAGTCAGCGCGAACGGGATGATCGTCCCCGACGCGAGCATCGAGCTGGTGATCGAACCACTGCCCGGAGGCAGGATCGTACCGGAAGCAAAGTGAGCGGAGCTGATCTGGCCGGAAGCAATCGAACCCGACACCACAGCGCCGTCGCCAAGGTGGCCCGACTGAACCATGCCGGAAGCCAGCGCAGTCGGCAGAATGACGCCAGAAGCCAAGTGCTCAAGCCCAATCGAACCGGAAGCGATCGAGCCTGAAACAACGGCCCCGTCGCCAAGCATGCCGCTCGTAATAGAACCACTGGCCGGCGGAAGAATGGTACCGGAAGCGAAGTGAGCACTGCTCACCTGACCACTTGCAATGTTGGCGCTGAGCACTGCGCCATCGCCGAGGTCGCCGGAACCAACGACGCCTGACGTGATCAACGGCGGGATGACACCAGAAGCGATATGAGCAGCGCCGATCTGGCCTGAAGCAATGTTGGCACTCGTCACGCCACCTGCGGCAATCTTGAACGTGGAGATCGATCCGGAAGCAATGCTGGAGGAAACGACCACCCCAACGCCAAGATCACCTGACGTGATGACGCCTGAAGTAATCGCGGCAATGATGATACCGGAGGCAAGATGAGCAGCACCAATCTGACCGGAAGCAATGTTGGCCGAGACGACTGCAGCATTACCCAGATCGCCTGACGTGATCGAGCCGGAGGTGATGTTCAACCCGCTGGCAACATGGAAGTACCCGATCTGGCCGCTGGCAACGCTTCCGCTGACTACTGCACCGTTTCCAATCATCCCGGAGGTGATGATGCCTGACGTCAGCACAAAGGGAATGACCGCACCAGAGGCCAGCATCGAACTGGTGATCGACCCGCTGCCGGGCGGGAGAATCGTCCCTGAAGCGAAGTGAGCGCTGCTCACCTGACCGGAAGCAATCGACCCTGAAACAACAGCCCCGTCGCCGATGTGGCCGGACTGGATGATCCCGGACGTGAGCACGAAGTTCTGAAGAACACCGGAAGCCAGATGCTCAAGTCCAATCTGACCGCTGGCGATTGATCCCGAAACAACAGATCCGTCGCCCAGATAGCCAGAGGTGACAAAGCCTGAAGTCAACGACGGAGGAATGGCGCCAGAGGCCAGATGGTTGGGACCGATCGAGCCGGAGGCGATCGAACCGCTGACCACGGAGCCGTCACCGAGCATACCGCTGGTGATGCTGCCGCTGGCCGGCGGCATGATTGTTCCAGAAGCGAAGTGAGCGCTGCTGATCTGGCCGCTGGCAATGTTGGCACTCAGAACTGCACCGGCATCGATGTCGCCCGACGCCACAATGCCTGACGTGATGAGCGGCGGGATGACGCCGGAAGCCAGATGTTCCTTGCCGATCTGCCCGCTTCCAATGGAGCCGGACAGCACGGCAGCGTCGCCGATCATCCCCGACGTGATCCCGCCCGAAGTGATCTGGTTGGGCAGTAGCGTCCCCGAAGCGAAATGGGCCGAGCTGACCTGACCGGAAGCGATGCTCCCAGACACGACCGCGCCATCACCAATGTGCCCCGATTGGACGATGCCCGACGACAGGGTGAAGTTCTGAAGGACACCAGAAGCCAGGTGCTCGACACCGATCTGGCCGGAAGCAATCGAACCAGATACCACGGCCCCATCACCCAGCATCCCGCTGGTGATCGAGCCAGAGGCCGGCGGGAGGATGGTCCCCGAAGCAAACATTGAGCTGGTGATCGACCCGCTCGCAGGCGGCAAGATCGTACCGCTGGCGAAGTGCGCGGAAGAGATCTGACCTGAAGCGATGGAACCGCTTACAACCGCCCCATCGCCGATCAGGCCAGACTCAATAATGCCAGAGGTCAGGACGAAGGGGATGACCGTCCCTGACGCGAGCATGGAGCTGGTGATCGATCCGCTACCCGGAGGCAGAATCGTCCCAGAGGCGAACATCGAACTGTTGATTGAGCCGCTCGACGGCGGCAAAATCGTACCACTGGCGAAGTGCGCCGAGCTGATTTGCCCTGAAGCGATGCTCCCGCTTAAGACTGCTCCGTCGCCAATGTCGCCAGAACCAACTACCCCTGAGAAGATGTTCGTCAGAACACCAGACGCAAGGTGTTCCAACCCGATTTGCCCCGAGGCGATGGAGCCGCTTACCACAGCACCATCGCCGAGCATTCCGCTTGTGATGGAGCCAGAAGCTGGCGGCAGGATCGTGCCAGACGCAAACATGGCGCTGGTGATCGAGCCTGACTCCGGTGGCATGATCGTACCGGAGGCAAAGTGAGCAGAGCTGATCTGGCCGGAGGCAATGGAACCTGACACTACCGCGCCGTCACCAATATGGCCTGACTGGACAATGCCGGAGGTCAGCTGGAAGTTCTGCAGGACGCCAGAGGCCAGATGTTCAACGCCGATCTGACCGCTCGCAATACTACCTGAGACAACGGCACCGTCACCTATGTGCCCCGACTGCACCATGCCCGACGTGAGCGTAAAGGCCACGAAGGTACCCGAAGCCAGGTGGATAGCGCCGATCGAGCCCGAAGCAACAGAGCCCGATACGACCGCGCCGTCGCCCAACATGCCAGAGGTAATCGAACCGGAAGCGGGTGGCAGGATCGTGCCGGAGGCGAACATCGCGCTGGTGATCGACCCGCTGGCCGGAGGAAGAATCGTGCCCGAAGCGAAGTGAGCCGAACTCACCTGGCCGCTGGCAATGCTGCCGCTGACTACCGCCCCATCACCGATGAGGCCGGATACGATGATGCCTGAAGTCAGCTCGAACGGGATCACCGTTCCCGAAGCAAGCATCGAGCTGGTAATGGACCCGCTGCCCGGGGGAAGGATGGTGCCGCTGGCAAAGTGGGCCGAACTGATCTGGCCGGATGCAATGCTTCCGCTCAGTACAGCGCCGTCGCCGATGTCACCTGACCCCACCACGCCGGAGAAGATGTTGGTCAAGACGCCCGAAGCCAAATGCTCAACACCGATCTGACCGGAAGCAATCGACCCGCTTACAACCGCACCATCACCGAGCATCCCGCTGGTAATGCCACCGGAAGTAATTTGGTTGGGCAGGATAGTGCCTGACGCAAAATGCGCCGAGCTGACCTGACCAGAACTGATGTTCGCGCTGAGTACAGCTCCGGCTGCCAGATGTGGCGAACCAACCTGACCAGAGGCAATCGCCGCGCTCTGAACTGCGCCAGGTTCAAACTTGAACGCCGAGATCGACCCGGAAGCGTACTTGCCGGACGTCACCGCGCCAGAACCGATCGTCTGTGCCTGTACCTGGCCAGAAGCGATCTTGAAGTAGCTGATGCTGCCGGAAGCGATCTTTGCCGATACCACGGAACCGGAAGCCAGCGCAACAGCCGTGACAGAACCAGATGCCAGCTTGAACACGCCGATCGAACCAGAAGCGTAGTGCGCGGAAGTAATGCCGCCGCTGGCAATGTGCGACTGACCAACCTGGCCACTGGCAATGTTCGCGGAGACGACCGCCCCGTTGCCCAAGTCGCCCGACGTCACCCTGCCTGACGTAATAAGGATGCCGGAAGCAACATGATTCTGGCCGATCTGACCACTGGCAATCGAACCGGACACCACGGCTCCGTCGCCAATGAAGCCGGACGTGATGATGCCGGAAGTCAGCTGGAAGGTAGCGCCGGAAGCGAGCATCGAGCTGGTGATCGAGCCACTACCAGGCGGAAGAATCGTGCCTGACGCAAAGTGAGCCGAGCTGACCTGTCCGCTGGCAATGCTTCCACTGACTACCGCCCCATCACCGATCAAACCGGAAACGATGATGCCCGACGTCAGCGCGAAAGGAATGACCGTCCCAGAGGCCAGCATAGAACTGGTAATCGAACCGCTGCCGGGCGGCAGGATCGTCCCAGAAGCGAAGTGAGCAGAGCTGATCTGGCCGGAAGCGATGTTGGCACTCAGAACCGCGCCAGCGTCGATGTCGCCCGATGCCACGATGCCTGACGTGATCAGCGGCGGAATGACGCCCGAAGCCAGATGCTCCTTGCTGATCTGGCCACTGCCGATGGAGCCCGAAAGAACGGCAGCATCGCCGATCATACCACTGGTGATCGACCCACTTACCGGAGGCATGATCGTACCGCTGGCAAAGTGGGCTGAGGAGACCTGGCCAGAGGCGATGCTGCCGCTCACGACCGCCCCGTCACCGATATGACCCGACTGGACAATGCCCGAAGACAGAGTGAAGTTCTGCAGGACGCCAGAGGCCAGGTGTTCGACGCCGATCTGCCCGCTGGCAATTGAGCCTGACACGACTGCCCCATCGCCAAGCATTCCGGAGGTGATGATCCCGGACGTGAGCACGAACGGGATGACCGTGCCCGATGCGAGCATTGAGCTGGTGATGGAGCCGCTGCCAGGAGGCAAGATTGTCCCGCTGGCGAAGTGTGCGGAGGACACCTGCCCGCTGGCGATCGACCCACTGACAACGGCCCCGTCTCCCAGGTAGCCAGACGTGACGAAACCGGAAGTCAGCGACGGGGGGATGGCACCCGACGCCAGATGGTTGGGACCGATTGAGCCGCTGGCAATGGAACCGCTTACAACCGATCCATTACCGAGCATCCCACTGGTAACGCCACCGCTTGTAATCTGATTGGGCAGGATTGTACCAGACGCGAAGTGCGCCGACGACACCTGACCCGACGCGATCGAGCCCGACACCACCGCGGCATTGCCTATGTGTCCTGACCGGACGACCCCGGAGGTCAGCGTGAAGTTCTGAAGGACGCCAGACGCCAGGTGCTCGACACCGATCTGCCCGGAAGCGATCGAGCCGGAGACGACTGCACCGTTACCGAGATGGCCCGATTGCACCACGCCGGAAGCCAAGCTGAAAGCCACGATGGTACCGGACGCCAGATGCGAAGCACCAATGGAGCCGGATGCAATCGAGCCCGAGACCACCGCGCCGTTCCCAATGTCACCGCTGGTGATGCCACCACTGGTGACATTGTTCGGCAAGATGGTACCGGAAGCAAAGTGAGCGGAGCTGATCTGCCCGCTGGCGATCGACCCTGACACTACCGCGCGATTCCCGATGTCACCGCTGGTGATGCCGCCGCTCGTTACGTTGTTCGGGAGGATGGTGCCGGAGGCGAAGTGCGCCGAGGAGATCTGTCCTGACGCGATGGAACCTGACACCACCGCGCCGTTGCCCAGCATGCCGCTGCGCACGCCGCCGGAAGTGATCTGATTGGGCATGATCGTGCCGGAGGCAAAGTGCGCCGACGACACCTGCCCGCTGGCGATGTTCGCCGACAGCACCGAGCCCACGCCAAGATCGCCTGAGCCCACCACGCCCGACAGGATGTTCGTCAGGAGCCCGCTGGACAGGTGGTAGAGACCGATCTGACCGGAAGCGATGTTGCCGCTGGTCACCGCGGCGTTGCCAATGTCGCCGGAGGTGATGCCGCCGCTGGTCACGTTGTTGGGCTGGATCGTGCCCGAGGCGAAGTGCGCGCTCGAGATCTGGCCGGAAGCGATTGAACCGGAGACGACCGCACCGTTGCCCAGGTCGCCAGACGTGATCATCCCGGAGGTGATGTTCGCCGCCACGGCGCCGGAGGCCAGCGCCGCCGGGCCGACCTGACCGCTGGCGATGTTAGCGGAGTTGACCGCACCATTGCCCAAGTCGCCGGAACCGACGGAGCCGGAGACGATCAGGCCGGCAATGACGCCGGAAGCCAGCGCAGACGGGCCAACCTGCCCGCTCGCAATGCTCCCGGATACCACGGCGCCATTGCCGATCATGCCGCTGACAACGCGGCCGGAGTTCAGGAAGCGGGGATCGTCGCCGGCGGCAAGCGTGCCCGACACCTGCCCGACATTCATCACGGCGCCGCTACCCAACTGAAGGATGGTGCGGGCTTCGTCCGGACAGACAGTGGTGATCGCGTCCGTTCCAATGGCTTTAGTCAGCAGTCCAGACTGCATGCTCGTACCTCAAACAATCCGAATCTCACAGAAGACCAGCGCACCAGCCTCATTGTACACGAACTCTCTCTTCTCGTTGTAGACGGGAGTCAACACGTATTCAGGTCGCGGCGTGCAGTGGAACTCCGGCCGGATCGACGAGGCAGGGATTACGCCGCGTCGGAACAGCGTCTGGAAGCCGGCGCTGTAGTTGCGGAGATTGATGGCGACGGGGAGACCGCGGCGAAACAACGCCTGCACGCCCGCGTTGGCCGCGCGGAACACGGTGCCGAGGGCGCCACGACGCGCACGAATGTTCTTCGTGTCGCAGTCATTGCGCAGTGGCCATTTGTCCTTCGGATCGCAGTTGTCTTGCGCCATGGCCGTACCCTCTAAACGACGCCGCCCAGACAAGAGTCTGGGCGGCGAGAAGTTCCACCGCCCAAAGACGGCGGAGCCTGAAAGTAGAGGTCCGCCTTACGGCGTTGACGACGAAGACGAAGACGAAGACTGAGCGTCCGCAATCGTCTCGTACTCCAGGTCGATTCCGTCGAGCGACCGCTGCATGCCGCTGATCTCCGTCTTGCGGGTGTAGCGGTTGCGACCGCCAGCCAACACGGTTCGCAGATCGCCGTCCAGAACGATCTCCTGATCCTTGGCCAACAGCAAGCCGTGCGGAGGAAGGAAACCGTAGAAACGGGCCGCGGGAGCCACGTTTTTGATTCGAGTCTTCATGCCCACACTCCTTCTTCAATCCAATGACTACGGCGTCGATGACGACGACGAAGACGGTTCCGGCCCAGCTGACGACGAAGACGACGGAACAGGTGAAGACGAAGACTGCGCATCTTCAATGTTCTCGTACTCGAGATCCACCCCATCCAGTGCCCGCTGCAGCGCATCCAACTCGCGCTTGCGCGTGTAGCGATTCGCACCGTCAGCCAGCACGGTTCGCAGATCGCCATCCAGAATCACTTCCTGGTCCTTGGCCAACAGCATCCCATGCTTGGGCAGGAAGCCATAGAAACGCGCCGCGGGTGCGACGTTCTTGATGCGCGTCTTCATTCAAAAGCCCCTTATGCTGCGTGACTCTCGACAATGGAAAGGTTACCGCCGCCGGTCACCGATGCCACCTTCACTTTGTACTTCCCAGGTGGAATGTTCGTGATGACCCACAGCTCCGACACCGCACCGAATGTCTTCTTTGCAACTCGCACCCAGGTGTCGGTGGGCGACGAAGACGAGGACGAGGAGGAAGACGAAGAGCCAGCAGGAGTCGCACTGGACAAATGCGGTCTGTTGGGTTCGGCATCCAGCCATAGTTCCAGTTCAACGGCACTGAACCCAGCGATGATCACACCCAGGTTGATCGTGGCGTCCCGGCCGTACTGATTGACGTCAGCCTGGCCAAAACCAACATTGGTGTACGGGCCGTCCCTTGTATCCAGCAACGGAATCGCCGGATCCTGTACGGAGACAGCATCGGCAGCCTCTACGTTGCTCCGATACTCGTCGAAGGGAGTAACGAAATCAGCGTATTCGTTACAGCGTTTGCCCGGCATGAGTCACCTCTAGGCCGCGAGGATGGCATTCCGAATGGCCGGATTCTTCGCCAACTGTGCCGCGACATCGCCAGCCTGCTTGACCTGTGCAGCCGAAGACTGCGCCTGGTCCACGCCCAAAGCCTTCTTGAGCGACATGCTGGCCTGCTTCACTACGTTCTGCGACTGGCTCGCCATGGCCATCTTCAGCAACGCAGTAGCCTCGAGAGCCTCATTGATGCTCTCGGCATCCTCCAACGGAAGACCGACCGAAGCCGTCTTCTGGAGGAACGTCGGCAGGTAGACTTCGAAGAAGACAGTCTGCTGCGCCGGCGTCATCTGATCAATCTGATTCTTCACACCCGTTCTCCTTGCCTCGGAATGAGGGAAGGGTGGGGGTCGCCCCCCACCCTTACGATGCTGTTTACACCAGGTTAGGTGAAGTCAACCCGGCCGACCGCCGCGATGTTGGCGATCGCAGAGCCCAAGCTCTCGTACGCGAAGAACTCGAGCTTGTACGCTTTGCGGTCGATGTACATGGTCACGTCTTCGAGAACGAAGAACTTGCCCATGAACTTCGGCTCAGCGAACAGGAAGATCGTGCCGTCCGGCACCAGGGTCCGCTTGATCGTGATGATCCAGCGAACGCCCATCAGCTCACGTTCCGCGAAACCGGTGCGGAGGAGCTCCTGCGACAGGTCGCCACCGACCTCGTCACGACCCCACTTGACGAAGTCCCAGATGCTGACGTTGTTGATCAGCACCGTGGCGACGTTCAGGTGGTTCGCGGTCCGGGGGAGAGTCTTCATCGCTTCGGCAACCGTGTCACGGGTAATGCCGCCGCCGATGGTGACCCACTGAGCGACACCCGTCTCGGGGATGACGACGTTGGCGCCCAACAGGAGCGTGTTGACCGTCAGAATGGCCTTGCCATCCTCTTCGGCCAGCATGTCCTTGATGGAGTTGTCCGACAGGATCTGCCGGATGTCCATATCGTAGGTGCGCAGTTAATCGACGTCCTTGGTGAACCGGGGCGTCAGAATGCGGTCGAACATCACGCGGTAGCGCGGGCCGCGGATGTACCGGTTCATCGGCAGGGACGCGAACGGAACGCTGATCGCCGCAGGCGAATTCGGTTCCTTGTCCACAACCTTGACCGGCTTGTCCGTATCCACCTGACGATCAAACTCGTCGTTGGTGATCTGGACGGGGGGAAGGATCCTGCGCCAGAAACCGTCTTCGCGGATCCGGATGCGGGTGTAGTCGTTGACGGCGTCAGCGGCTTCTTTGCGCATCGCGGGGTCATCGGAGACCATCTTATCGATGAAGGTCTCGTTCACCACCCGGGTGGGCGGTTCACAATTCTGCTGGTTAGCCATGTTCGGCTTCTCCTTGGGTTGCCTTATCTACTGCGGGATGCCTGTCTGGCAGCTGCCCGCACAATCCAATCTTACCACATCTCTACTGTCCTGCCGGAGCAGCCGTCTGTGCCATCGTGCGCTGCTCTTCCATTCTCTTGTTGATGAGGGACGCCGGATCGGTCGCCTCACCAGGCATGGCTTGAGGCAACTTGTGACTGCCATCCGGCATCAGCGCTCGGCCCGCTGGCCCGCCGAGCATGTATCCGGCTCCCAGACCTGCTCCGCCAATCAACATCTTGAGCAGAGTAGG
>Ga0105099_10001164_pt1 | contig 16807 bp, 16 predicted proteins | sample PPLLak3cmMay2015_2_FD_79138 | JGI IMG/M metagenome (GOLD analysis project Ga0105099, IMG submission 79138) | Freshwater sediment microbial communities from Prairie Pothole Lake near Jamestown, North Dakota, USA - PPLs Lake P8 Core (1) Depth... | ecosystem: Environmental > Aquatic > Freshwater >... | reverse complement strand
TCTGGGACACCTTGGAAATCGGCCAAGCGTCGCTGACAGAATTTGCCGTCCCGGCAGAATCGATTTTCCACAGCGCGCGACATGGGATAAGGGGGTGGAGAGCTAACCCATGGTTTGACGCGGATTGTCTTGTGCTCAGTTGCATTGGCCGGCGCGTCCAAATCTGGGCGTCGCGGCACGATTTGCACCATCGTGATGCGCGGCTTCGTCGATGCTGCTGTTGCAACGCACAATTAATCAAGGTCTTGCAGCGCCGCAGGTTTTGGCACGGCTATTGCATGCCGCTAAAGAAACACCCGGCGCGCCCGCTTCTGGGGCGCGTACGTTGGCGTAACGGTTTCTCGTCGAAATTGTGAGGTGAATATGGAAAACCCTGTCGAGCGGATGGTGCGCGATCTGGTCAAGACCCGCAGCCCGGATCTGTATGCCGAACTCCAACGCAATGGCGAACTGGAGCATTTCATCTACTACCGTGCCGCCACGATATCCAGTGCGGTCGATCTCCAGAAGCGGAAGGAGCGATGGGACTTCTTACCCCACCTGCAGATGATCGCCAGAATCAACGAGGCGCGTGCGTTTGCGGCCAAACAACTGGCGCAGGAACTGGAACTGGAACTCGAGCTCGCCTGAACGAAGCCCGCCGGGGAACACTTCGGCCTCTCTCGCGTCACGCCGCGAAATCGATGCGAGCGGCGCCGTGAAAGACAGGAAAGTGCCGGTGGCGTAGAGCAGCTTGGCTCCGCCGTGGTCATCGCCCACGAACTGCTGCACACCTTCGGCGCCAGCGACAAATACGACCTCGCCACGCTGCAGCCGATCTACCCGGCAGGCTATGCCGAGCCGGCGCTCAGCCCCCGCCTGCCACAAAGCAAGGCGGAAATCATGGACAGCCGCACCCCGGTCGACGAGCTGAACGCAGAAATCCCCGCCAGCCTTGCCGATACCGTCATCGGCATTGAAACTGCAAGGGAAATCGGCCTGTTGCGGTCGACGCCGTAAAACGGCCGAATTTCGCGTGCTGCTTGATCGCCTCGCCGATCAGCGGCTGATATCGACGACGACCCGGCCGCGCACCTTGCCTTCCAGCAAGCGGGCGCCGGTGGCGATGGCTTCCGATAGGCCGATCTCGGTCGTGATGGCATCGAGCTTGGCGATGTCGAGATCCTTGGCCAGGCGCGCCCAGGCTTCCTGACGCACCGCCAGCGGCGCCATGACGCTGTCGATGCCGTACAGCGTCACGCCGCGCAGGATGAACGGCGCCACCGTCGCCGGGAAATCCATGCCGCCGGCCAGGCCGCAAGCGGCCACGGCGCCGCGATACTTCGTCGTCGCGCAGGCATTGGCCAGCGTCTGGCTGCCCACCGTGTCGACGACACCGGCCCAACGCTCCTTGCCGAGCGGCTTGCCCGGCGCGGACAGTTCGCCGCGCTCGATGACCTCGGTCGCCCCCAGCGCTTTCAGATGTTCGGCTTCGGCCGGACGACCGGTCGACGCCACCACCGTGTAACCGAGTCGCGACAGCAGCGCGATGGCCACGCCGCCGACGCCACCATTGGCCCCGGTAACCAGAATCTCGCCGTCGGCCGGCCGGATGCCGTGCCTTTCGAGCGCCAGCACGCAGAGCATCGCCGTGTAGCCGGCAGTGCCGATGGCCATCGCCTGGCGGGCCGTGAGAGCGGCCGGCAACGGCACCAGCCATTCGCCCCTGACCCGCGCCAGCTCGGCCAGACCGCCGCAATGCGTTTCGCCGACGCCCCAGCCGTTGAGCACTACCCGGTCGCCCGCCTTCCAGTCCGGGTTCGAACTCGCGCTGACAGTGCCGGCAAAGTCGATGCCCGGTACCAGCGGAAAGCGGCGCACGACCGGCGCCTTGCCGGTCAGCGCCAAGCCGTCCTTGTAGTTGAGCGTGCTCCACTCGACCCGCACCGTGACATCGCCTTCGGACAGCACGGCGTCGTCGATCTGCTGAACGGCGGCTTTGTAGCCGGACTCATCCTTGGTGATCAGGATTCCCTTGAACATGGTGACTCTCCTTTGCCGGGGCATTCGGATTGAATGCGCATAACTTTACGAAAAATCTGAAAAATGGCTGTTTCCGACGGTCGACCCTAGGGCCAGCCGTTACTTCCATGGTCGCAGCAGCCCTGTTTGCCAAATGGAAAACCCCATGCGAGTAGCAGTTCGCATCCGGCTCAGGCGACGTAGAATTGCACTATAAATAAATTCGTCGTTCCCGGAGACTTAAAATGACCCATCCACTTGCCGGCCAACCTGCACCGCTCGATGTCCTTACCGATATTCCCGCCCTGCTTGCCGCCTATTTCAATCAGCCCGATGTCAGCCAGCCTGCCCAGCGCGTCGCCTTCGGCACCAGCGGCCATCGTGGCAGCGCCCTCAATGGTAGCTTCAACGAGGCGCACATCCTCGCCATCACGCAAGCCGTGTGCGAATACCGCAAGGCTCAAGGCATCACCGGGCCGCTGTTTCTCGGCAAGGACACCCATGCCTTGTCGCAGCCGGCGCAGCGCAGCGCGCTGGAAGTGCTGGCTGCCAACGGCGTCGAGACGCGGCTGCAAAGCGATGACGGCTACACGCCGACGCCGGTCATTTCGCGCGCCATCCTGGTCCACAACCGCAACGACCAGGCGCCGCGCGCCGATGGCATCGTCATCACGCCGTCACACAATCCGCCGCGCGACGGCGGCATCAAATACAACCCGCCGCACGGCGGCCCGGCCGATACCGATGCCACCGGCTGGATCGAGCAACGCGCCAATGCGTTGATGCACGATGGCAACCGCGGCGTCAGGCGCGTGCCTTACGCGCAGGCGCTGGCGGCGCCGACGACGGTGCAGGAGGATTTCGTCGAAGCCTACGTCGCCGATTTGGGCGCCGTAATCGACATGGAAGCGATCCGTCAGGCAGGTCTGAAAATCGGCGTCGATCCGCTCGGCGGCGCAGCGGTGGCCTACTGGAAACCGATTGCCGAGAAATACGGCCTGGATATCGAGGTGGTGAATCCGAAGGTCGATCCAGCCTTTGCCTTCATGACGTTGGACCACGACGGCAAGATCCGCATGGATTGCTCCAGCCCCTACGCGATGGCCAGCCTGGTCAAGCTGAAGGATCGTTTCGACATCGCCTGGGGCAACGATGCCGACGTCGACCGGCACGGCATCGTCACGCCGTCGCTCGGCCTGCTCAACCCGAACCATTTCCTGGCCGTCGCCATCCACTATCTGCTGACCCACCGGCCGCAATGGCCGGCAGGTGCAGCAGTCGGCAAGACGCTGGTGTCCAGCGGACTGATCGACCGCGTGGTCAATGGCCTCGGCCGCAAGTTCCTGGAAGTGCCGGTCGGCTTCAAGTGGTTCTCCGGCGGGCTGCTCGATGGCAGTTTCTGCTTCGGCGGCGAGGAAAGCGCCGGCGCATCCTTCCTGCGCCGCGATGGCAGCGCGTGGACCACCGACAAGGACGGCATCATTCTCGGCCTGCTGGCCGCCGAGATTACCGCCGTCACCGGCAAGGACCCTGGCGTTTACTACCAGGAACTCGCCGCGCAGCACGGCACGCCGTATTACGTGCGCATCGACGCCGCCGCCACGCCGGCGCAGAAGGCCGCGTTCAAGCAACTCACCGGCGAACGTGTCGCCGCCACGACGCTGGCCGGAGAGACCATCATCGCGAAAATGACGCGCGCGCCGGGAAACGATGCGCCGATCGGCGGCCTCAAGGTGGCCACTGAAAACGGCTGGTTTGCCGCACGTCCGTCCGGGACGGAAGACATCTACAAGCTTTACGCGGAAAGCTTCCGGAGCGCCGAACACCTGCAGGAAATCGTGCGCGAGGCGCAGGGCATCGTCACCGCCGCGCTGGCCGGATAATCACGCCCACCCTGAACCGGCTTGCCGGATTGCCCCCGCAAGCTGGAACGGGATCAGGGATTGAAGTGACCGCCGCCGAGCAGGCGGTCGATCTCGGCTTCGGCTTCGGCCCAGTCCGCTACTTCGCGACCCGGCGTAAACCCGTGCCGCTCGGCAATGTAATAGGCGGCGATCTCGACGTAATGACTACGCTGAACGGGCAAAATCGGCGCCGCCTTCTTCCTCGCCCCGGTCTTGGCGGGCGCGGCGGCTTTCTTGGCGACCGACTTTGCCGGCGCTACCGACTTGGCCACTGGCTTGGCTGCTGCCTTGACCGGTGCGCTTACCGCCGGCTTGGCGGGGGTCTTGACTGCGGCCTTGGCCGCAGGCTTGGTTGCCGTCTTGGCAGGTGTTTTGGTTGCTGTCTTGGCTGGTGCTGGCATGCTGTTGTCCCCGATCAAAGTTTGTTGAGTAAATTGCAAAAGCCATCTTGTTCCGGTCCACCCTTATGGATGTTTGCTTTTGTAGGCAGATGCTGAGAAATCACCGGTCAATCCATTTGGGATTGTAATCAAGCTTGTCCCATCCCGGCAATTCCTTTCGTGTGGTGCGCCAGTCCGGATTCCCAAAATCATGGTGGCATCAAATCCATGTCCGGCGGTGAAAGCTATACTCGTAGCCTGTACGAACTCCAGTGTATCGCCATGACCAGCAAACTCCCCGCTTGGCAAAGCCAGGCCATTTACTCCGACATCCTCTACGACGCCACCGAAGGCATCGCCCGGATCACCATCAACCGCCCGGAACGGCGCAACGCCTTCCGCCCGGAAACGGTCAGCCAGTTGATCGACGCCTTTCATCGCGCCCAGCGCGACAACGCCATCGGCGCCATCATCCTGACCGGCGCCGGCCATGAGGCCTTCTGCTCCGGTGGCGACCAGACCGTGCGCGGCGACGAGGGCTACATCGACGAGGGCGGCACGCCGCACCTCAACGTGCTCGACCTGCAGATGCAGATCCGTCGCTGCCCGAAGCCGGTGGTGGCGATGGTCGCCGGCTACGCCATCGGTGGCGGCCACGTCCTGCATCTCATCTGCGACCTGACCATCGCCGCCGACAACGCCCGTTTCGGCCAGACCGGGCCGCGTGTCGGCAGTTTCGACGCCGGCCTCGGCGCCGGGCTGATGGCGCGCACCATCGGCATGAAGCGGGCCAAGGAAATCTGGCTGCTCTGCCGCCAGTACGATGCCGCGACGGCCCTCGACTGGGGCCTGGTCAACACCGTCGTACCGGTCGACCAACTGGAAGCTGAAACGGTGGACTGGTGCCGGCAGATGCTGCAACTCTCGCCGATGGCGCTGCGCATGATCAAGGCCGGCTTCAACGCCGACACCGACGGCCTGGCCGGCATCCAGGAACTGGCCGGCAACGCCACCGGCCTGTTCTACATGAGCGAGGAAGGCCAGGAAGGCCGTAACGCCTGGCTGGAACGGCGTCCGCCCGACTTCGCCAAGTACCGCAAGCGCCCGTGAATGTTGTCGCCGCCGACTGGCTGCCCTACTGCCTGCCGCTGCGCCGGCCGTGGCAGACCAGCCGCGGCAGCCTGAACGAGCGCCACGGCCGCCTGCGCCGCCTCGTAACCGACGACGGCCTGACCGGCTGGGGCGACTGCGCCCCGCTCCCCGAATTCGGCATCGACGAAGCCGCCGCCACCGCTTTCGCCGAGGAGAGCGCCACCCTCGACCTCGCCGCGCAACGCGCCGGCCTGCCGCTCAACGCCTGGCTCGCCTGTTCATCCCCGATGACGTCGGTCGCGGTCAACACCGTTTTGGGGGCAATTTCCATGGTGACGCCGGAAGCAGTCCAGGACTCGCTGGCGGAAGGTTATCGCATCCTAAAGATCAAAGTCGGCGACGGTCCGCTGAGGGAAGAAATCGAACGCCTGCAAATGCTCTGCGCCACCCTGCCCGCTGGCGTCACTCTGCGCCTCGACGCCAACACCGCCTGGTCCGCCGCGGATGCCGAACGTTTTCTTGCCGCCTGCCTGCCCTTGCCGATCGACGGCATCGAGGAACCCCTGCGCACCCCGGATATCGCCACCTTGCAACGGCTGCAGGCGATGGTTCCGTTCCCGCTGGCGATCGACGAATCGACTCAGCTGTTAACCTGCGAATTCTGGCAGGCACCGCCGGTCCGCCGGTTGGTCATCAAGCCGGCACGCCACGGGGGTCTGCTGTCCAGCGTCGAGTTGGGCCTGCGTGCGCAGGCGGCAGGCCTCGAGTGCATCGTCACTGCGAGCCTGGAAAGCGCCTGCGGTGTTCTTGCCTGCGCCCATCTGGCCGCCGCCATTGCACCGGAAGCCTGCCACGGGCTGGCGACAGCCGACTGGCTGGCATCCGATACGGGCCAGGCACCCGCCATCCGCGACGCACGGATGATGCTGCCGCAGATGCCGGGACTCGGCTTTACACTGCATCCGGCATGAACCGCTTGCTCGTCGCCCACGCCTGACGACTCCGGCATTCGCCGCTCGCCTGATCGAACGACGATTGCGGCATCCGGCTTTCTTGATCTGCCTCGCCGCTTTCCGGCATCCCGCGAAACTATAATTCTCAGCCTATGGAATCCGTCCCTTCGCTTGCCCGCCATCTCGCCGACGCCGCAACGCGTTGGCCGGAGAGCCTCGCCGTGCATAGCATGGAACGACAGTGGACATTTCAGGCATGGCTGACCGAGGTTGCGGCGCTGGCCGCCACCATCGACGCTTCACGCCACCCGCTGATCGCTTCCGGCAGCAGCCTCGACCTGGCCCGTTACGCTTTCGCCTGCAGTCTGAAAAACAGGCCCTTCCAACCTGTGGACCGCGCCGCGCAGGACGCCGCGAAGCCTGCCCCATTGCGGGGATTACCCTTGGGGTGCAACTATCCGCCAAAGCCGGACGGGCCGCTACCGGATTGCATTGCCGTCGTCATTTCAACCAGCGGCAGCGAAGGCTCTCCGCGCGGGGTGATGCTCAGCGCCGCCAATCTCGATGCCGCCGCTGCAGCCTCCAACCGCCACCTGCCGCTGGCGGCCGGCGACCTTTGGCTCGACTGCCTGCCGCTATATCACATCGGCGGCCTGTCGATTGCTTGGCGTTGCGCCCGCGCCGGCGCCGCCGTGCTGCTGCACGACGGTTTCCACGCCGAAGCGGTCGCCGCCGACCTGCAACGCCATCCGGTTACCCACCTGTCGCTGGTCCCGGCCATGCTGGCGCTGCTGCTCGAAACCGGCGTCGCGCCGCCGGCCAGCCTGCGCCATCTGCTGGTCGGCGGAGCGGCCCTTTCCCGGTCGCTATACGACAGGGCAACAGCCGCTGGCTGGCCGCTCAACCCAAGCTACGGCATGAGCGAGACGGCGGCGCAGATCGCCGCCTGGACGCCGGCCGACGGGCCGTGGCACGAAGGACTGGTCGGCCGGCCGCTCGGCGACAACGAACTCTCCCTGACCGACGGCCGCATCCGTATCTGCGGCCCGCAAGTCATGGCTGGCTATCTCGACGGCAGCGGGATCGACACCGACGGCTGGCTGACCACCGGCGACCTCGGCAAAATCGATGCTTTTGGCCGGTTGACCGTAACCGGCCGCGCCGATGACATGCTGATCAGCGGCGGGCGCAACGTGCATCCGCTCGAAGTCGAATCCTGCCTCGCCGCCTGCCCCGGCGTCCGCGACGTGGCGGTCACCGGCCTGCCTGACCGGGTCTGGGGCGACCTGATCGTCGCGCTAGTGGTCGGCGATGCGACGGTGCAAGGCATCGCCGACTGGTGCCGGCCCCGCCTGCCGGGCGCCGCGCTGCCGCGGCGCATCGTTCATCTCGGCAGCCTGCCGCGCAACGCGGCGGGCAAGTTAGAACGTACAGCGCTGCGCCGACTGGCGCGTGAGGCGCACGCGTGATCGCCGCGTTGCGCCGCCGCCTCGCCGATCCGGCGCTGCCTGCCCGCCTGCAGGCGCTCGCTGGCGGCGCCCCGGCCTCGGCGCCACTCAGCCTGACCCTCGAACTCGGCGCCCGCGCCACCGACTGGCTCGCCGCCTTGCCCGCCAGTGGGCCGTTCTGGTACCAGGCGTGGCCGGCACAGGAACTCTTCCGCCTCGGCGTCGGCCATGCCCTGCAAGTTGGCAGCGCCGGAGCGAACCGCTTTGCCGCGCTCGACAACGCCTTCGCCGGCCTGGCCGGCGCCTGGCGCTACAACGCCCCGCCGCTCGCCTTTTGCGGCTTCGCCTTCGACGAACAGAACCAGACGCCGCTGGCCAACGCGCTACTGGCGATTCCCGCTATCCTGCTCGAAGCGCGTCAGGGCCGCTGCCGGGCGATCCTCAGCACGACCACCGAAAAAATCCCGCAGGCGGTCGCCGGCTGGCAAAAACTGCTCGCCAGCCCGGCGCCCCAGGCGGAATTTCGCCTGCTGCCGGCGAAAGAGCACGCGCTGGCCGACCGCGCCTGGATCGCCCGCGTCCGGGCGGCGCTACGCGACATCGGCGACGGCCGGGTCGACAAGATCGTGCTCGCGCGCAGCCGCCATCTGGAGGCCGATGCGCCGATTCCCGCCGGCCGTCTGCTGGGCGCGCTGATCGAGCAACAGCCCGAGGCGATGATTTACGCCTGCGGCAACGGCCAGAGCGTCTTTCTCGGCGCCACCCCGGAGCGCCTGATCCGCCTGGCCGGCCGCCATATCGAAGTCGATGCGCTGGCCGGAACGGCATGGCCCGGCTCGCTCGCGCTCGACGCCCCGAAGAATCGCCACGAACAGGCACTGGTTACGCAGGCCATCGTCGCGACGCTGGCCGGATGCTGCATCACCGCGCCGCACTCCGGGCCGGTCGAGATCCACGCCGCCGGCCAGATCAGCCATCTGCGCAGCCGGATCACCGGCATCACCGCGCCCGGCATCACGATTTTCGATCTCGTCCGTGCGCTGCACCCGACGCCGGCGGTCGGCGGCTTCCCCGGCGCGGCCGCCGCCAGCTGGCTGGCCAGCCACGACGAGGCACGCAGCGGCTGGTATAGCGGCGGCTTCGGCGCCCTCGACGCCAATGGCGACGGCGAGTTCAACGTCGCCCTGCGTTCGGCCCTGATCGACGGCAGGCGCATCGAACTGCACGCCGGCGCCGGCATCGTCGCCGGCTCCGATCCGGAACACGAGCTCGCCGAAACCGAGGCCAAGATCGGCACGCTGCTCGCCGCCCTCCGCGCAGCGCCGGCACAGGACACCAGCGCCCGCGCCTGAAGCATCCAGATATCGTTGCTTTCAGCGCATCCGCGTCATATTCCGGCAATGCAAACGCAACAAAATGACAGCCTTGAAGCCTATACTTCAAGGAATAGTGGAGACATTTCATGAGCCGTCAAAGCATCAAGCCGCGTTTTCCAGCGGAGAACTATCTGAACCGGGAACTTGGCCTTCTCGCCTTCAATCGTCGCGTCCTCGCCCAGGCGCAGGATGAGCGGGTGCCGCTGCTCGAACGCCTGCGCTTCCTGTGCATCGTCTCGAGCAACATGGACGAGTTCTTCGAAATCCGCATGTCGGGCATCAAGGAGCAGATCAAGGCCAATGCGCCCGGACTCAGCACCGATGGCAAGACACCCCAGGAATCGTACCGTTTGGTAACCGCCGAAGCGCACGCCCTGGTGGCCGAGCAGTACCGCCATCTGAACGAGGTCATTCTGCCGCTGATGGCGGAACAGGGCATCCGCTTCCTGCGCCGCACGAAATGGACCGATGCCCAGCGCGAATGGATTCGCGACTACTTCTTCCGCGAAATGGTGCCGGTACTGACGCCGATCGGGCTCGACCCGTCGCACCCGTTCCCGAAGGTGCTCAACAAAAGCCTGAATTTCGCCGTCGAGCTCGAAGGCAAGGATGCCTTCGGCCGCAGCTCCAACGCGGCGATCGTCCAGGCGCCGCGCGTCCTGCCGCGCGTCACCCGGATGCCGGAGGAAATCGCCGGCTGCGAGTACGGTTTCGTCTTCATGTCATCGATCCTGCACGAATTCGTCGGCGAACTGTTCACCGGCATGACGGTTCTCGGCTGCTACCAGTTCCGCGCGACACGCAATTCCGACCTCTTCGTTGACGAGGAAGAAGTCACCAACCTGCGCACCAAGCTGCAGGGCGAACTGACCTTCCGCCACTTCGGCGACGCCGTTCGCCTCGAAGTCGCCGACAACTGTTCGGAAACGATGAACGACTTTCTGCTCACCCAGTTCGGCCTCAAGGAAGACGATCTTTACCGCGTCCATGGCCCGGTCAATCTGGTGCGCCTGATGCAGGTTCCCGACTGGGTCGATCGCCCAGACCTCAAGTTTCCGGCCTTCGTGCCCGGCCTGCCCAGGGCGGTCGGCAAGGGCATGAACATCTTCGCCAGCATACGCCGCGCCGACATCCTGCTGCATCACCCCTACCAGTCCTTCGCGCCGGTCATCGAACTGCTCAACCAGGCGGCCAAGGATCCGCAGGTGGTGGCAATCAAGATGACCGTTTACCGCACCGGCACCGACTCGGTCCTGATGCAGTCGCTGATCCGCGCCGCGCAGGACGGCAAGGAAGTCACCGTTGTCGTCGAACTGATGGCGCGCTTCGACGAAGAGGCCAACATCGGCTGGGCGACCAAGCTGGAAGAGGTCGGCGCCCATGTCGTCTACGGTGTCGTCGGCTACAAGACGCACGCCAAGGCGCTGCTCATTGTCCGTCGCGAGGAAGGCGGACTCAAGCGCTACGCCCATCTCGGCACCGGCAATTACCACCCGCGCACCGCCCGCCTCTATTCCGATTTCGGCCTGATGACCGCCAACGAGGAAATCACCCACGACGTCTCGGAAGTCTTCAAGCAACTGACCGGGCTGGGCAAGGCGCGCACGCTGAAACACCTCTGGCAGGCGCCGTTCACGCTGCAGCAGAATGTCGTCAAGGCAATCCAAGCCGAAACCGAAACCGCACTCGCCGGCGGCAAGGCGATGATCGTCGCCAAGATGAACTCGCTGCTCGAACCGGAGATCATCCATGCGCTGTACGAGGCATCACAAGCCGGCGTCTCGGTCGAATTGATCATTCGCGGCGTCTGCGGACTGCGCCCCGGCGTGCCGGGCCTCTCGGACAACATCCACGTCCGCTCGATCATCGGCCGCTTCCTCGAACACCACCGCACCTTCTACTTCTACGACGGCGGCAAGGAAACGGTCTATCTGTCGAGTGCCGACTGGATGGAGCGCAACTTCTTCCGGCGCATCGAACTCGCCTTCCCCGTTCTCGACCCCAAGCTCAAGAAACGGGTGATCACCGAGGGACTCAAGTTCTATCTCGCCGACAACCAGCAAAGCTGGGACATGAACGGCGACGGCCACTACCAGCGGCGCAAGGCCGCCCGCGTCAAGCCGCACACCGCGCAGGGCGAACTGATGGCGACGCTGGGCACCCCGGGCTGACGAGAGAGCCGCAGGAAGCGCCTCGGGAGTCCTTCCTGCGTGGTGCGGTCGACCACCAAAAAGCCACGAAAATGCGCCCCCAAAATATTTTTGATGCGCCGCAACATTTTCGTCGGCCTTTCCATTAGAATACGCTTATCAATTTGAACGCTGCCGCATGCGATCCATGGGCGGTGTCCGGCTTCAAGGCGCTATTCGCCGCGGGCCGCCAGACGAAAGGTCGAATGATGAGAAAGGCGCGCGGTTTTCTGTTGCTGTTCGCAACCCTTTTCCTATTCTGGGTCATGCTGATGGGCTCGCTGTCGTCCGATGTTCTCATCGTTGGCGCGGTGGCGTCGCTGTTCATCGCCTTTATATACCCCGATGGCTTGTCCTTCTTCACCGAGTTTCGCGCCACCCCCGCGGCCTTCGTAGCCGGATTCCAATACTACGGTTTCTTCCTCAAGGAACTGGTCAAGTCGAACTTCGCGGTGGCGCGCATCGTTATCTCCCCCTCGCTGCCCATCAATCCCGGCATCGTCAAGGTGCGCACCAAGCTAAAAAGCCGCATGGGGCGGCTGATGCTCGCCAATTCGATCACCCTCACGCCCGGCACGCTCACGGTCAAGATTGAGGGGGAATGGCTCTACATCCACTGCGTGTACGTCGAATCGGCAGACATCGAAACCGCTACGGCAGACATCGCCGCCGGTTTCGAGAAGTACCTCGAGGTCATTTATGGTTGAGTTCCTGATCGGCTTGGCCGCCACACTGGCCGGCATCGCCTTCCTGCTCGCCCTCTGGCGCTTCATCAAGGGGCCGACGCCCGCCGACCGGGTGATCGCCTTCGACGTGCTGACCGTCATTTCCATCAGCGGCATCGTCGGCATCGCGCTGGTCGCGGGACGCGCCATCTACCTCGACGTGGCACTGGTGTATGGCCTGCTTTCCTTCCTCGGCGTGATCGTCATCGCCCGCTATCTGGAGCGGAGGCTGTAATGGGATCGCTCTACGACGTGATCGGCGGCTTGTTTTTGGTGGCCGGCACCAGTTTCCTGCTGCTCGGCAGCCTCGGGCTGGTGCGCATGCCGGACATCTACAACCGCATCCAGGCCGGCACCAAGGCAACGACGCTGGGCACCCTGCTGACCCTGCTGGGCGTCGCCTTCTTGCAGCCGGCGTGGTCGCTCAAGCTGCTCTTGATCGGCATCTTCCTGATTTTCACCAACCCGCTGTCCTCCCAGATACTCGCCCGCGCTGCCCATCGCAGCGGCCAGGGCAGATTGCCGGCCAGCCAGGTCGACCGGCTGGCCGAGGATTTTGGAGATGAGTCATGAGCACGATTTTCATCATCATGAGCCTTTTGCTGTGCGGTGCGATGATCGTCGCCGGACTGATGGCGGTCTGGCCCAGGCGCAGCCTGCCCATCGTGATCCTGGCTTCCGGTCTGGTCAGCCTGCTCGCCTCGGTGCAGTTTCTTCTGCTCGCCGCGCCGGATGTGGCGATGACCGAGGCCGCCATCGGCAGCGGCCTGACCACCTTCCTGTTCTTCTTCGTGCTGAACCGGGTACGTAAAGGCACCCACCATGGTTAGCCGTTTCTTCGTGTTGCTTTTGTTGACCGGTGTCGGCGCGATCTTCGTTTCGCTGATGTTCGGCTACGTTCCCGACGACGCACTCAACCTCACTGCCCGCTACTATGCCGAAAACACGGTGCGGGATACGGGCGCGGCCAATATCGTCACCGCCATCGTCGTCACCTATCGCGGCCTCGATACCCTCGGCGAGGTCACCGTGCTGTTTCTGACCGCCGCCATCGTCGGCCTGGTGCTCGCCGGCAGCCAGCAGGGCAGGCTCCGGCGCGAACAGCCCGCCCCCGGCGAACTGCTGGTCACCGGCACCCGCCTGCTGGTGCCGCTGACTCTGCTGCTCGGCGTGTATGTGTTCGTAAACGGCCACCTGACTCCCGGCGGCGGCTTCCAGGGCGGGGCCATTCTCGCCTCGGCGATTCTCATGCTGCTGCTCGCCGACCCGCTGCGGGAATTCAGCCACCCACTGATTTCGGCCATCGAGTCGATTTCGGGACTGGTATTCGTCGCCATCGGCCTGCTCGGCATGGTCTATGCCGGCGGTTTCCTCGACAACCGCATCTTGCCGCTGGGCACGCTGGGTGATTTGATCTCGGCGGGCGCCATCCCGGTCATCTACTCGTTCATCGGCCTCAAGGTTGGCGCCGAGTTCAGTTCCATGATGGTCAACCTGTCGGAAACGGAGGAACCCTGATGGACTACATCGCCATGTCGACCGGCTTCATCCTGATTCTCATCGGCCTGTTCGGCGCACTGACCAACCGCAACATCCTGCGCATGATCGTCGCCTTCACGGTAGCCGATACCGGTGTCAATCTGGTCATCGTCGGCGTCGGCTACATGAGAGGTCGTACCGCGCCGATCCTCGATAGCGCAGTAGCCGCTGCGGATGCCGTTGCCCGCATCATCGACCCGGTGCCGCAGGCGCTGGTGCTCACCGCCATCGTCATTGGCGTGGGCGTCACGGCACTGATGCTGGCCTACGCCTACAAGCTGTATGAGAAAAAACATACGCTCGACATCGCGAAATTCACGGAACTGAAATGGTAAACGCATGGTAAACGCCATCCACATCATTTCGGCGGCACTGGGCGCTGCCTTCCTGCTCGGCGTATTGAAGGAAGAGCAACGCCGCATCGCCTACGCGATCACGCTGGCCGCCTTCGCCTTCATGACCGCAGTGTCGGCAGGCTGGCTGTGGGCCTTCGTCATGGAGGGTGTAGCGCCGGTCGAGATCCTGACTGCCGGCGGTACGCCACCCTTCGTCATCAACTTGCGCATGGCTTTGCCGGAAGCCGCTCTGACCTTGCTCGCCAACCTGACCGGCCTGCTCTCGGCGATCTATCTGAAGGAAGCCCTGTTCGCCCACGGCCGGCGCGCCATGGCGGTGCTGTTGATCGCCGTGATGGCGCTGAGCGGCATCATCCTCACCCGCGACATCTTCAACCTGTTCGTCTTCTTCGAACTGACGGCCATCGCCACCGGTGGGCTGATCCTGCTGTCCGAGAACGACTGCAGCCTGTCCGCCGGTTTCAAGTACCTGATCGTTTCGCAGATGATCTCGATCTTCCTGCTGGTCGGCATCATCTTTGCCTACCATGCCACCGGCACGCTGAACATCGACGGCCTGGCCGCCGCCGCACACGACCTGCTGCAAGGCAACAGCCAGGCTGCCCTGGGCCTCAAGCTGGCCTTCTTCCTGATGTTCATCGCCGTCGTCGCCGAGTTGAAGCCCTTCCCGGCCAATGGTTGGGCGCTCGACATCTACGAATCGGCGCATCCTGCCTTCTCGGCAATCTTCTCCGCCGCCACGGCCTCGGCCTTTCTCTACGCCACCGACAAGCTACTGTTCATCGGCGGCCCTGACTGGTATCCAATCGCCACCGGTATCGGCATCGTCACCTTCGTCATCAGCAACCTGCTGGCCCTGCCGCAGACCAACGACCGGCGCCAGCTCGGCTATTCCTCGATTGCGCAGACCGGGCTGGTGCTACTGGTGCTCGGCCAGCGCGACATCCTCGGCGAGGCTACGGCCTTCATTGCCTTTGGCCTTCTGCTTTCCCACGCCGTAGCCAAGGCCGGGCTCTACTGGCTCTCGGGCCTGGTCGCGGAACGCGAACTGACCGCCTGGGCCGCTCTGCGCGAACGCCCGCTGCTCGTCTTCGCCTTCGTCACCTTCATCGCCATGCTCAGCGGCCTGCCACCCTTCCCCGGTTTCTACGCCAAGTGGGAACTGGTGCACCTGCTGGCCGACGCGGATCGCATCGTGCTGATCGCGCTGATCCTGCTCGGCGCGCTGGTCGAGGCCGGCTACCTGTTCCGTTGGTTCGGCTACATCATCAAGCGCGAAGCGCCCGCCGAAGCCGCCGCCTGCACCACCCACAAGCTGACGGCAGTTGTCGTTGCCGCCGCCGCCGGCTGGGCGCTCGGTTTCCTGTGGGGCGATCTGGCTGGTACGTCATTCGGCCGTGGCAACCTGCTGCTCGCCCTGCCGCTGCTCTTCGCGCTGGGTTTCGTGCTGTTCGACTGGCTGCCTGCCTGGGTCAAGAACACCGTCGCCATCGCCGGGATGCTGGCCTTCTTCGGACTCACCTACACCGAGTACGATCCGTTGCGGCTGATCTTCGCCATCATCATTCTCATCGGTGGCCCGATAATCCTGCTGGCGAGCTATCACGCCCACGGGCGGCGCATCGGTTTTTACCCGGCGGCCATGCTGATGTATGCCGGTTTGGCCATGCTGATCCGCGCTACCGACAGCTTCAATTTCTTCGCCGCCTGGGAGCTGCTGACCATCGGATCCTACTTCCTGATCCTGCGCGGCAAGAATTCCGAGCCGCACGCGTTGTCCTATATCGTCTTCTCACTCGGCGGTGCTTTCCTGATCCTCGCCGGGTTCGCACTGGCCAGCGCCGCCGTCCCGCCAGCGCCGACTTTTGCACTGGCATCGCTCAGCCAGCTGGAACAGCCTGTCGCACCTTGGGTGTTCCTGCTCCTCGCCATCGGCTTCATGACCAAGACCGCCGCGATCGGCCTGCACATCTGGTTGCCCGGCGCGCACGGCGAGGCCGAGACCGACGTTTCGCCGATGGTTTCCGGCATCCTGCTCAAGGCCGGTCTCTACGGCCTGTTCGTGCTGCTGATGACGATGGGCAAGCAGCAACTCTACGGCATCGAACTGACCCACGCGTTGCTGTGGATCGGTGCCCTGTCGGCCCTGCTCGGCAACCTGATGGCGATTTTCGAAGAGGATGCCAAGCGCTTGCTGGCCTACTCCTCGATCGGCCAGATGGGCTACGCGGTATTCGGCCTGGCCCTGATGAACCATCTCGGCTGGCTGATGGCGCTGATGTTCGTCATCAACCACTACATCTACAAGTCGATGCTGTTCCTCTCGGCGGGCGGTGTCGCCAAGCGCACCGGTACGCGCGACATGTACAAGATGGGCGGCCTGATCACGCTGATGCCGCTCTCTTTCATCGCCACCCTGATCGGCATCATCGCCGTCTCGGGTGTGCCGCCACTGTCGGGCTTCGGCGGTCGCTGGATCTTCTACAACGCCATCCTGACCACCGATACGCGCCTGCCGCTGATCATTATTTTCCTGGCCGGGCCGATCGCCTTCCTCTACCTGTTCCGCCTGATCCACACCATTTTCCTCGGCCAGTTGAAGGACGAGCACCGGCGCATCAAGGAAGCGCCCTTCTGGATCATCCTGCCGCAAATGATCTTCGTCGCGCTCCTGATGGTCTTCGCCGTCGTGCCGGGCCTCGCCCTGCGCCATGTCGACCAGTACCTCAACCAGTTCTTCCCCGAGGGCGGCCTGAACTGGACAAGCGGCACGATCACCAGCAACTACGGCTACTGGGATCCGATCGCCATCATGATCATCGTCGGCGTGATCTTCATGACGCT
>Ga0105099_10001163_pt1 | contig 16811 bp, 14 predicted proteins | sample PPLLak3cmMay2015_2_FD_79138 | JGI IMG/M metagenome (GOLD analysis project Ga0105099, IMG submission 79138) | Freshwater sediment microbial communities from Prairie Pothole Lake near Jamestown, North Dakota, USA - PPLs Lake P8 Core (1) Depth... | ecosystem: Environmental > Aquatic > Freshwater >... | reverse complement strand
TCCCCCCTTTTTCCCCCCTTGGATAAGGGGGGTTGGGGGCATTGCCGGTCACTAGAGGCGAGCCGGAGCAGCCCAGGTTTTTTTTCTTGGCCCCCTTTGCCAAGGGGGGGCGGGGGGATGCAGGAAGGATCATGAGGATTGAAGGAGAGGAGAGAAAAGAACGGGCCAGGGCGGGAAATGTTGGACTTGTATCTGGCCACTCGAACCTTATATAATGATTCTTCCATCGATCAGGAGGCACCATGAATAAGGGATCGGTTTTGATCGTGATTCTGCTGCTGGCGGTTTCGGGCTGGACCGGAGACGGATACAAGCTGCCGCCGAAGGAAATCGTCGACATCCTCGACGCTCCCCAGCCCCCGATGGCGATCGTCTCCCCGGACGGCCGCATGATTCTTCTGGCCGTGCCCGAAGAGATGCCCTCCATCCGCGAGTTGGCCGAACCGGTCCTCAAATTGGCCGGCATCCGTTTTTCCCCAATCTACCGCGTTCGCATTCCCATGCGGGCCTATGTGGCCGCCACCCTGCTCGATACCCGGAGCGGTAATGAGCAGCCGATCGAATTGCCGAAGGGGACGCGGATACTCAACCCCTCCTGGTCACCCGACGGCCGCCGCCTCGCCTTCCTCACCCCAGAGCCGCAGGGGACGCGACTCTGGCTGGTCGATGCCGCCGCTCCCAAGCCCAGGAGGATCGACTCCCTCTTCGTCAATGCACTGTTCGGCCGCGGCTATACCTGGATGCCGGGCGGAAGGTCACTGCTCCTGCTCGCGCTCCCGCCCGATCCGGGCCCGGCCCAGGCTCTGTCCACGGTTCCCGATGGCCCCAATGTCCAGGAAACGTCGGGAAAGGTTTCGCGCGTCGCCACCTTCCAGGATCTGTTGCGCAATACCGCCGACGAAGCGAGTTTCGCTTATCACGCCGCATCGCAACTGACACGGATCGACGCTGATGACGGCCGCACGGAACTTATTGGAGAACCCGAATTCTTTTTGTCCGTCGATCCCTCTCCCGATGGGGAATATCTCCTGATAGAAAGGCTGAAGCGCCCATTTTCCTACGCGGTTCCCTATTTCTATTTTCCCCAGACGGTCGAGGTCTGGACCAAAAAGGGAAAACGGATCAAGGTGGCCGCCGACCTTCCCCTGGCCGACGAGATTCCCATGAACGGCGAACGCGTGGGCCCCAGGGATGTCCACTGGCAGCCGCTGGCTGCCCCGGCCACGCTGGTCTGGGCGGAAGCCCTGGACAACGGTGATCCGGAACGGACCGTGCCCTTCCGCGATCGCCTGGTGCGCCTGCCTGCCCCCTTTGCCGGGAACGGGGAAGAGGTCACCAGGACCGTGCAGCGGTTCGCCGGGATCGATTGGCTCGAAACCCGGGGGACGGCGCTTCTCTCCGAATACGATTGGAAAAAGGATTGGCAGACCACCTACCGGGTCGATTTCAATGTTCAGGCCGACAAGCCCCGGCGCATTTTTTCCTACAATGTCAATGACGGCTACGGGGATCCCGGCAATCCAGTGAGACGGTCATTGCCGGACGGGACCTCGGTCGTACGGGAAACCGCCGGTTCCATATTCCTGGCCGGTAACGGCGCCTCGCCCGAAGGGGACCGGCCGTTCCTGGACCGCCTCGACCTGACCTCGGGAAAGAAAAAACGGTTGTTTTGGTGCGCTTCGGGGAAATACCAGAGTTTTGCCGCCTTTGTCGGTTCCGATCAGAAACGGATCATCGTCCGCAACGAAACGAAAATGGAGCCTCCAAATTTATTTCTTCACGATCTGGGGCGGAAGGGGATGAAGCAATTGACCTTTTACAGGGATCCGGCGCCGCAGCTGACCCGGATCGAGAAGAAGCTGATCTCATACAAACGATCCGATGGGGTACTCCTCTCGGGCTTGCTCTATCTGCCGGCCGGGTACCAGGCCGGGACCCGCCTGCCCCTGATCATCTGGGCCTACCCGCGAGAGTTCACCGATGCCGGCACCGCCGGCCAGGTGCGGGGTTCGGAACACCGGTTCACCTTCTTCCGCGGGGCGTCGCAGCTTTTTTTCCTAACCCAGGGATACGCTGTACTGGACAATGCCCAGATGCCGGTGGTCGGTGACCCGAAAACCAAGAACAACACCTTTATCCAGCAGATCGTCGAGTCGGCCCGCTCGGCCATCGACACCCTGGATGCCATAGGCATCGTCGACCGCCGCCGGGTCGGTGTCGGCGGTCACTCCTACGGAGCGTTCATGACCGCCAACCTGCTGGTCCACTGCGATCTCTTCGCCGCCGGGGTCGCCCGCTCTGGCGCCTATAACCGCTCCCTGACTCCGTTCGGCTTCCAGAACGAGCGGCGTAGTTTCTGGGAGGCGCCGGAGATCTACATGTACGTCTCGCCGTTTGCCCACGCCAACCGGATCAAGGCCCCCATCCTGCTCATCCATGGCGAGCACGACAACAACCAGGGGACATTTCCCATGCAATCGGAGCGGTTTTACGCTGCCCTCAAGGGCTTCGGCGCTACCGCCCGGCTGGTCCTGCTGCCGCTGGAGAGCCATGGCTACTCGGCCCGGGAATCGGTCCTCCACACCCTGGCCGAGATGATCGAGTGGTTCGACCGTTTCGTGAAGAATCGCAACTAGAAGGATTGAGATTGATTTTTTTGCCGGAAGACGATATAAAGGTCGGGTAAGGAGTACGCTGATGCAAAAACGATCGCATAAACTGATCCTGCTGGTGACCGGAATGTTCCTGCTGGCGGGCCTGGAATCGGCACTGATGCCGGTTCAACCCCGCGGCGGGACGCGCCTGGAGATCAAGGCCGGTTCGACCGGCCTGGGGTTCTACGGTTCCTATCACCTGCCGTCCGCAGCGCAGTTGGGAAACGGGACCTTCGGGGGGATGCTCAGCTTTCAACTGGGGCTGGGCAGACACCTGGGGCTGGAAATCGCCGCCAGCTATTCCCAATTCAAGACCACTGGGTCGGAATCCGGTTTGCAGGAGGGATCCCTGTTGCGGATCCCACTGCAGTTATCGCTAAAGGGGCGCCTCCCCCTGGGAAAGCTGACCATCTTTCTGCTGGGTGGCGCCCACTACGCCTTGAACCAGTTCTCCCTGAAGGATACCATCACAAACAACTGGAGCCGGGCCGGGTTTACGGTGGAAGAGGCAGTGGAGTCGGGTCTGGGATTCCAGGGTGGATTGGGCTGTGAATTCGCCTTTTCCCGCTCCCTGGCCCTGGGATTCGACGCCCGTTACCTGGTCGCCAAGGGGGAGGGGGAGTTCAGGATGACCGACCACAAGACCGGTGAGTCGGCTTCGGGTCCGCTCAGTGAAATCCAACTCGATCAGATGGTGTTCAGCCTGGGGCTGATCTGGTACCTTTGAGAGAGGTGACCGATGAATAAAACGAAATACATTGCCATGTCGATTCTGCTGGTGGCCGCGGTCCTGTTCATTCCGGCCATGCTCAAAACCGCTGCCGCGGAAATGGGGGCGTTGCCGGCCCCTGCCATTCAGGCGGCCGGTTTTCACTTGAAGATCGACCGGCAGGTCATACGGTTGATCCAATCCGTCGATGCTCAGAATGCTCCGACCGACGTGTTTCGCCGCGCTTCCCTAGATGTCGCCGGCGGGAAGATCCGGGTTGTGGTCGAAGCGCTGGAGGTTTCCGGAACCAGGAGCGTTTCCGCGATGATGGTCAGACAGAGGATTACCGCAGCTGGCGGCCAGGTCGAACTCGCCTATGAGAATTTGTACCAGAGCCTGATCCCGCTCGATGCCGTGGAGCAGGTGGCCGCTTCGCCCTTCGTCAAGAGGGTGCGCCTGCCTTTCCACCCGATTCTCCACGAGGTGACGAGCGAGGGGGTGAACCGGATCGGTGCCGACTATCTTACCGATATTCCGCCGTTCCACGCAGGCCGGAAGGTGAAGGTGGGGGTGCTCGACGCCGCCTTCAAAGGCTATCGATCACTTCTGGGCAGTGAGCTGCCTTCGCAAGTGACTGCCCAGTCGTTCCGTGCCGATGGGAATCTGGAAAATCCCTATGGGAATGAAACCTATGATGTCCACGGCACGGCCTGTGCGGAGATCATCTACGATCTCATGCCCGATGCGGAGTTCTTTTTAACCAACATCAATACAGATGTGGAGCACCATGCAGCGGTCTCCTGGTTGATTCAGAACCAAGTCGACGTCATCTCCTGTTCGCTCGGATGGACGAATGCCGGCGCCGGCGACGGCACCGGCCCGATCTGTTACGATGTCGAGCGTGTCCATTCTGCTGGTATCTTCTGGGCCAATGCCGCCGGCAACGAGGCCACCGATCACTGGGAGGGAACCTTCAACGACCCCGACAGCGACGGCTGGCACAATTTCAGCGGCAGCACCCAGGTTCTGAGTTTTACGGTCAACGCCTATACGCCGGTGTTTCTCTATATGAACTGGGACGATTGGGGGACCTGGACCGGTATGGATTACACCGGCTCCACCCAGGATTATGACCTGTATCTGTATATCAAGTACGGCGCCACCTGGTTTCCGGTCGACAGTTCCCAGCAGATTCAGAATGGAAACCAGTGGCCGACCGAAGAGATCGTGGACGGCTGGTACTCCTCCTCCGGCCAAACCTGGGGGGTCGCCATCCGGAAAAAAAGCGCCAGCCGCTCCGTCAAGCTGGAGATCTTCTTCAGCGGCAACAACAGCGCGGTGGAGTTCAATGTCCCCGAGGGGAGCCTGACCATCCCGGCCGACTCACCCTATGCCATTGCCGCCGGCTCCACCGGGGCCTTCGGCGATGGGTATCACTACTACAGTTCCCGAGGCCCGACCAGCGACGGCCGGATCAAGCCCGATTTCATGGCCCCCTCCGGCGTATCGACGGCCAGTTACGGTTCCCTCGGTTTTTACGGGACCTCGGCATCCGCTCCCCACATGGCCGGCGTGATCGCCCTGTTGCTGGGCAAGACGCCCTATTCCGATCAGCAGATACTGAATATCCTACAGAAACGGGCGGTCGACCTCGGGCCGACCGGGCCCGACAGCCAGTACGGATATGGGCGGGTCAACCTGCGGGAGTGATTCCATTCTCGGTTTTGCCTGATGAGTGGACGGTTCGACGTCATCCTGGTCCAACCTTACCCCTTCGCCGATCACCCCTCCTTCCCCGAAGCCTTGCTGAAACGGGTCCTGGAGGAAGCAGGCTACACCGTCGGGGTGATCGCCGTCCCGCGCTGGCAACAGGCCGACGATTTCCGGGTTCTGGGGGAGCCCCGGCTTTTTTTCGCTGTGGTCTCCGGTCCGGTCGATTCGGTGGTATTGAATTATACTTCGACACGCAAGCGGCGTCGTGAGGACCAGTATCAGTTCAACGGCGATGCCTATTTTCCCGGCAGCCCCCCTTCCGTATCCTCCCGCATCCGTCCCGACCGGACGGTGATCGTCTACTGCAATCGCATCCGCGAAGCATTTCCGGACACGCCCATCGTCATCGGCGGGATCGAAGCCTCGCTGCGGCGGTTTTCCCATTACGATTTCCAACAGGACCGGATCCGGAGGTCGATCCTCTTCGATTCCCGTGCCGATCTCCTCGTGGCCGGTATGGGGGAGAACCCGATCCTGGAGATCGCCCGACGCCGGAAAACGGGTGAGGAGTTCGATGCCCTGCGTATCCCCGGAACGGCCATCATTCGCAAAACACCCTATCCCGACCGGGAAGTCCTGAATCTCCCGTCCCATGAGGAGATACTTGCCGATCCGGCCCGGTTGCTGGCCGGCCAGATCCGGATCGAGTCGGCGCAGAAACTGGGACAAGCCGTTTGGCAGGTTCATGGGGATCGTGGGGTCTGGGAATTTCCGGCGGCGGCGATCGCCCCCCGGGACCTGGATCGGATATACGACCTGCCCTTTACCCGGATCCACCCGGGAACCGAGGCGCTCACACCCGCCCTGCAGATGAACCTCTTCTCGGTCACTTCGCATCGAGGTTGTGGTGGCGGTTGCCGATTCTGCTCGATCATGGGGCACCAGGGAAAACGGGTTGTATCCCGTTCTCCCGACTCCATCCTCGGGGAGATCGAGCGGATGACCCGGCATCCCCGCTGGGCCGGCGTGATTTTCGATATCGGCGGGGCCAGCGCCGACCTGTATGGGAGTGACTGCGCCAGCGGCTGCGTACGAGATTCATGCCTGTTTCCCGCTCCGTGCCCCCGTTTCCGCTCCGGACAGCCTTATCTGGACCTGTTGCGGCAGGCCCGAAAAATAACGGGTGTCAAACGGGTACTGGTCGGCTCCGGCCTCCGCTACGATACGGTGATGCGGGATCCCGATCTGCTGGTCGAGATCATGAGCCTGCATGCGGGCCGGTTCCTGCGGGTGGCGCCCGAGCATACCGAGGAACCGATTCTCCAGCTAATGGGGAAGCCTTCACATGAGCGATTTGTCGAATTCGTCAAGCTGTTCCGGGAGATCAACCGTACCCTGAAGCGGAAGATCGAGCTGGCCCTCTACCTGATCGTCGGCCACCCCGGCGAGACCGACCGCGAGGTCATGGAGATGAAGAAAAAACTCCGGGAGTTGAAGGTGGATCGGATCGATGTGCAGATTTTTACCCCCACCCCCGGTACCCTCTCCACCGCCATGTACGTCGGCGGGATCGACCTGAACGGCGAGCCAATACCCGTGGAACGACGTATCCCCGTACTGGAAAAACGGCTCCGCCAGTTCACCGATTTCTCCTTCCGGCAGTTGTAAATGAAGGCCGGAACAGCTATACTATGGCCGCAATAGGAGGAAGTTTGGAACCACTGGTCATCGCCAAGAGCAAAGAGGATATTGCCGTTCTACCCGCTATGGCCAACCGTCATGGAATGATTGCCGGCGCCACCGGCACCGGAAAAACCGTGTCGTTGCGTTTACTGGCCGAGCAGCTCAGCAACGCGGGCGTTCCGGTATTCATGGCCGATGTCAAGGGCGACCTGTCCGGGATCGCCATGCCGAGCGAGATCAACCCCAAGATCAGGGAACGAGTCGACCTCCTGGGGATCACCGGCTACGAACCCGCCGCTTTTCCGGTCACCTTCTGGGATGTCTATGGAGAGACGGGGCATCCGGTCCGCACCACCGTTTCGGAAATGGGCCCGCTCCTCTTTTCCCGCCTGCTCAACCTCAATGAAACCCAGGCGGGTGTGTTGATGATCATCTTCAAAATCGCCGACGACGACGGCCTCCTGTTGCTCGATTTGAAGGATCTCCGCGCCATGATCCAGTTCGTGGGCGACAACGCCTCCCAGTTCCAGACCGGGTACGGCAACATCTCTACCGCCTCCATCGGTGCCATCCAACGGAATCTGCTGGCGCTCGAACAGGAAGGGGCAGACCGGCTCTTCGGAGAACCGGCGATGAATCTCGATGATTTCATCCAGACCGACGTCCGGGGCAGGGGGATGGTCAACATCCTGGCCGCCGAGAAGCTGATGCAATCGCCGCAGTTGTATTCCACCTTCCTCCTCTGGCTCCTTTCGGAGCTGTTCGAGGAGCTGCCCGAGGTGGGCGACCCGGAAAAGCCCCGGCTGGTATTCTTTTTCGACGAAGCCCACCTGCTTTTTTCCGAGGCCCCCCGCGTCCTGCTGCAGAAGATCGAGCAGGTGGTTCGCCTGATCCGCTCCAAGGGGGTCGGCGTCTATTTCATCTCCCAGAATCCCCTCGATATCCCCGATGTCGTTCTGGGACAATTGGGAAACCGGATTCAACACGCCCTGCGCGCTTTCACCCCGCGCGATCAGAAAGCGGTCCGCGCCGCTGCCGAGACTTTCCGCGCCAACCCCGAAGTGAATGTCGAGGAGGCGATTACGCAACTGGGTGTAGGCGAAGCGCTGGTTTCTCTCCTCGATGAGCGCGGGCAACCGGGAATTGTCCAGCGCGCCTGGATCTACCCGCCCCGCAGCCGGATGCAGCCCCTCAATGACAGTGAACGGAAAGTGGTCATTGAAAAATCGATCCTTTACGGACATTACGAGAATCTCAAGGACCGGGAATCGGCATATGAAATTCTACTCGAAAAGGCGCGCAAGGCTACCGAAACAAAGGAACAGACGACAACGGCAATGCGGAGAGAACCGGTACAGGTTCCCCGGGAGCAGCGGCATCCGGCCGGACGAAAGACCGAATCACTCTTCGACGCCATGGCAAAGAGCACGGCCCGGGCGGTCGGGAGTTCCCTGGGGAGACAAATCATCCGTGGAGTTTTGGGAGGAATCCTGGGAAAAAAACGGTGGTAGACAAATAAAACCATTTATGGTATTTTTTTAGGGTAAGATCGAACATGGAAGCACGTACTCACCAATGGATAGTTGGCAGCGGACGGCCCTGAAATGGCCGTTCAACCGGCTCTGGGCAAAGAAAGGAAAAATATGAAATTCCTTTCCGACCTGGCCTCGTTACAAGCGCAAGTCGATTGCCGGCGTTGCTACCAGTGTGGTAAATGCTCGGCCGGATGCCCGCTGGCCGTCGACATGGACCTGACCCCCAGCCTGGTCATGCGGTTGCTGCAACGGCGGGAGGCCGGTTTGGATCTCAAGATCCTGCGCTCACAGACGATCTGGCTGTGCCTGAACTGCGAAACCTGCCTGGTCCGTTGTCCGATGGAAATCGACATCCCCGTAATGATGGATGCCTTCCGCCAGGAATCCCTGCGCCGCCGGACCGTCCATCCCCGGGCCAAGAAAATCCTGGCCTTTCACCGGGCCTTCCTCGATTCAATCCGGTATACGGGGCGGTTGTACGAGATCGGCATGATCGCCGATTACAAGCTCCGTAGCGGCAGTCTGATGCAGGACCTGGTGCTGGCGCCGCTGATGTTCATCCGTGGAAAACTGCGGCTGTTCCCGGAGCGGATTCGCGGCCGGTCCACCGTTCGCCGTTTGTTCAAGCATCGGGAGGATGAATGAGCACCGGCTTTTATCCCGGTTGTTCCCTGACCGGCAGTTCCCGGGAATACAGCGAATCGCTGCTGGCCGTGGCGCGGGAACTGGGCCTGGCGATTCCCGAAGTTCCCGACTGGAACTGTTGCGGAGCCACAGCCGCCCACAATATCGACCCCGAACTGGCCCTGACTCTACCGGCGCGGATACTTGCCCATGCCGAACAGGCCGGGATGAAGGAGGTACTGGTCCCTTGCGCCGCCTGTTACAGCCGGTTGCAAACGACCCGGCATCATCTGCGTGCCGATCCGGACCTGCTCGCCCGCATTTCCGGTAGACTGCAAATGGAGTTTCACTGTGAAATCGATGTGATCAACATCCTCCAATGGCTGGAGCGGGAGGTTATCCCTCTCCTGGCTGCGAAGAAATTGTCTTCGCTTGGTTACCAAGCGGCTTGCTATTATGGCTGCCTGTTAGTCCGGCCGCCCCGGATCCTCGGTTTCGACCGCCCTGAAGATCCCCGGATCATGGATCGGATTGTCGCCGCCATCGGCTTGCGACCGATCGAATGGGCGTTCAAGACCGAATGCTGCGGTGCCGGTTTTTCGATCTCCCGGACCGATATCGTCGCCCGCCTGAGCGGCAAGATCCTCGAAGACGCGCAATCCAGGGGTGCGGAGCTAGTGGTGGTGGCCTGTCCCATGTGCCATACCAACCTGGATATGCGGCGCGGCGCCATCGAACGGCAGGCGGGGAAAAAATACCGGCTTCCGGTCCTCTACATCACCCAGGCGGTGGGGTTGGCATTGGGAATATCCCCCCGCAAACTCGGATTGAACCGGCATTTTGTCCCGGTCTCCCTGCGCGCACCGGCCGGGGAGAACTGACCATGGCCCGGATCGGAGTCTTTGTCTGTCACTGTGGCGAAAACATCGCCGGCACCGTCGACTGCGCCAAAGTGGCGGCAGCGAGTGCCAAGCTCCCCGGTGTGGTCCACAACGTCGACTACAAGTATATGTGTTCCGACCCCGGGCAAAATCTGATCAAGGAAGCGATTCGGGAAAAGAAGCTAACCGGCGTGGTCGTCGCCGCCTGCTCACCGCGGATGCACGAACCAACTTTCCGCAGTGCCTGCCAGGAAGCCGGTTTGAACGGGTATCTCTGTGAAATGGCCAATATTCGCGAACACTGTTCCTGGGTGCATCAAAAAACACCCGAAACCACCGATAAAGCGATCGACCTGGTGCGGATTCAGGTGGCCAAGGTGCGCCGGAACCACCCCCTCGAACCGATCCGGGTTCCGGTTACGAAGCGAGCCCTGGTAATCGGTGGGGGGATTGCCGGAATCCAGGCCGCCCTCGATATCGCCAATGCCGGCCACCCGGTGATCCTGGTGGAAAGACTCCCTTCGCTGGGCGGCCATATGTCGCAATTGTCGGAGACCTTTCCCACCCTCGATTGCTCCCAGTGCATCCTGACCCCGCGGATGGTAGAGGTGGCCCGGCATCCCCTGATCACCGTTCATACCTATGCGGAATTGGAAAGTTTGGCTGGATTCGTGGGAAATTTCAAAGCCCGTATCCGCAGAAAAGCCCGCAGCATAGACGAGAAAGCGTGTACCGGTTGCGGGTTGTGCATCCGGAAGTGTCCGACCAAGAATATCCCTAGTGAATTCGACGAGCGGATGGGCAACCGGACGGCCATCTACGTCCCGTTTCCCCAGGCCGTTCCCAACAAGCCGGTGATCGACCGCGAGCACTGTCTGTATTACCTGAGGGGGAAATGCCGGTTGTGCGAGAACATCTGTCCGACTCAGGCGATCCGCTTCGACCAGGAGGATGAGATCGTCGAAGCCGATGTCGGCGCCCTGGTTTTGGCCACCGGTTTCCAGGTGAAGGGGAGCGATTTCTTCCCCGAATACGGGTACGGGACTTATCCCGATGTGATCACCGGGCTGCAATTCGAACGCCTCCTGTCGGCCTCGGGTCCGACCGGCGGCGAGGTCCGTCGCCCCTCCGACGGGCGCATTGCCAGGACGGTTGCCTTCATCGCCTGCGCCGGCTCGCGCGATCCGGCCAAGGGGATCGAATACTGTTCGAAAATCTGCTGTATGTATACAGCCAAGCATGCCATGCTCTACCGCCACAAGGTCCATGACGGCCGGGCGGTGATTTTCTACATGGATATCCGCGCCGGCGGGAAGATGTACGAGGAATTCGTCCGTCGGGCCATCGAGGAGGACGAGGTCGACTATATCCGTGGCCGGGTTTCCCGGATATATGAGAAGGAAGGGCACTTGATCCTCAAGGGAGCCGATACCCTGATGGGCGGAGCCCCTGTCGAAATCCAGGCCGATCTGGTGGTGCTCGCCACCGCTGCCGTCGCTCAGGCCGATGCCGAGGAGCTTGCACAGAAGATCCACGTCTCCTACGATGCCCACCATTTCTTCGTGGAGGCTCACCCCAAGCTCCGCCCGGTGGAAACGAATACCGCCGGAATTTTTCTGGCCGGTTCCTGCCAGGCACCGAGAGATATTCCCGAAACCGTTTCCCAGGCTTCAGGATGCGCCGCCAAGGTGGTCGCCCTGTTCTCCCGCGATGAATTGACCCGCGAGCCGCAGATCGCCGTCGTTAACCGTTGTGCGCCGCCACTGTTTTCGACCTGCACCGGTTGTTTCATCTGTAAGCCCGCCTGCCCCTATCAAGCCATCGAGGAGGAGGATATCCGCGACCGGGAGGGGAAGCTGCTCAAACGAGTGGCGCGGATCAACCCAGGGCTGTGTCAGGGTTGCGGCACCTGCGTGGCCCTATGTCGCACCAAAGCCATCGATCTGGAAGGGTACAGCAACGAGCAGGTGTTCGCGGAGGTGATGACCCTCCTTCAGGAAGGGGAGGACAATGTCTGAATTTCGACCGCGTCTCGTCGCCTTCGTCTGCAATTGGTGCACCTACGCCGGCGCCGACTTGACCGGGACCAGCCGCATCCAGTACGCGCCCGAGGTTCGGATCATCCGCTTTCCCTGCACCGGGCGGATCGATTTCATGCTGATCCTGAAGGCATTAGCCCAGGGAGCCGACGGAGTGATCGTCTCCGGGTGTCACCCCAACGACTGTCATTATTCCTCCGGCAATTTTCACGCCCGTCGCCGCTGGACCGTCTTCCGGCATCTATTGGAGACCTTGGGAATCGATACCCGACGCATCCGTTTTTCCTGGGTCTCGGCGGCCGAAGGCGCCAAGTGGGCCGATCTGGTCAATCAAACCGCACAAACGATCCGGGAGTTGGGACCTTATGAATCCTTCCGGTTGATGAACAATGCCGGGATCGGAACCGGGGCTCCATCATGAGCAGTCTCGTCGAAACCGCCCAAACCCTGCTCGCAGACGGTGAAGTCCAGGTGGTGATCGGATACCTGCGGAACCGCCAAGGAAAGATCCGTCCTCATTTTTTCCTCAAGCCCGAACAATTGAACGGGATCGCCTGGTCCGAAGAGCCTCTCTACAATCTGGCCGCCTACCTGAGCAAAGCGGAGGTCCGCAGACTGGGAAAACCGGCCCTTGTCGCCGGAGTAGTCGGTCAGCGGTCGGTGCTGCAATTGGCGGCAGAGAGGCAGGTCGGTGAAGGAGACCTGCTGATAATCGTTCCGGACTCTCATGGAGGAGCGGAAGTGATCCGCTCCCTCTCCGAATTGGAAAAGAAAGTAGCGGATCAGGACAGAACCCCGGCGGAAGCCGACCGGATTCTCCTAGAACGGATTCAGGCCATGGACGCTTCGGAGCGGTGGCGGTTCTGGAACGATCATTTCTCCCGCTGCCTGAAATGTTATGCCTGTCGGGCGGCCTGCCCGATGTGTTATTGCGCCCGTTGCACGGTGGAGCAGAATCAGCCGCAGTGGATCCCGGTGGCAGCCCATCCGCTCGGTAATCTGGAGTGGCACGTGATGAGGGCCATGCACCTGGCCGGCCGGTGCATCGCCTGCGGCGAATGCGGCCGGGCCTGTCCCGTCGGCATTCCCGTACACCTGCTCAGCTTCTCGCTCAACGAGGTCATTGCCACGGCCTACGGAGTCCAGGCCGGGACGGGCAGCCAGGTGCAGAATGTCCTGGCCACCTTCACCCCGGGAGATCGAGAGGATTTCATCCGCTGAAAGGAATAGATGAAGACGATCAAGCGACAGACACTCGACCGGTTGCTGCAGGAGCATCGGGAACGGGGAGCGGTGGTGTTCGCCCCCAGACGGTTTGACTACGGGGTCGATTTCGCTCCGCTATCCAGGCTCGATGAGATGTCGACGACTCATATCCAGACCGTGCAATCGCCCAAATTCGCCCTGTTCCCCAGGGTGGAGGAGATGTTTCACTTCAACCGCAGTGGAGAGGCCGGGTATCGAATTGAGGAGACCGATCTGGATAAATCTTCGCAAATCATTCTCCTAGGCACCCGTCCCTGCGATGCGGCCGGATTGCTTACCCTGGAATCGATCTTTCATTGGGAGACGATCGATCCACTGGTCCGAGCCAGACGGAAAAAAATGGTGGTGATCACCATCGTCTGCAGCCGCTCCGACCCGTCGTGTTTTTGCACCTCGGTCGGCTTGGATCCGGCTGGATCCACAGGCAGCGACCTCCTTCTTCAGGAACGGGAAGGAGGGAACTATACCGTCGAAATCATCAGCGACAAGGGACTGGAGTGGTTGAAACCGGCAGCAGCGGAATTGATACAGGGCGCCGAAGATCAAACGGTTGCACCTGCGGTCCGGTTGCCGGCCTGTTTCTCCGCGGATCGGATCATTGCGGGAATCAAGAGCTTGTTCGATAAGAAGGATTTCTGGCTGGGGCAATCGCTCCGCTGCACCGGCTGCGGTGCCTGCGCCTATGTCTGCCCGACCTGCGCCTGTTTCGATATCCAGGATGAAGGGTCGACGGAGCGGGGGAAGCGCCTCCGTTGCTGGGATTCCTGCGGATTTTCCCTCTTCACCCGGCACGCTTCCGGACACAACCCCCGGGAACAGCAGTTTGAACGCTGGCGACAACGGTTGATGCACAAGTTTTCCTACATGCCGGACCGCCAGGGTACCCTGGGTTGTGTGGGTTGCGGGCGATGTTCCCGATCCTGCCCGGTTGACATGAACATTCTGGAACACTTGCAGGAAATTGCGGAGAACCTGCCATGAAACCCGATCTCACGTTCATTCCCCGACAGATGCGGATTACCTCCGTGACCGAGGAAACGCCCGATGTCCGTACCCTACGGCTGACTTTCGTAGATCCCGAAGAGGCCGCCCGGTTTTCTTTCCGGTCGGGGCAGTTCGGGGAATACTCGATCTTCGGGGAAGGGGAGAGCACCTTCTGCATCGCCTCTTCACCCACCCGGAGCGGATACATCGAATGCACGTTTCGCCGGGTCGGGCGGGTTACCAAAGCACTGGCCGCACTCGATGCGGGTGACATAGTCGGTTTCCGCGGACCATACGGTAATGCCTTTCCCGTCGAAGCCTGGGAAGGAAAGAATATCCTCTTCATCGCTGGCGGCATCGCCCTGCCACCGCTCCGCTCGGTGATCTGGAATAGCCTAGACCTGCGTGACCGCTATGCCGATATCACAATTTTTTACGGCGCCCGTACCGTCGCTGATCTGGTCTACAAAGAGGAATTGGCCGAATGGAACCGGCGCGGCGATGTCAAACTGGTGACCACCGTTGATCCGGGTGGTGAAACGCCCGATTGGCAGGGAGAAATCGGTTTCGTCCCGGCCGTTGTCGACCGGCATCAACCGGCCGCCAGGACCGATGTCGAGACGATCGCCGTACTCTGTGGACCACCGGTCATGATCAAGTTCACCTTCCCGGTGCTGATAAAACTCGGTTTCACCCCGGAGCGGATCTTCACCACCCTGGAAAACCGGATGAAGTGCGGCGTCGGCAAGTGCGGCCGCTGCAACGTGGGCAAGCACTATGTCTGCAAGGACGGCCCGGTGTTCACCTTCGCCCAGTTGGCCGCCATGCCCGAGGAGTATTGATAGTCCTTTTCCGTAGAAACGATACGGGCCAGTCTAATCCCTATAATTGAACCAGGCCAACCGCCGCGGGCAAGACCGTATTCCGCGGTTGTGAGTGAAAGGGGAGACAAGCGAGGAAGTGGGGGAAAAGGCTGATTTGCGGTTCAATTCGAGAATCCAATCTCATAACTCTTAACTCTGATCTCTTAACTCCAATCTGTGAACTCTTACTCTGGACTCTGAACGCGAACGGCCTGTTTTTCGTTCGTGAGCAGTTCTCAGACCGCCTCAATGGCCTGAAGCTGAAAATCGAGTTTGAGTTCGAAGTGGAGCTTCATGACTCTTCCCCGCCTTTCAGGTACTTGGAGAACGCCTCGTCGAAATCGGAGGTGAAATCCTGGTCCTGTTTCAACCGGAATTTCCCATATTCATCGTGGGCCTTGGCTATGGCCATATCGTGAGAGATTTTTCCGGCGTTGGCCAGAATCTGCTGGTCCGTGAAATTTAAAAAACGCTCCACCTGCTTCAACCAATCCTTCATGGTCATCACCTGCCGGTCCAAGGCCCGTAATTCTGCAAAGTCGATAAACATCGCCACCAACCGGTTCAACTTGGAAACCTCCTCCTGATTGAGGTAGTTCTTGGCGACCGTCACGTCGCTTTTCAGAACTTTCCCTTTGGGTGAACCTTTCCATGTGGTCAGTCCCATGAAAGGTTTTCCGCTGTCAGCCCTTTCAAAAACAATCTCGGCGGCGGTCTGGCCGGTAACTGCGAAATGAAGCTGGTTTTGCACGATCCGGTAGAATAGTTGGGTTTCCTCGCTGTTGCTTCGATAATCGCTGCTGCATTGCTCGAACACATCGGCGATCTTCTGATAGGCCCTGCGTTCACTCGCCCTTATCTCTCTAATTCTCTCCAGAAGTTCATCGAAGTAATCTTTGCCGAATGCACGCCCGTTCTTCAGCATCTGGTCATTGATGACAAAACCCTTGACGATGAACTCGCGCAAGGTATTTGTGGCCCAGATGCGAAAATGGGTGGCCTTGACCGAGTTGACCCGGTAACCGACGGCAATCGCTGCGTCCAGGTTGTAGAACCGGGTGGCGTACCGTTTACCATCAGCGGCAGTTGTTTCCAAAATGGAAACCACTGAGTCTTCGATCAATTCACCGCTGGTGAAAATGTTTTTCAGATGCCGGGAGACGGCAGGAGTCTTGACCCCGAACAGTTCGCCTAATGTGCGCTGGGTCAGCCAGAAGTTGTCCCGGGCGAATAGCACGTCCACCGTGACCTTGCCATCGGCGGAGGTGTAGAGGATCACCCTGTTCTGACTTGCGCGATCCAGGTCGGTACCCATTACAGGCTCCTTACATTGGATATGCCATGCTGGTTGAGGATGGCGGCGAGGTTATAGTGATCAATACTTCGGGTCACTTTGCGTCTCCCCTCATGGCGAACTATTCGGAATTTCCGAATAGTTGCCTCCGGATCGAGTTCACCCTCCTGATAGATGTTGGCCAGGTGGCCATTGATGGTCGGCACCGCTACTTGAAACAGTTCCGCAATCAAGGCCTGGCTGAGCCAGAGTGATTCATCTACCAAGCGACATTCGACGCGCGCGTGTCCGTCATCCGACTGATAAAGGACGATCTCTCCTTGCGGAGCCGTTTCACTTGTCTCGGGCGGGGCGATAGTGGTCATCAAAGTATCCTTACGTACATAGTCACATCATGCAGGGGGGCAAGGGCCCAGCGGTTTTTTTTCCATCCCGTCATGGTTCGATCCATGCCCGATTGTATTCGATCCGCCGGGGAAAGGTCAAGGTCAATACAAAAGTGTCACCCATTACCCGTCACTTGCACATGTCACTGGTCACTCGCACTCCTGGCGGGCCGGTTGCCG
>Ga0105099_10001161_pt1 | contig 16823 bp, 23 predicted proteins | sample PPLLak3cmMay2015_2_FD_79138 | JGI IMG/M metagenome (GOLD analysis project Ga0105099, IMG submission 79138) | Freshwater sediment microbial communities from Prairie Pothole Lake near Jamestown, North Dakota, USA - PPLs Lake P8 Core (1) Depth... | ecosystem: Environmental > Aquatic > Freshwater >... | reverse complement strand
TTTAATTATGGCACAGCGAGTTCTTGGGTTGGGGCAATTATGATTACACGGCTACTGACTAGTTCTCCATCTTCTACTGGAGTACCACCATCTTGTAGACTTGGTTGGTCAAATTGGTGTGACGCAGATGTAAATACAGAATACTGCATGTGTTTTTTTAGATAAATATTTATTTATCCCCCATCTTATATTTTTTAATAGCAGGTTTTTACCTGTAATAAAAATATAGGTGTGGAATTTGACTTCTTTTACCTCTTCTGCTAGTATAGGGGGACATGAGTTTTAGATCCGTTTGTCTACTTCTTTGCCCGTCTCAAAGAGATTAGGGAAGGACAATGAAGCAAATAAACGAGATATCGAGATTTATATGGGGTAAAACCCAAATTATTTTATATATGGCAAAAACATCAGTTACAGCAAGACATTTAAAGAAATCAAAATTTAGCACACGAGAAACAAATCGTTGTTTTCGATGTTCCCGTGGGCACGCTTATATGAGAGATTTTGGATTATGTCGTATTTGTTTCCGTGAACTCGCAAACGAAGGAATGCTTCCAGGAGTTCGTAAGTCAAGTTGGTAACCGCAATTAGTAATTGGTAATAAGTAATCAGTAATTATTTACAATGGATCAAATCGCAAACATGATAAATATGGTGAAAAATGCAGGCCTTCGTGGACACGAGCTTGTTGTTGTTCCTCATTCAAAAATTAAATTTTCTATAGCAGAATGCCTAGTAAAAGAGGGTTATTTAAAGAGTGTTACAAAGAAAACAAAAAAAGGTTTCCCTGTTATTGAACTTGAGGTTGCTTACACTGAAGACGGTTCTCCAAAAATTACAGACGCCGCTCGTGTTTCAAAATCTTCATGCCGAGTATACAAAGGAGTAAAAGACATAAAAAAGAGTTATGGACTTACAGTTCTTTCAACACCAAAAGGTATTTTGACAGATCAGCAAGCAAGAAAAGCAATGGTCGGAGGAGAAGTTTTGTTTAAATTATGGTAATCAAATAATTATATGTCACGTATTGGAAAACAAACAATTATAATCCCCGCAGGTACAGAAGCAAAACTTTCTGGAACTACTTTTTCTGTGAAAGGACCAAAAGGTTCACTTACACGTGATTTCACAGGTCCAGTTACTTTACATATCAATAATAATGAAATAACTTTTACTCCAAATAAAGAAGGTGACCGTACTATCAATGCTCTATGGGGAACATACGCTTCACATGTAAAGAATATGGTTGTTGGAGTAAATGAAGGATACACAAAGAAGCTTGTTCTTGAAGGAGTTGGTTTCAAATCAGATGTTAGTGGCACTACTCTCAATCTTGCTCTAGGATTTTCACATCCAGTAAAAGTAACAGTTCCAGCAGGTATTACAGTAACCGCAGATAAGAATAACATAACAATCACAGGGATAGATAAAGAACTTGTGGGTTCATTCACAGCAAGTATTCGTGCAATGAAAAAACCAGAACCATATAAAGGAAAAGGATTTCATTATAACGATGAAGTTATTCGTCGTAAGCAAGGTAAAAAAGCAGCTTAGTAGTTATTAATTAAAAATTACTGATTACTATTTAATACAAATAATATGATTAATAAAAAAACAGAAAAAAGAATAAGATTAAAGAAAAAAATCCGCACAAAGATTATGGGGACTGCTGTACATCCACGTCTTTCTGTTTTTCGTTCAAATAATTACATGTATGCCCAGATTATTGACGACATGAAATCTACCACAATCGTTTCAGCTTCAGATCTTAAAGCAAAGACAGGCACAAAAACAGAACGTGCAAAAGCTGTAGGAGCAGAAGTTGCAAAGTCTGCTATTGCAAAAGGTATCAAATCTTGCGTCTTTGATCGTAACGGTTTTAAATATACAGGTAGAATAAAAGCACTTGCGGATTCTGCACGTGAAGCAGGTCTAAAATTTTAATATAAAAATATATGGATACAGCAAAACCAAAACAAAATACAAACAATAACCGTAGTTTTAACAAACCAGCTTTTCAAGGTAAGCGTGAAGGAGGAGACAATCGCCGTTCACGTCCATCATTTGAACGTCCAAAGCCAGAATTTGATCAGAAGATGGTTTCTATTCGTCGTGTTACTCGTGTTGTTGCTGGTGGACGTCGTATGACATTTGCTGTCGCTATCGCTATTGGAGACAAGAAAGGTTCAATGGGTCTTGGAACAGGAAAAGGTGGAGACACAGCTATCGCTATCGCAAAAGCTCTTCGCCAAGCAAAGAAGAATATGTTTAAAATAAAGACAACAAAAGATATGTCTATTCCTCACGAAGTTTCTACAAAATATTCAAGTGCAAGACTTACAATAAGACCAAATCGTGGTAAAGGATTAGTTGCTGGAAGTACTGTTCGTGATATGCTTATCCTTTCTGGTATCAAGAATGTAACTGCAAAGCTTCACTCTGGAAGTAAGAATAAATTGAACAATGCTCGCGTAGCCTATCAAGCACTTTATCAACTCAAAGATAAAGCTTCGACTATAAAAGCAATTCCTTTTATTGCTGAAGCTGTAGCAGAAGAGAGTAAAGAAGAGGTTAAATAAATTTAAGAATAAATTATATGCAATTAAACACATTAAAAAGACAACATCCAAATAAAAAGCCAACTCAAGTTGGTCGTGGAGGAACTCGTGGGAAGACTTCTGGCCGTGGAGGAAAGGGTCAGACAGCTCGTGCCGGTAACAAACGTCGCCCTGAGATTCGTGATATAATCAAGAAGCTTCCAAAATTGAGAGGTTATCGTTTTAAGTCTCCTTCAATCAAACCATCTCCTGTAAATATCGGAGCTCTAAATGTATTTGATGCAGGGGCAATTGTTAACCCAGCTTCATTATTTGAAAAGAATTTAATTCGTCGTGTTGGAGGAGATTTCCCTCGTGTTAAAATTCTTGGCACAGGAGAAATTAGCAAGAAACTTTCTGTAGTTGATTGTGAAGTTTCGGCTTCGGCTCGTACAAAAATAGAAAAAGCTGGAGGAAGTATAAAATAATAAAATGGAGACCATTTTAAATAAAATAAAAGCAATTTTTTCAGATAAGACTCTAAGAAATCGAGTCTTATTTGTACTTGGGGCTCTTGTTGTATTCCGGCTTTTATCGGCTATTCCAATCCCTGGAGTAGATGCAATCAAACTTCAAAATTTCATAAGTAATAATCAATTTGTAGGAGTTTTAAATATTTTTTCTGGTGGTGGATTATCTACTTTGTCTATCATCATGCTTGGAGTAGGTCCATACATTACAGCTTCTATTATAATGCAACTTCTAACTATTATGTCACCTCGTTTGAAAGCAATGTATCAAGAAGATGGAGAAATAGGACGCAAGAAATTCACTCAACTAAGTAGAATGATAACTATTCCTTTGGCTATTGTTCAAGGTTTAGCTCTTCTTGTTTTGCTTCGCAAACAAGGAATCATGACAGATATGTCTATTTTTGGGTTAGTGACAAATCTTTCTGTTGTTGTGGCTGGCTCTATGCTTATCATGTGGATTGGTGAATTAGTTTCAGAGTTTGGTATTGGAAATGGTGTTTCACTTATAATCTTTGCTGGTATCGTGGCAAGTATTCCAAAAGAAGTTTCACAATTCTTCTTTACTTTTGATATATCAAATCTACCAGTTTATATTTTATTCTTGGCTGTCGGTTTACTTATTGTCGCTGGAGTTGTTGTTGTTTCAGAAGCTGAACGTCCAATTCCTGTGACTTATGCAAAGCAAGTTCGCGGAGATCATGTCGCTGGAGGCACTCAGACATATCTACCGATTCGTATTAACCAAGCAGGAGTTATTCCAATAATTTTTGCACTGTCTATTTTGTTATTTCCTCAAATGATAGGTACAGCACTTGCTGGTATGACTAATGGCACACTTCTAGCGATTTCAAAAGGATTACTTTGGTTTGTGGCGAATACTTGGTTGTATTCATTTATGTATTTTATATTTGTATTTTTGTTTACATATTTCTACACTGCTGTTACTTTTGATCCACAACAAATATCTACAAATTTACAAAAGAATGGAGCATTCGTTCCAGGAATTCGTCCTGGAGAAGCAACTCGCGAATATATTTCAAAGATTTTAAATCGTACTACAATGATGGGGGCAGTATTCCTTGGAGTTATTGCTGTTCTACCTTTGATCATAAAATCAATCACAGGCATTACTGCTTTTGCTATCGGAGGAACAGCACTTTTGATTGTCGTTTCCGTTGTTCTTGATCTTATTAAAAAGACCGAAGCACAACTGTCCATGAGAGAGTATTAAAAAAGACCTAATCAATTGGGTCTTTTTTTATGTTTTATAAATTTAGTATATAATAAGATTATGAATAAAACACAAACATTTATTTTCGTCGGTAGATCAGGTTCAGGGAAAGGAACGCAAATTGAACTTCTAAAAAAATATTTATCTGAAAAAAATACCCCCATCAAATCTCTTGTTATGGGTGAGATATATCGTTCGTTTTTTAAAGAAGCTGGTTTTGTGAAAGATATTGCTCGTGATGTGAGTATGAAGCAAGGAAAATTCCAACCAGATTTTTTAACCAATGCATTGTTTGTACATAATGCAATAAATAATGTAGACGAAGAATCAGTATTATTCTTTGATGGATACCCTCGCACTATCAGTCAGCTAGGAATTATTAAAGAATTATTACAATATGTTAAACGAGAAGGTGCTATTGTTATCAATATTGATGTAAGTAGAGAAAATGTAAAACAAAGAATGCTTGCACGTGGACGAGGCGATGACAGTGAGAGTGCAATAGAAAGCAGATTAAATGAATATGATAAATTTATAATTCCAATGCTTGAAATTGTAAAACGAGATTCTTTCTTCAAATATATTGAAATAAATGGCGAAGGAAAAATCGAAGATATTCATACAGACATTATAAATAAAATAAGTGAATTTATTTAATATGAAAGAAAGCGAATACATTGTTATATCATTAGGAGGAGCGATTATTGTTCCTGATCAGGTTGATGTTTCATTTCTAAAAATTTTTACAGAAACCATAAAAAGCTATGCAGATAAGGGTTACAAATTTGTTATCATTACAGGAGGGGGAAAGTTATGTCGCAACTATAACGAAATAGCGAATGATATTGCTAATCCTAGTAAAGATGATCTTGATTGGTTAGGGATTGCGACTACTCGTTTGAATGCTGAGCTTGTGCGAATTGCTTTTGGGAATTACGCTCACAATATTATAATAATGGATCCTGACAATATTCCTAATACTGACAAACATATTCTTGTAGGTGGTGGATGGAAGCCAGGGAATAGTAGTGATCTTGCTGCTGTTTATTGTGCTTTCGGAGTAAATGCGAAAAAAATGTTGAATCTTTCAAATATAGATTTTGCTTATAATAAAGATCCAAAGAAATTCTCTGATGCTGTTCCAATAAAAAGTTCTACTTGGGCAGATTTCCGTGATCTTTTACCAAAAGAATGGGAGCCAGGTTTAAGTTCTCCTTTTGATCCAATAGCAGCCGAAAAAGCAGAATCCATGGGGCTTGAAGTGGTGATTATGAATGGAAGAAACATCGAAAATTTGAAAAACTATTTAGATAATAAAGAATTTGTAGGAACAGTGATTAAATAAATATGTCAGTTATAATTAAAACACCAAAAGAAATAGAGATAATACGGGAAGGGGGAAAAATTCTTGCTGATGTTTTGGCGAAGGTTGCCAAGAAGGTAAAGCCAGGTATTTCTACTTTTGAGCTCGATAAATATGCTTTTGATTTAATAAAAGAAGATGGAGATATTCCGGCTTTTTTGAATTACAGACCAGAAGGAGCACCAAAAGCATTCCCAGCTTCTATTTGTATTTCAGTTAATAATGAAGTTGTTCATGGTATCCCAAAAAAAAGTAGAATATTAAAAGAAGGGGATATTGTCTCTCTTGATTTAGGGCTAAAACACAAAGGATATTTTACAGACCATGCTGTCACAGTGCCGGTAGGCAAGATTTCAAAGAGAGATGAACAACTTATTGAATACACTAAAAAAGCACTTGAGGCAGGTATTTGGGCTGCAATTGGCGGTGCCACAGTTGGAGATATAGGGCATGCAATAGAATCTTTTGTGAATAGAAAGTACGGCATAGTTCGTGAACTTTCAGGGCATGGAGTAGGAGTGAAAATTCATGAAGATCCGTATGTTCCAAATTTTGGTAAATCTGGAAAGGGGCAAAAATTAATTCCTGGAATGATTATTGCGATTGAACCAATGTTAAATATGGGTAGTGCTCACATAGTAACTGCCGATGATGATTGGACTATTAAAACTGCAGATGGCTCAAAGAGTGCTCATTTTGAACATACTATTTTAATTACTGAAGGTGAAGCAGAAATTTTGACTAAAATTTAATATAAAACTTCATTAAAATAGCTTCTTTCAAAATGCACACATAAATCTCTGCTGAGATTTTGCTCTGCTCGGCTCGTCAGCCTGCGCAAGGCATTTTTCAAGAACTATTTTAATTTCGCTTTATATTTTATGTGATATATCGATTACGATATAACAACGGCTCTCGGACATTAACAATGAATTGGTATTCATTGTTATGCTCCTCGTTTGTTGTTATAATATTCTCATGGAAGGATTAAATCTGAACAATGCTCCAAAATTTAAAACACCAGAGGAAGAGTTGGCTTTTTTGCGTGCACATATTGCTGAACGTGAGAAGGCAATAAGTGAACAAGGAAAAGAGGTGAATAAAGAGAATCTTGCTCATGATGTTATATCCCAATATCGCAAATATGAACCAACTGATGTTATGCATAAAGATGCCGTTATTAATAAAAGCGAATCTGAGAATTTAATTTTGCGATTACATCGAGAACCTCATGATAATAAAATGGAAGAATTGCTTGGGATTTTACTTAGCAAAGGAATATCAAATACATTATCCATTGTTGGTAATATGAAAAATCCACATCTAGATGATGATTTTCATCGTTTCCTTGTTCAGTATTTGTATAGTACTCATAAAGTTCCTGGGTTAAAAGAAAGCACACCACTTTTTAAATCACTCGATATGAAACTTTTTGAAATTACTCTTCCAGATGTAAATGATACTGAAGGAAATAAAAAAAGTCTAAAAGAATTATTGAGTGCCATGGAGCAATTCTATGCTGGGATGCATTCTGTCGGTGAGGGAAGAGAGAATTATAATAGGAATCATTTTACTTTAGAGATTGCTCTTTCTGAAGGGAGTGATAATTTTGTTTTTTATACTGCTGTTCCAAGTCAAAAAGCCGATTTGTTTGAAAAGCAATTACTTGGAGTTCATTTAAATGCAAAAATAATAGAAGTTCCTGATGATTATAATATATTTGCTGAGAATGCTTCTATTTCTGCTTCGTATGCCACTCTTACAAGTCATGAAGTTTACCCGATAAAACTATATGATACATTTGATCATGATCCACTAAATATAATTTTAAATATTTTTACAAAGTTGAAAAAAACAGGGGAAGGTGCATCTATTCAATTCACAATTTGCCCAGAAGATGATGAGATAATGAAAAAGTTTCATGTTATTTTATCGGATGTGAAGAATGGTATGTCTGTGCGGACTGCTTCTAGTATGACTCGTCAAATTACAAAAGAGTTTAAAAATATAGCTAGTGAATTATTATTTGGATCTTCAAAAAAGAAAGAAGATAAAAAAATAAATGAAAAAGCGGTAGAAAATATTACCGAGAAAATGAAGAGCACAATAATGGCGACAAATATTCGCATTGTTACATCTGCTGAAAGTGAATCACGTTCAAAACAAATACTTGCTGATATTGAGTCCTCTTTTAATCAATTCACCGAAGCGGATCGTAATGGATTTAACTTTAATCATCCACAAGGGGCCGAATTATCAAAACTTGTGCATGATTTTTCATACAGAATGTTTTCGTCGGAATATTCTATACCGCTTAATCTAAAAGAACTTTCAACTATTTTTCATTTCCCTTATGGGGTTGTGTCTTCACAATTAAAACAAGCTAAAAGTGGCATCGCGGGTGCCCCGATAGAAATGGGGAATGAAGGAATTATTCTTGGAATAAATAAATATCGAGGGAAAGACACTTTAATCCATATGGCTCGCGAAGACAGAGTTCGCCATATGTATGTAATAGGTCAGACAGGTACAGGTAAAACAAATTTACTTCTAAATATGATTACAGAAGATATCAAAAATGGTGATGGAGTTTGCTATATAGATCCACACGGCACAGATATTCAAACTATCCTTTCTCGTATTCCGAAAGAAAGAATTGATGATGTTATTTATTTTGATCCGGCATATACTGACCGACCAATGGGTCTTAATATGCTTGAGTATGATCCAAAATATCCAGAACAGAAAACTTTTGTAGTGAATGAACTCATGGGTATTTTTAATAAACTTTTTGATATGAAAACTTCCGGTGGCCCAATGTTCGAACAGTATTTTAAGAATTCTGCTTTTCTTGTGATGGAGCATCCTGAGAGTGGCTCGACTCTTCTTGAAATTGGGCGAGTACTTTCTGATAAAGCATTTCGTGATATGAAGCTTTCGCATTGCAAGAATCCGATTATTTCTCAATTCTGGAAAAGTGCTGAGCAAACAACAGGCGAGCAATCCATGGCAAATTTTGTGCCATATATTACTTCCAAGTTTGATAATTTTATTTCCAATGACATAATGCGCCCAGTTGTTCTTCAGGAGAAATCAGTTTTCAATTTTCGTGAAATAATGGACAATAAAAAAATACTTCTTGTGAATCTATCGAAAGGAAGACTTGGAGAAATAAATGCAAATCTAATCGGACTTTTAATTGTCGGTAAAATTCAGATGGCAGCTCTTTCTCGTGTAGATATGTATGGGCAGAAAATGAATGATTTTTATCTTTATATAGATGAATTTCAAAATATCACAACAAATTCTATTTCATCTATTCTTTCAGAAGCTCGAAAATATCGCTTGTCATTAACTATTGCTCATCAATATATTTCTCAGCTTGAAGAGGGGATAAAGAATGCTGTTTTTGGAAATGTGGGTTCAATGGTTACATTTAGAGTAAGTCCTGAAGATGCTCAGTTCTTAGAAAGTAAATTTAAGCCGACATTTACTGCGTCAGATATTATGAAATTAGATAATTATAATGCGTATGTTAGCTTGCTTATAAATGGTCAGCCGACAAAACCTTTCAATATGGAAACTATTAAACCAATCGATGGTAATGTAGAAATAGTAGATAAAATTAAACAGTTATCATATCTTAAATATGGTCGCCCTCGATCTGAAGTAGAAGAAGAAATAATGGAAAAATACAAAAAGTCATAATTATTTAATACTTGTTTTTAAGGGTTTTTTGTGATATGTTTATATAATCTTATTAATAACTTAGATAAATTTATATTATGTCAACTATAGAACGTTCATTAATTATTTTCAAACCAGATGCAGTTCAACGTGGAATTGTAGGTGAAATTTTATCTCGTTTTGAAAAAACTGGTTTAAAAATTGTTGGAGCAAAAATGATTCAACCAAGTTATGATCATTATTTTCATCACTACGAAAATATTGGTAAAATGGTTTCTCGTCGTGGACAAAAAGCTTTTGATGTAACACTATCAATGATGAACGAAGGCCCTGTTATTGCTTTTGTTCTTGAAGGGGTTGAAGCGATTTCTCTTATTCGTAAAATGGTAGGTGCTACAGAGCCGAAATCTGCACTTCCTGGTACAATAAGAGGAGATTATTCTCATATGAGTTTTGGTCATGCTGATGCAAATGATGTAGGTATCCCAAATATCATACATGCTTCTGGTGATGCTTCTGATGCAGAACAAGAAATAGCACACTGGTTTTCCGAAGCAGAGCTTTTTTCTTATGAAACTGTGCATGAAAAATTTACTCAAACAAAAAAGAAATAATTTTCACAACTAAAAAATCTCCCTCGGGGGGATTTTTTAGTTGTGATTTTAAAAAAGAATTAAAAATTTTATTTGAAATGCTGTCAAAAGTGTGCTGTTTTCGAAAAAATACTTGCAGAGTTGTGCTATGAGAGTATACTTTAAGTAGGATTATTTGAGCCGGTGTTACCTAGAACAATTTTTTAGGGGATATGAAGTTTTGGTAGAGAACTGTATACAAATTATGTTAACAAATTTCTATCATCCGTAATCCCACTTAGCATATGATGCTATGGTAATACAATGTTCGATAGTCCTAATAAGAGATTCTTCCTTTTGGAAGGATTTTTTATTTATATAGGGTTCGTTGTATGTTGAAATAGCTCTTCTCAAAGGGTACGCAAATTTTTTGATAAAAATTTGCTCAGTTTTCGCTTCGTCAAGCTCAAAAGCCCCTTTGATAAGACTATTCCAACTACCAACTCATATTTTTTATTCCTCTTTCTTCTCATCTCATGTATAATAAGACATATGGTAAATGATAAAAATCTGAAAATAACATTTTGTTCTGGGGCGGGGACTGTGACTGGAGCTAACTTTTTATTAGAAGGAAATGATAAGAAATTTTTGATTGATTGTGGATTAATTCAAGGAGAAAAAATTGCCGACGATTTGAATTGGGAGAAATTCCCATACGATGCGTCACTTATAGATATACTTTTTATTACGCATAGTCATATCGATCATATAGGGCGTATTCCTAAACTTATAAGTGAAGGGTTTAAGGGTAGAATAGTTTCCACTATGCCGACAAAAGAAATAGCCGATGTAATGCTTGTGGATACAGCCCATTTGTTATCTCGAGAAGAGCATTATGATTTAGCTTCTATTTATACACCAGCAAATATTGAGAAGGCTCTTGATTTGTGGGAGACATTAGAATATGGACAAAAATTAAATGTAGATCACGGCTTTCAATTTTCTTTTAAAGATGCCGGGCATATTCTTGGTTCTGGAATGTTGGAAATAATTTATAATGGGAAGAAAATAGTTTTCACTGGAGATTTGGGGAATTCTCCGTCACCATTATTACCGGACACAGAAGTTATAGATGATGCGGATTATATGATAATGGAATCGTGCTATGGAGATCGTAATCATGAAGAAAGAGAAGAGAGGAAAAAGAAATTAGAAGAAGTTATAAAAAATAATTATGAAAATAAAGGAACTCTTATTATTCCTACTTTTTCTCTTGAGCGTACACAGGAATTGCTTTATGAAATGAATTCTTTGGTTGAGAATAATATTGTACCGAGAATGCCAGTGTTTCTAGATTCGCCTCTTTCTATTAAACTTACAAAAGTATATTTGAAGTATGGCAGATATTTTAATATAAAAGCTTTATCGATTATCGCAACAGGGGATAAATTATTTGATTTCCCAGGGCTCAAAGAGACACCTACAACAGAAGATTCAAAGGCGATATTAGATGTGCCACCACCTAAAATAATCATAGCCGGTAGTGGAATGAGTAATGGTGGGCGAATTCTTCATCATGAAAAGAATTATCTTCCAGGTAAAAATAATACTATCCTATTAACAGGGTATCAGTCGGTAGGAACTTTAGGGCGTTTTATTTATGATGGAGTGAAAAAGGTTCATATTATGGGGGAAGAGGTAAATATTCGTGCCCAGATGGCTATCATTAGTGGTTATTCTGGACATAAAGATTCTGATCATCTTATAGAATTTGTTGAAAATACAGCAAATACTCTGAAAAAAGTTTTTGTAGTTATGGGAGAACCCAAATCATCTATGTTCTTAGCTCAAAAGTTAAATGATTCACTTGGGATTGATGCCTATGTTCCTACAGTGGGAGAATCTGTAATAATAAAATGCTAGGGTTATACAAATTAAAAGCACCGCAACTTCGTTGCGGTGCTTTTAATTTAATTTGTATTTAAATACTTTTAACTATTCTTTCAAATGTTTCTGGGTTATTTTGAGCTAAACCAGATAAGATTTTTCGATCGACAAGAATGTTTTTCTTTTTAAGTCCGTCCATGAATCTACTGTATGACATTCCGAGTGGGCGAATTGCAGCGTTTATCTGTGTTGTCCAAAGTTTTCTTGCGTCTGCTTTTTTATCTTTACGATGAGCAAATGAATAATTACCTGCATGAAGTAATGCTTCTTTTGCTTGTATCTTTTTTGTACTGCGTCCAAAACGCATTCCTTTTGTTTGTGAAAGTAAATTCTTTCTCTTTTTATTTTTTAATACCCCTCTTTTTACTCTTGTCATATTAGTAGTTTATATTATTAATAATTATATTTTTGAAGTTGCAAGATATGTGCGAACATTCTTGTTTGTAAATACTTTTTCGTTCATTTTCTTTCCACTTAATTGCTTTGTTCGTGATTGCTTTGCATTGAAATGATTGAATCCAGGAGCACGAGCAAGTATCTTACCTTTTTTAGTAATTTTCAAACGTTTTGTTAAAGATTTATTTGTTTTAATACTCATATTTTTTAAGATTTTGGAATTGTGGTTCCTTTATCTTTTTCTATTGTAATAGTTGGACCTTTGGGACCTTTTTTATAATCTTCTGCTATTTTAAAATTTTCGGTAATAAGATGAAGTACACGATCAAGGCGCTCTTTCAAGAATGCGTCTGGCATATATTTGGATCGTCCTGATAAAAATAATTCTATTTTTATGCGATGACCTTCCTTTAGCCATTCTGAAGCTCTTCTTGCTTTTAATGCAAGGTCATTGTCTCCAGTTCCAATCTTTATTTGCACAGATTTGGTTTCTGTTGTCTTTGCTCCTTGCTTAGCTTTTTTAAGCTTCTTATTTTGTTCGTATTTGTACTTTCCGTATTCTGCTATTTTCACTATTGGGGGATTTGTATTGGGAGAAATTTCAATCAAGTCGAGCCCGAGTGCACTTGCTTGTGCCATAGCTTCCTTAATACTCAAAACACCAAGATTGACTCCTTCGTTTGAGATTACACGAACCTCGCTTGCTCGTATTTGGTTGTTAATTCTTTCTCTCAATTTTTGTTATCCGATAGAAAAATAGATTTGCCTACCTAAACGAAATATTAGCATATTATAGGTTTCTAGGCAAGTATTTTACTGGTTTCATTAAAAAGCTCTGAAATCCTTTCGGTTGTTTTGGCTTCCCCAAATAGCCTTATAATTGGCTCTGTGTTTGAGGGGCGTAAGTGAATCCATGAATTGTCTTTAAAATCTAATCGTAGACCATCAAGCTCATTTAGCTCACATTCTTTGAAATGCAATTTCATCTTATTGTATAAATCTTCCAAATTTCCATTTATGGAAATTTTATCTTTACGCATTTTATATTTTGGAAGTGATTCTATGCATTTGCTTACTGTTTGGTTTCTATTTGATAATAATTCTAAAATTAACGCCAAGCTTACAAAGCTATCACGGGCCATATTTATAGTGGGGTAGATTATTCCTCCTCCACCTTCACCTCCGATGATGGCATTATTCTTTTCTATTCCTGTGACGACATTTGCTTCACCAACTTTTGTGCGAATGCATTTACCTCCATATTTTTCTGCTATGTCTTTATTCATTTGAGATGTAGACATATTTATGACTACATTTTTTCCTTTATTTTCAGGTCTCGACATTATTGCTTCTACTCCCAATGCAAGTGTGTATTCTTCGAATATAACTTCACCAAATTCATTTATTATTACGAGCCTATCGGCATCAGGATCATGAGCAAAACCAAGATTGCAACCTTTTTCTTTCACGAGTCTGGCGATGTCTTCTAAATTTTCCCGAACTGGCTCTGGTTTGTGGGCAAATTTACCATCAGGAATATTATTAAGTGGCACAAGTTCAACTCCAAGCTTTTCAAATAAATATGGATCAAGAACACAAGCCGATGCGTTTATCATGTCGACAGCCACTTTGAATTTGTGAGCTTTTATTTTTTCCACATCTATATTTTTGATTATTTGATTTGCGTGTTCACGAGGGAGATTAAAATCTTGCGGGAGAATATTTTTATGTGCAAAAAACGAAGACAGAATGTTTCTTATGAAAGACTTGGGAGCACGACGGTGCGAGCACGAGGAATTTTTTAGCAAAAAAATATCCGTGCTTTCAGAAGGAATATTCTGTCGAAGTTTTTTTTCTAAGATTTCTTCATAATTCTTTTTTATTTTTTCTACTTCTTGCTCATTTGTAAAAAGTGCTTTGTTAGTGACAAATTTTAATCCATTATATTCTCTCGGATTATGACTTGCTGTTATTATTATTGCACTATCGTATCCATGTTTGCGAACAGCAAAAAGGACTGTCGGGGTAGGGAGGATATCGCCATCTATGAAATTCACTCCAAGTTCGGATAATGTTTTTATTATTGTCTTTTTTATTTCTGGCCCACTTTCACGCCCATCACGCCCAAGGAGAATCGTTGGATTTTCTTTAATATTTTCTTTTACGAATTTAATAAAAGCTTTTACATAATTAACTACAATTTCATTGGTTAGACTTTCTCCCCAAATACCTCTATATCCTGAAACTGTAAGTTTTGGTGTATTTTCCATATAAGTATTTTAACACAAAATACTTATATACTGCATATAGTCAAATATTCCTATAGTAGGCTCATTACCCAAACATCTTGACAATTTGTTTAATTATACTAGAATAAAGAAAAATTGTATTTATATTCATAAATTTAAAAATAAAAAATATGGGAATAATTATTGAAAAAACCAGAGGAATCGAACAATTATTTTCTGTTATTTCAACAAAAGATGGAAAAGGAGTCTGTATTTCATTAAATGATGGAAGATTTCTTAGTGAAGAATTCTTCTACAAAGTTTACGCAGAAGCAGCCCTTGATTCTTATTTAGAATCAGGAAAAATTGACGATTTAGAACGTTTTCTTTTGGGTGTCGATCTTGAAAATTTGTCAGTATTTATGACAAAGGAATTTAAGAACCCTCACCCAGATTGGCTTCTATCCACTCTTTCCCTTGGAGAAAAGAGAAGTGACCCTGTTTACAAAAAAGAAGCTTCCGACCTCAGCAAAAATACTCTCCCTTATATTAGGGAGAAAGAAATTTTTGTCTAAAAAAATGTGTAACAATCAAAAACCCTCGTACAACGTACGAGGGTTTTATTTTATCTTATATTTATCTTTCCATTTTACTTTCAAAATAATCCTGACCTACTTCAGCAACAACTGAACCCTTGTCAGTATTCACTTCAATATCAACTGGTTTAACAATTCCACTTCTAATTTCCTTGAATTGTTCTTTTGTTAATTCAGGATTTGCTATTACGGCCTTCTTATATAGTTCTTCTTCCTCTGGTGTTAAAGTTATACTTTTAAAATTTTCCATTCCCATATATGATTTATTGATTAACTTGTAATGAATATATTGTATAAGATTTTCTCGTATAAGTCCATACAATAAAAAATAGCAGAATATTAAATTTATTTTATATTCTGCTATTTAATTAAAGATTTAAGATGTTTCTCTGTGATTTTAATGTTTATTATTCCTTTTAAAACATCTTCCCCACAAGGGTTGTTCTTCAGAATTTCTGCTTCTCCTCCGCCATTTACAAGGTAAAAAGGAGCATACTTTTCGTCAAAATAAAGGATGGCGATTTCTTTCGCCCCTAATTCAATGGCTTCCTTAATCCAACCACTGACTCTCTCAATGCTGATTTCTTTAATCAACCAATCAAGGAACTCCTTATTTTTCATTAAATGTAATTTTAATTTAATCTAATATTACTCCTTCGTATTAAAAGAGCAAGTGGAATGTATCATATATTTTGAGTTATTTTCTTGTGGAAGTACTTAGTATCTTGTTTTCTAAAAAAGAGTATACTTAGATCAAATTTATTAATACCTACTATTATGGGAAATATATTGTATTGCCCAATGTGTCATAGTGTTGATGTGGATAGGGTTCCTATTTCAAGTAGATCTGAAATGGCAAATCTACTTGCGATTGCTTATTTTAGTCCAGAAAGTATTTCTTCTTTTAAAAAGGAGATTTGTCCAAATTGTTTAGAAAGAGATTAAAAATAAAACCACCCCAGAAATGAGGTGGTTTGTTTTTTGGGAAAACTTATAAGCGAGTTTTCTCAGGTGTGCGGGTTAGTGTTTTTCAGTGTAATAACCGACACATACATTTGTCCTTTTCCTCATGCTTGGTTGTAAGTCTTTAATATATTCTATCCATACAATACAGGAATCATTTGGTCTTGGTATTTTTTCAAAAGTGTTTTTTGACACCCAGACAAATGTTTTTGTCGGGGTTGAGTCTCTTAGTATTTTATATACTAAAACTTCACATCCTAATGCTACATCAAAATCCAGTGGGGTTTTTGATAATAATATTCCACTATAATTGTTTGTAGTAGAAGCATCTTGACTACTGTTACCACCATTATCAAAATTGCAAGATATTAAAGTGCAGATAGTGACAATAAAAAGCGACAAAAGATAAACTTTCTTTTTCATAATTATTTTATTTTAAAGTTTGAATTTAATGTGATTCTACATCTTTTTAGAGAAAAGGCAAGGGGTATGGCGGGAACCTCGCCCTACGGTCGCGGGTATTTTTCCATCAAGCTCGTCGCTTGATAAGGAAAAATCTTTCGATTCCCGCACGCGAGCAAAGCAGTTTGCTCGCTCATCTCCACATAAGAAAAAAGGCCGTCTTGCGACGGTCTCTTTTTTCAACGTGTGGTGTTATTCTATCCTTTGCACGAACCTATTTTGAATCAATGAATGAATAATCTCACGCTCGACTTTTATAATTTTCTCTAATAAATTTACTACGCTCTACCAATGTAATAATTCTTAAT